>ENA-OPEC01002478-OPEC01002478.1-human-gut-metagenome-genome-assembly--contig:-NODE-2478-length-10246-cov-5.533902_pt1 | contig 10246 bp, 9 predicted proteins | sample MGYA00241622_ERZ501507 | MGnify/ENA primary metagenome ERZ501507 (study PRJEB25962, sample SAMEA2042582) | human gut metagenome | biome: human gut; feature: human-associated habitat; material: faeces... | reverse complement strand
GAAATGCTGTGACCGCTTATCTGCTTTATTGCTTTGTGTAACTCCGCCGTTCAACTAACTTTAGCTGAACAATAACAATTCCAAAGGCGGAACTTGAAGCGGCACATTGCCGCCCCGCCGTTTCGTTATCCTGCGGATAGCTTAAACATTTCAAAAGGCGGAATTTGAAGCGGCTCACAGCCGCTTAGTCGCCGAAGGATACGCCGATGCTTTTTCCTGTGATGACAAGCTCGTCATTTTCGGGAACGAACTTTGTCTTCATCGTTACATCGGACAGCTTGTTTTCGGAAATCTTACTGCCGATTTTTGCGACCGTGTAGCCGTATTTTTCCTGCTTTATAAGCATTGCGGCTCTTGCGCCGAACTTTGTTGCAAGCACTCTGTCATAAGCGGAGGGTGAACCGCCTCTTAATATATGACCGGGAACAACTGTTCTTGACTCAAAGCCTGTTGCGGCTTCAATCTGTTTTGCTATGCGGTTTGTAACTGTTGTTTCACCAGCTTCGGCACGTTTTTTTGCACGTTCCTTTTTCTTCATAGCGGCTTCCGCAATATCCATTGCGCCCTCTGCGACCGCAATTATCGAGAATGTCTTTCCGGACTGCGCACGTTTTTCGCAAGCGTCGATGACTTTATCAATATCATAAGGGATCTCGGGGATAAGAATAATATCCGCACCGCCTGCAATACCGGAATAAAGCGTCAGCCAGCCTGCCTTGTTGCCCATTATCTCGATTACCATAATACGTCTGTGGGAAGTAGCAGTCGTGTGGATTCTGTCAACGACCTCAGTCGCTATATCTACTGCAGTATGGAAGCCGAATGTAACATCTGTTCCCCATATATCGTTATCTATCGTCTTGGGAAGTCCGATTATATTCAGACCCTCTTCGGAAAGAAGATTTGCTGTCTTATGAGTTCCGTTGCCGCCGAGCGTCAGTATGCAGTCAAGCTTCTGCTGTTTATAGGTGGCTTTCATTTCAGCGACCTTGTCTATGTTGTCGGCTTCGATAACCTGCATCATCTTATACGGTGTACGCTTTGTGCCGAGTATCGTACCGCCCTGAGTGAGTATGCCGGAAAAATCCTCCGGCTTCATTATACGGCAGTTATTATGGATCAGACCGTGGAAACCGTTGGATATGCCGACTATCTCAACATTGTCCTCGCCGAACATGGAGTAACAGGCTTTTGCCGCACCTCTTATAGTAGCGTTAAGTCCGGGGCAGTCGCCTCCGCTCGTCAGTATACCGATTCTGCGCTTTGCCATTTGTACATCCAGCCTTTCCTGAAAGATTTGTTGTTTTCTACTAATTAAATTATAGCATACATACTCCAAAAGTCAAGAAAATATTATAGCCCGGATTATGCAGATTATACAATTTCTGTGCGTTATACGCCTGTATATATGCCTGCAAACAGCGGTAACATTGTTTCGTTGTCAAGTATCATATACATAAACGGGCGGTTAAGGATCACCTGCTTTTCTGTAAGCACACACGCACTGTCAACCATTTCTACAAGAGCGGCGGCACCTGCCTTAGTACCTTTCTCGTTTACCTCGATTTTAGTCTTGTGAATCACTTTGCCGATGGATATATTGCCTACGGTTGATTTGCCGATGCCCGAAAAATCCGCATTGTTTTCGTCAAATGCCGTCGGCATACCAAGCTGTGACAAAGCGTTGTTCAGTGTGTCTGAATATTCATAGCTGAATTTCGGGAGCTTTGTTTCTACGCCGCAGCTTTCGGTACTGCTTAATATCTTGCAGAGCTTTTCTCCGGATAAGGAGGATATGAAGGAGGCTATACCATTATCGGGAAGTAAAGCCGCAAAGCTGTATTTTCCGCCCTTATACTGCTTGATAAAGCCTTTACAGCCGTCGCTTTCAAGATAAATGCTTTCGGTTGAATGCATCATAGTGACATTCATCAGCTTGTCTTCGGAATTTGTGAATTTTCCATCCGCAATGGCATTTTCCTTGTAGACATTTTCCCATTCTGCATCAAAGCTGACGGCGTTTATAAGATACATTATCGCTTCATCGGGGATGTTGTCAAGTATTTTGTCTATCATACCGTCGGTATTGTCGCTTACCCAATTGTTGATCTCTTTGCACGTTGCATTGTCAAATGCACGCTTGTATATCGCCGCACCGAAATAATCCGCATTTTTCTGCAAAAAGTCCTTTTCAACGGTAAGCCTGTTTTCTTCATCTCTGAACCATATCGAATTTGCGTTTTTCAGTTTGAAGTCCTCGCCTGATGTAAGCGAGCCGCTGAATGATGAAAGATATTTGTTCAGTTCGTCAAGGGGCATTCCGCTCCCGAGTACCTTTTCCATTTCATCTTTGGTCTGACCGTTTGCACCGTTTGCTGTCATTGTGAGTGCGGATGATACCGAAAGGGGAGAGATAAGAGTGTTTGATTTGCCGTCAAAGCATTTCTTAAGCAGTTCAACAGAGAAATTGTCGTATGCACTCTTAAAAACATCGTCGGGCTTTACGGTTTCATGGCTTGCGGCTTTGATGCCTGTCATAAGATCCGTTGTTTCGAGGGATTTTTCCGACTGACAAGCCGAGAGTGAGAGTGCTGATATGAGTATTGCGCTTGTTAATGTGAAGGATGTAAATTTTCGTTTCATAAATAGTTCCTTTCGCAGTAAGCAAATCGTGTACTGTATTCGCATATAATACAATTCAAAGCGTCTGATTGTCCACGGAATAATGTATTTTCTGATTAAATTATATAATATTTTCCCTCAAAGTCAATAAAAGTTACAAGATTGTAACCATTTCGTCGGCATCATGCAACCGCTTTTGCCGACCGCTGAGTTCAACGGGCGGCGGTGGCGTTTTTAATGACGATATTTCGGTTTTCTCTATTGACAAACTGCGTTGTGATGGATTATAATTATGTAAGGAGCGTGTAAGATTTTACACGGTAAAATTCCATGAAGTTTTTTTAAAATAAGGAGAAAAGATATGGCATACATACTCGGTGTCGATATAGGTACGTCCGGTACAAAAACAGTGCTTTTCAGCGAGGACGGCACACCTGTTGCATCGGCGCTTTACGATTATCCTCTTTACACTCCCTGCAACGGCTATGCCGAGCAGGATCCTGCGGACTGGTGGAATGCCTGTGTGAACAGCATCCGTGACGTAGTTGCAAAGAGCGGAGTTCCCGCAGATGAGATAAAGGGCGTAGGCCTTTCGGGACAGATGCACGGACTTGTAATGCTGGACAAGGATAACAAGGTAATCAGAAACAGCATTATCTGGTGCGATCAGCGTACAGGAAAGGAAGTTGTCGAGATTACCGAAAAGGTAGGTCACGACAGACTTATCGCTATCACCGCAAACCCTGCTATAACAGGCTTTACAGCCGCAAAGATAATGTGGGTAAAGAATAACGAGCCTGAAAATTATGAAAAGTGCCGCCATATTCTTCTCCCCAAGGACTATATAAGATTTATGCTCACGGGCGAGTTTGCTACCGAGGTTTCAGACGCATCGGGTATGCAGTTGCTTGATATTCCCGGCAGATGCTGGTCTGACGAGGTTCTGACTAAGCTCGGTATCGACAAGTCGCTTCTTGCCAAGGTTTACGAAAGCCCTGAGATAACAGGTACCGTTACAAAGGCTGTAGCGCAGGCTACAGGTCTTAAGGAGGGTACGCCCGTAGTCGGCGGTGCAGGCGATAATGCGGCTGCCGCTGTCGGAACAGGCGTAGTAGAGGACGGTAAGGCTTTCACTACTATCGGTTCAAGCGGCGTTGTGTTTGCTCATACTTCCGATATATCTATCGACCCCAAGGGCAGAGTGCATACATTCTGCTGTGCTGTGCCGGGATGCTGGCACGTTATGGGCGTTACTCAGTCCGCAGGTCTGTCGCTCAAGTGGTTCAGGGATAATTTTGCGTGGAGCGAGATGGAAACAGCCGCTTCTATGGGCGTTGACCCGTACTACCTTATGGATAAGGAAGCCGACAGCGTGCCGATAGGTGCAAACAGACTGCTCTATATGCCTTATCTCAACGGAGAGAGAACACCTCACCTTGACCCCAACGTAAGAGGTGCATTTGTAGGTCTTTCCACAATGCACAAGAAGAAGGATATGCTCAGAGCCGTTATGGAGGGCGTTTCTTATTCACTGCGTGACTGTGTTGAGGTTATGCGTGAGATGAATATAAGCATTGATGATATGATGGCTTGCGGCGGCGGCGGAACATCACCGCTGTGGCGGCAGATGCTCGCAGATCTTTATGCCTGCAACGTAAAGACTACAGCAAACAAGGAAGGCCCCGCACTCGGCGTTGCACTTCTTGCGGCAGTAGGCGCAGGAATATACAGCTCTGTTCCAGAGGCGTGCAAGGCGGTAATCAAGCCCGAAAAGATACAGGAGCCTATTGCTGAAAACAGTGCCAAGTACGAAAAGGTATATGCGCTTTACAAGAAGCTGTATCCCGCTATGAAGGCAAACTTTGACGAGCTGGCTTCGCTTGATGTATAATTTGCAATATTGTCAGTAACGGAATACGGCTTTTGTGTGTTGCCGTAATCCGTAGGAATATTATGCTAAGTCCGGTTAACCGGAAAGGAGTACCTATGAAACTTTTTATCGACACAGCCAACGTTGATGACATCAGACGTGCCAATGATATGGGCATTATCTGCGGTGTTACCACAAACCCCTCGCTTATTGCAAAAGAGGGAAGAGATTTCAAGCAGGTAGTAAAGGAAATCACAGAAATCGTAGACGGTCCTGTTTCAGCCGAAGTAATTTCGCTTGAAGCAGACAAGATGGTTGAGGAGGCTCTGCCCCTTGCCGCTATACATAAGAATATCGTTATAAAACTCCCTATGTGCGAGGAGGGTCTTAAGGCCTGCAAGCAGCTTACCGCAAAGGGCATAAAGACAAACGTTACTCTTGTATTCTCAGCCGCTCAGGCGCTTCTTGCCGCAAGAGCAGGAGCTACATTTGTCAGCCCGTTCCTCGGCAGACTTGACGATATAGGTATGGAAGGCATGAACCTTATCGAAGAGATCGTTGACATATTCAATGCACAGGGCATTGAAACAGAGATCATCGCCGCATCTATCCGTAACCCGATGCACGTTACACAGGCGGCAAGACTCGGATGTGATATTGCAACCGTTCCTATGAACGTACTTCTCCAGATGCTTAAGCACCCCCTTACCGACAACGGTATCGACAGGTTCCTTAAGGACTGGGAAGGCTTCACTTCCAAGCAGAAGTAATTAAAGCCGCTCTGAGAGCGTGCTTAAAATAACCGAAAGGAAAAATGAAATGTACAGTAATTTAGTTGACACGATCGGCTTTCTCAAGGGAATAGATCCCGATGTTGCTGACGCAATGGACAAGGAGCTTGCCCGTCAGAAAAGAAATCTTGAGCTTATTGCAAGTGAGAATATCGTTTCTCCTGCTGTTATGGCGGCTATGGGAAGCGTTCTTACGAACAAGTATGCTGAGGGATACCCCGGCAAGCGTTATTACGGCGGATGCGAGGACGTTGATATAGTTGAGAATATCGCTATTGAACGTGCCTGCAAGCTGTTCGGAGCAAAGTATGCGAATGTACAGGCTCACTCCGGCGCACAGGCTAACACGGCGGTTTATTTTGCACTGCTGAATCCCGGCGACACGGTAATGGGTATGAGCCTTGCTCACGGCGGACACCTTACACACGGTTCTCCCGTAAACATTTCGGGCAAATACTTCAACTTCGTACCTTACGGACTTGATGAGGAAACCGGCAGACTGAATTACGACAATATACTTGCACTTGCAAAGGAGCATAAGCCCAAGATGATCGTTGCGGGTGCGAGCGCATATCCCAGAGCAATTGACTTTGAAAAGCTCTCGGCTATTGCTAAGAAAGTCGGCGCATATCTTATGGTAGATATGGCGCACATTGCAGGTCTTGTTGCAGGCGGTCAGCATATGTCGCCCGTGCCTTATGCAGACGTTGTGACTACTACAACGCATAAGACACTGAGAGGACCTCGTGGCGGACTTATCCTTACAAATGACGAGGAGCTTGCAAAGAAGATCAACAAGGCTATATTCCCCGGCATACAGGGCGGACCTCTGATGCACGTTATCGCCGCTAAGGCTGTTTGCTTCGGCGAGGCGCTGAAGCCCGAATTTACCGAATATGCAAAGCAGATTGTAAAGAACGCATCCGTTCTTGCCGATTCTCTGCTTGAAAAGGGATTCAATCTTGTATCGGGCGGTACAGACAACCACCTTATGCTTGTTGACCTCCAGCCTTTCAATATCACGGGTAAAGAGCTTGAGAAGAAGCTCGACGAGGTGTATATCACAGTTAACAAGAATGCTATACCCAACGATCCTCAGAGTCCTTTCGTAACGAGCGGCGTGCGCATCGGTACACCTGCGGTTACGACAAGAGGATTAAAGGAAGACGATATGAAGCAGATTGCACAGTGCATCTATCTTACTGCGACCGACTTTGACAACAGTGCCGACAAGGTAAGAGAAACAGTAACTGAAATCTGCAGAAAGTACCCTCTGTACGAATAATTGTATATAAGCGAGAACGAGAGATTGATTCCCTCGTTTTCGTGTTGTATAAAATATCGGTTAATTGTTGAATATAGAAAGGAATTTGTAAATGACAGCATCTGCAAGAGATATTATTTTTAATCACTCGGAGAGAGTAGCTCCGCTCGGACTTATTGCTATACCCGGTTCTGAGGAGCTTGGCAAGAAGGTCAACGATTACCTTGTAACATGGTCAAGGGAAGCAGGCTACGATTATGATAATTTTCTCATTGAGAACGAATGCCCCAGATTTTCTTCCGGTGACGGTAAGGCTCTTATCAAGAACACTGTAAGAGGTTATGATGTTTATATTATTGCCGATTTCGGCAATTACAGCCTTGAATATCCGCTGTTCGGCAGAATGAACCGTATGTCGCCCGACGATCACTTCCAGAACCTCAAGCGTATCATACAGGCTATCGGCGGTAAGGCTCACCGTATCAACGTTATCACGCCTATACTTTACGGCGGAAGACAGCACAGAAGAAACTACAGAGAGTCGCTTGACTGCGCTGTAGCGCTTCAGGAACTTCAGAATATGGGCGTTTCCAATATCATTGCGTTTGACGCTCACGACCCCAGAGTATGCAACGCAGTTCCTCTGATGGGCTTTGATAATATAATCCCCACATATCAGGTGCTGAAGGCTCTGTTCAAGTATGTAAATGACTTCAAGATGGATAAGGATCATTTTATGGTTGTCAGCCCCGATGAAGGTGCGCTCAACAGAAATATGTACTATTCATCTGTACTGGGTGTAGATCTCGGTATGTTCTATAAAAGACGTGACTATTCTCAGGTAGTGAACGGACGTAACCCTATCGTAGCTCACGAATATCTCGGTAACTCGGTAGAGGGCAAGGACGTGTTCATTGCGGACGATATTATTTCATCGGGCGAATCTATGCTTGATATTGCTATCGAGCTTAAGAAGCGTAACGCAAAGAGAATTTTTGCATATGCGACATATCCTATTTTCACAAACGGTCTTGAAGCGTTTGACAAGGCCTATGCCGACGGCAAGATCGACTATGTGTTCGGTACAAACCTTTCCTACAGAACGCCCGAACTGCTCAGCAGGGAATGGTTCTGCGAGGTTGACGTGTCGAAGTATCTGTCATATCTGATTATGGCTCTTAACCACGATATGTCTATCAGCAAGGTAATTGATCCTCACCAGAAGATAAGCGCTTTACTTGAAAAGCACAAGAACGACTGATAAGGTAATATGATATTTCAGCCTCCGCTCTGTGACGGGCGGAGGCTTATATTTTACAGGAGATGAATTATGCCGTTAGCAGACAGAATACGTCCTTCGACGCTTGATGAGGTTGTTGGACAAAGGCACATCTTAGCGCAGGGAAAACCGCTTTACAATATCATCAGCAGGGGAAAGATACCCAATATGATATTCTACGGGCCGTCGGGAGTGGGCAAAACCACTGTGGCAAATATTATCGCCCAAAAAACAAGTATGAGCCTGTACAGGCTGAACGGTACGCAGGCATCGACATCGGACATAAAGGACGTTGTTGCGAATTTAGGGACATTCGGTGCGGCAGGCGGAATTCTGCTATTCCTTGACGAGATACAATATCTCAATAAAAAGCAGCAGCAGACACTGCTCGAATATATCGAGAGCGGAGAAATAACGCTGATCGCATCTACGACGGAGAATCCGTATTTCTATGTATACAGTGCCGTTCTTTCACGCTGTACCGTGTTTGAATTCAAGCAGGTGACGGCGGAGGATATACTTCCTGCGGTGAAACGTGCTTTCAGGCTTATGGGCGAGGAGATGCACACGCAGTTCACGCTTGAGGAAGGCGTTGTAAGCCATATTGCTTACGGCTGCGGCGGCGATGTGAGAAAGGCGGCGAATACCGTAGAGCTTTGCTGTCTTTCGAGCGAGGGCGATACGGTGACGATGGAAACCGCAAAGCTGCTTACGCAGAAGAGCAGTATGAACTACGACCGTGACGGCGATCATCATTATGATATTCTGTCGGGGCTGCAGAAGTCGATAAGAGGCTCGGATGAAAATGCGGCGCTTCATTATGCGGCACGTTTGCTTGCGGCAGGGGATATTACCTCACTTTGCAGACGGCTTCTTGTTATAGCGAGCGAGGATATAGGGCTTGCGTATCCTATGGTGGTGCCGATAGTGAAGGCTTGCGTTGACAGTGCGTTGCAGCTTGGGCTTCCTGAGGCGAGGATACCGCTGGGCGAAGCGGTCGTTCTGCTTGCAACATCGCCGAAGTCCAACAGTGCGTATCTCGGTATAAATGCCGCTATGCAGGATGTCGAGGACGGCAAAACAGGAGATATACCCCGTCAGCTTCAGAACAAGCATTATGACGGAGAGGGTAATGCGGTGAAGGGTCAGCATTATCTTTATCCGCACGACTATCCGGATCATTATGTAAAACAGCAGTATCTGCCCGACGCTATAAAGGATAGGGTCTATTATACGTTCGGCGATAACAAATTTGAACAGCAGTCAAAGGCATATTGGGATAAGATAAAAGGGAAGAAGTAAAAGAATCCGACAGCGTTACTTGCTGTCGGATCTTTTTTTGCACGGTTTATTTGAAAAGCTGACGTATAGCTGATTTATGCCGATATATAAAACGAATATCCCGAACAGCTTTCGCAGAACATCCACATCCGTTATTCCTGCGACATAGCTTCCGACAATGGCACAGGGAAGTCCAAGTATAAGATATTTTCCCACAAGCTTTAAGTCTGTCAGCTTGTTTTTTATGTGTATGACAAGGGAGAGCAGTGCAATTGGGAGAAAGAAAAGAAGGTTTATCCCTTGCGCAATATCCTGCGGTATTTCAGTGAATACCGAAAGATACACGAGCAGAATAAAGCCTCCGCCAAGTCCCATTGACGCAGTGGCTCCGGTGAGTATTCCCACTAAAATATTCATAATATCATCCTTACTCCGCTTGCGATCATAAGCAGACCGAATATTATCCTTATCAGCCTGTCGGGGATTTTTCCGAGAAGAAAAGAGCCGAGTATCGCACCGATAAGACCATAGGGTATATATTCCCACGCTGTGCCGAAATCCAGTTTCCCGTTCATTAAATATATAACGGCGGTGACAAGGCTCAGTACGAATATCAGGGCGACCGAGGAAGCGTGGGCGTTTTTCGGCTCTGTGCCGTTTTTCTCAAAGGCAGGCACGGCGACAGTTCCGCCGCCTGAGCCGAACAGACCGTTCAGAAAGCCGCAAATCGAGCCGTAAAGCAGATGGGCGTGCTTTCCTGTGCGGTCGTATTTTCGTTTACGTTTACTGTTCATAGAGATAGCTTTCGCAGAAAAAAGCGGATTATGCAAAATGAAAAGCCGTACTGTTTTTAAGCAGTACGGTTCAGATTGTAGAAAAAGTCTTTTGCTTGATGTACTTCTGTTATATTGTTCAGTTGTGCCTACGATAGTAAACTACTGATAGTTCTTTTTGTCGGACAGCACTTCTCGGGTTCGCTATTCGAATCAATGCACTTGTCAATATTAACGGGGAAAGAACCAAAGAGACTAGGTGCAAATCTGAGCCTTGCTTACGCAAGGCTCGTGCACTCCGCTAAAGCTCTGCTGGACTTGACAGCCCAGTGAAGCAAAGCGAAACGTCCGAGTGCTTGCGTAAGC
>ENA-OPEC01002466-OPEC01002466.1-human-gut-metagenome-genome-assembly--contig:-NODE-2466-length-10291-cov-3.189234_pt1 | contig 10291 bp, 8 predicted proteins | sample MGYA00241622_ERZ501507 | MGnify/ENA primary metagenome ERZ501507 (study PRJEB25962, sample SAMEA2042582) | human gut metagenome | biome: human gut; feature: human-associated habitat; material: faeces... | reverse complement strand
CACCGGGTATAACACACGCAGCCACGGCGGAATACAGTCAATTTTTATACAGCGGTAACAACCCAATATCCGGGTTGAATTTCCGTTTGCTTGTATCACAGAAAACCAATATTATAAACGGGGAATATCAGCAACCCGCACAAAAAGCCCCGACGACCTTACAACAATTTACCAATATGTTACGGGATTGTTTTAAATGTTATTGGTTCATTGAGGACGGCAAATTTAAAATCGAACATATCCAATATTTCCGCAATGGCGGGTCCTATTCCGGCGGGGCTATATTAAGCCACGATTTGACAAAGGAATTGAATTTGCGCAACGGGAAACCGTGGGCGTTCAACACGTCGGAATATTCGTTTGATAAGGTCGATTTGCCGGAACGTTACCAATTTGAATGGATGGACGACGTTACGGCGGCATTTGAAGGGTTGCAGATACAAGTAATAAGCAAGTATGTAACGCCCGGAAAGGTTGAGGAAATTAATATATCAAACTTTACGTCCGATATTGATATGATGTTGTTAAACCCCGGCAATATGAGTTCGGACGGGTTCGCCTTGTTTGCCGCCGTTCCGCCAACGTCCGGGTCGCAATGGATATTACCATTTACCCGCCAAACTATTAACGGGGTCGAATACTTTTTGCAAAACGGATATTTGGCGTTTATCAATCTGCAATCCCCGTATTGGTTATATGATTTACCCGCCCGTCGTGTATCAATAAACGGTTCCGAGGTTTACGCATACGGTATTGAGAGAAAGAAGAAACAAACGTTTAGTTTTCCGGCAAATGACGACCCAAACCCGATGCAACTAATAAAAACGTATATCGGTAACGGTCAAGTTGATAAATTAAGCGTAAATTTGTGTAGTCGAAACATTAAAGCAACGTTGAAATATGATACAGAATAACAACATAAGCGTTTTACCGTGGTACACGTCAATAGAGCAGCAGAACCACCGTAAAAGTTACGCATACGGGCAAATATACCCATTGTTCGCACCGGCTGATAGATTGTTACCGTTTCAGATAATAAGAAACACACGGTCAAACAATGTTACGTCAGTGGTATTGTATGAAAAGACCGGAAAGCAAGTTGCAAACATAACAACGTACATGAAAGAAACCGGATTGCAGATTGTCCGGTTTCAAACGTTGGGATATGATGTAATATTATACCCGGCAATATTACCCATGCCGTTAAATCAGTTTGACGGAATTTATTATTTGCGGTTATATGATGGCGTTCAAACGTGGTATTCTGAAATGTTCACGGTCGTACAAGATTTTTCCGGTTACTTAAAAATACAATGGTGGGATATTGAAAATTTGGTATTTGACGCCGGGCAAATAGTATATAAAAACCCGGATTTCAAAAATACGTTGTACCTTTGTACAGAGTTGGGAAAACCGGATTATGAATTTGAAGAGGACGGCGAAGAACGGGACGGGTATTTTTTCCCGGAAAAACAAATATCAGTCAAAACGTTTAAATGTACCATATTGGCACCGGAGTTCCTTTGCGATGTTATGCGTTTTATCCGTATGGCTGATTACATTCATATAACGGATAAATACGGCAGGGAATACGATTGCGATACGTTTCTAATTACCCCAAAATGGCAAACGCAGGGCGATTTGGCAAGCGTGGAAATTGAGTTTAAGACAAACACAGTTGTAAAGAAAATCGGGCGTGGGTATATATTGGAAAACAAGGGAGATTTCAACAGCGATTATAATAATGATTTTAACAACGATTAAAAATTTGAATTATGGGAAATTATGAACAATTAAAAGCGGCGGTTTCGAACGTTATTAAAACGAACGGAACGCAAGCAATTTCCGGGCAAGTGTTGCAAAATACTTTGCTTACAATGATTAATAGTTTGGGGAGTAATTACCAATTTGTAGGCATTGCGGCAACAAATACAAACCCCGGAACACCCGACCAAAATGTATTTTATATTGCGGGGGAGGGAACCTATACCAATTTTGCAAACATTAGTGTAAATAGGGGAGAATTGGCGGTTCTAAAATGGAATGGCGCATGGAGTAAACAGACCGTAAAAGTTGGTTTACCCCCAAATGAACTAAATATTTCAACATTATACCCTACAAATGGCGAGGGTGGAACTAATAAATACACGCTTGCAGGGGCAATTGCCCAAGTTCCGGACGAATACAGAGTGATAGGTTTGAAAGTTACTTTTATTAATGAGAGTAATGAGAATGAGAGTTGGGAATATTTAAAAGGGAACTGGGGTATTGGTAATTTTTCCGAAGTTGGCGCACGTACAATATTGGGCATACAGAATAAACTAAATGTCATTTATCCAAACGAGATAAATTCGTTCAACAAACTTGACAAAAACCAAATGGTATTGGATAAGAGCATTAATTCCACTACTGGTCAAGAGTATGTGTTTAGCGGTAAATTTGCAAGCCCTTTTTATGCTGTTAAAGGATTTGAATATCTTTACAGTCAAATCTATGCAACAGGTCGTATATATGGATATGATGCAAATTTTAACTTTATAGAGATACTTACTGCTGACATTGCTTTAAATAAGTATACTGTGCCATCTAATGTTTATTATATAAGATTATCTGGTAATACAACATCTATGGATGGTAATAGTTTCTTTTTGTATTTAAAAGAGTATTCAAAATTCGTAGAATACGGAATTACCGAGGATAAATTATATACTGATGAACAGATAAATGGCGTTGTTGCTCAATTAGATGATTTTGAATCTCTTACCACAATCAGAGATACAAGTAATCAGTTTGTCAATAAAATAAACTCTGTAACAGATTTTATAGAGGGATTTTATATTGATGCATCAGGAGTTTTAAAACCACTTGATAATAGAGCATATTCAGTATTAATAGATTTGTTAGGTACTACTAAATTTTATTCCTCCGCTTATGCTTATGGTGCAATCTATGGCTATGATGAGAATTTTAATTTTGTAGGAGCTATATCCAGTAGCAATGGCACATATTTAGTAGAAGAAGGTATTAGATATATAAGAATATCGCTGAGTAGTAAAAATAATAAAAATAGTATTTTTATCTACACTAGAGAAGAGGATTTGTCTGTTAAGAAAAATATATACAATGCTAAATATTACGATTATGGTATTACATATACTGATATTTCCAATAGGAAGGAATTGGATGTAATTCCGACCAAATTGGATAAATTTCATTCTATGTATATCAATTCTATTAATATTTTTAGTCAAGAATTGATTCAAGAACAAGGGGCCTTTATTAACACTTCTGATGGTGTTACGATTACAAAAAGTGGAATGACAGCAAGTAAGTCTTATTCATTTTTCATACCTGTAGTTGGAGGGCAAAAGATAAGTTCAAACATACCATCGTATGGCGCTATTCTGATGTATGATAAAGCCAAGAGCTTCATTGGTACTATTCCATCATCAGCTTGGAAATCTGATGCTAGGACTAAGGATTATGTAAGTAATACTATTTTAAATAGTAATGCAGCATATATAAGGTTCAATTTACTAATAGCTCAATATGAAATTGCTTGTTTAGCCATAGGTTTAGATGATATTCATAAGATTTATGGATTTGGTGATGTTTTTGATATACGATTTAAACGTAGAGGGAAAAAACTTGTTACCATAGGCGATTCCATTACATATCAAAGAACTTGGCAAGATAGATTATGTGAATTGACAGGTATGTGGCATAATCCTAAAGAGATTAGAGGCGCAGATGAGAGTGTTAAAACAGAAGGATACGGTTATATTCTTTTGACTTCAGATTTAGCTGATACAGATACATATTACGAAGATGTAGCTGATATTACTAAAACAGAAGAAACTGTTGTTGATGGATTTGGGTATGCTCATCCAATATGGACTGATGCCAGTGGAAACAAGTATAGACAACCGTTTAGAACGGCAGAGGGTGGTGAAACTGTTATGCCTGTAAAAGAAACATCTATATATTCAAGGGCTTCTGATAGCAAATATTACAAGGGGGATGTTATAATTGTATTCGGTGGTGCAAATGATAAAGTAACTTATGTTACCAATTATCCAACAAGAGGAGGGTTTGGTGCAATACAAGGTATAACGAATCTTAAAACAGATGCGGAGGACAATACAGGGTCTACCTTCGAAATATATACAGATAACGAGAAATTACAATCAATAGGAGATTACAGCGAAGTAGGTGAAACTACAGGTGTGCAGAAGTATAATTATACTTTTAGGGCATGTTTTAGAGGGTTATTGAAAAAGGTGGTTGATGCTAATCCTAACGCTGAAATTATAGTCGTAGGACCATATGCGACAATGATTAAAGATAATGATTATATAAATAGAGGTTATGATTATCTAACTGTTGAACAAAACAAAGTCATAGCAGAATGTGCAAGAGAGTTCAGCTGTCAGTATATAGATTTATTCCCTCTGTTTGGGAGATATAATGCTACTAAATACTTAAAAAACGAATATGTTTTTATTCATCCTACTACTGTTGGAGGTACCAAGATAGCAGAGTATATTGCTGCATTAATATAAATATATACCCCCGAAACTTGGGTAAAATAGAATAATTATAAGTAAAATGAAAAAAGTAATTTACAACAGCAAATTAGCCCACGCAATTTTGTGGGCTAATTACACAACAATAACTTTAACGGCTTTTGTGTTTACTGAATTTAAAGACAAAACCGAAATGCCTCAAAGTGTACGCAATCACGAATGTACGCACGCCCGTCAGTGGATAGAAATGTTTTTTGCCGTATGGGTAATAATGTTTATATTGCAATTGATATTTAATATTTCGGCATGGTGGTATATATTGCCGTTGTTTTCTTTTTATATTTGGTATGTTTTGGAATGGTTCTTTAAATCATTGTTCAAATTAAAGAACGCATACAAAGACATATCATTTGAAAAAGAGGCTAAAGCGTCAGAAAACGACAATTGTTATTTGGAAAATATGGGTTATTTTGAATGGCTTAAATATTATGGAAAGAATTTTTAATTGGGAACAATGGCGCATAATTGGTATTTCAGCAGTCAGCCCCGTTTTGGGATATTTGACACCGACAAAAGGTTTTGTTTATGCGCTGGTAGTAATGTTTGCTTTTAACATTTGGGCGGGAATGAGGGCGGACGGTGTGGCGATTGTGCGATGCAAAAACTTTTCGTTCCGTAAGTTTAAAAACGCATTGTGCGAATTTCTGTTGTATCTGTTTATCGTGGAGGCGATTTTTGTAATAATGAAAAATTGCGGCGATGAAAATGCGGCGGTTATCGTGGTAAAATCACTAACATACGTGTTTATGTATGTGTATTTGCAAAATGCGTTCCGCAATCTGATTATTGCGTACCCCCGGGAATTGGCATTGCGTATTATTTACCATGTTATCCGTTTGGAGTTTACAAGGGCTTTACCGTCGCATTTGCAACCGATAATTGACAGATTGGAAAAAGAATTTGGGGACGACCCCGACAAAAACAATAAAAAGAAAAAAGATGAATAAACAAAGTAATATGTTTAACCCGGTGCGGAGCAATCCGCACCACAAAATTTTATTATTATGGCAGGAATGAAACAATTATCAGCGGGCAGCAGCCAAATTTTAATGATGATGTTCCGGGATAAAAACAACGCCCCAATTAAGGCGGATTCCGTACACGTCAAAGGTTCGATTTTTACCGGAAGCGGTAAGCCGTTTGAATTTGAGGTAAACAAAGGGGTTTGCACCAATTGTAAGATTCAGAACGATATGTTGTTGTTTAATATCGTTCCGCTTTTGGGTTTGGGGCAAATGCAGGTTTATACGCAAACTTTTTTGGGCGATGCAAAAGCAATAACCGGAACATACATTTCAGAGAACCAACAGAAATTGGGCGTTGAAGTGGTTCAGAAAGGTACATTCCTTTCAGATAGGCAGGGCGCAATGTGGGTTGATGTATATTTGCCAATAGAAATTAATGATGCAGCACAAATTCCGTGGGTTCCGGCAGGAGCGGACGAACAATGGATTAAAGATTATTTGGATAAGTATGTAAAAACCCCGGCGTTTGCCGCAACGCTGGCGGCATTGGGCGGGGCAAGCAAAAACCTTTCAAATGTTGATGCAAAAGACTTTGAGAAAAAAGCAAAGGACGGTAATTTTGCTCAGAATGATTTAGCGGACGTAGATTTGGCAAAACTCAAAGAAAAAGGTTTGGCGGCAGGATTGGCAGACGCAAAGAACCCAATAAGCCCAACAGAGTTTGACCGTATGATTAAGCAAAATGCGGCTTTTATTGCATTGTCTAAAACAGCGCACCCGGCAACAGCAGGAAAGACAAACGAGCAGATTAAGGCGTTATTCTATGCCAACCGCCAAGAGGTACAAAAGGGGGTAAATCTGAATACAGACCCGTACAACAAAAGTACAACTTTGTTGTTGGTTTATCAGATGAGCAACAACCAAACAATTCAACAGACATTGCCGCCCGTATCGGATAACCGTATTATCATTTTGGAACTTATACAAGAACCGGGGGCAGCCAATTACAAGGCAATAATTAGCCCGTCAGCCGGAGAAAGTATTGATGGGGCAAATACACCAATAACCGTTACAAGCAATGGGATTGCAGGTATTTTTTTGCCTATTCAGAACGAAAATACGTGGGATTTTATTCCGTGGTATAAAACTATTGATAGCAGCCTAACAACAAGCGATGAGCAGCGAAAAGAATTGTATTTAGGAGAGTGTCAAGCCAAAGCATATACTGATGTTCATTTGCGTATAGAAACCAATTTCCCAAATGAAGAATTATTGTCTATTGGGGCAAATTCATGTGTGTTGATTCAGTCAGTAGGCAAAGACTATGGAGTAGGAAAGGCGTTGTTGGCATTTATGGCATTTACCGGGTATCAAGTCAAGATGAACAACAAGTATTACGGATATAATTCTTTGAACCTTGCAAGGACATTGATTTTCCCCGAACCCGAAACGGAAATTAACAATGATGTTACATATATGGGGGATAATACATATTTGTCAGTTAAGACAGCAGCAAAGGTAAGTATATCTAATAATCAGCTAATTGTTAAAGATAATAACAAGGATTTGCCCGTATTTTCTTTGTTTAAGCGATATAACAGATTTGACACCTTTGTTTGCCGTGGTAAAAATTACAAAGCTACCGTTAAAATTACAGACAAACAAAATGCCTTTGTGGTTGCATTGATGAAGTACACCGGGTCGGAAAATGTAGCACCAACACCGGAATTGGTAAGTTACAATAACGACCAACCGCAATTCAATGCAGGATGGAGCATTTCTGACAAATTATTTATATCAGAGGATGCAGTGAGCGGAATCCATGAAGCAACAAAAACATTTGTTGTTCCTACTGACGCAAAGGAATTTGCGGTAATTATATTCCCTAATGCTTCGCAGATACCAACAACTATGGTATTGAATGATTTTGAGGGGGATATAACCCCGTGGTTTAATCGAATGGTAATAACAGATAGTTCGCATATTTCGGAAAAATATTTGGAGTATCAGAAAGACTATGCAAAATTTGTTGTTATGACCCCGGCAGGCGATGCAAGTTACCGATATACGTATAACAAGACCGCAGGAAATATACCTTTGGGCATTAAAAAGGGTTTGGCTTTGGTTAGCAATAATAACGCATGGGCAGACCCCGGAGCGTCAGACCCTAACAAAGTTCAAGGAGATTTATTGGCAGAGGCGGACGGAATTATAACAATTCAGTATTCCGGGCAGGCATATAACGAAACAAGCACAATTAATGAAGCCAATTTTTGGGCTGCAAAGGTTGCGCCGGATGGTTCATTAACGGAAGTTCCAAACAGCCGATATTCAACAACCATTGAAGCAAACAGAAAGATTGCCAAGAACATTCAGTCTAAAAGTATATCATTCCCAATTCAGCAGGGCGAGTCAGTTAGATTTTTGGCTAATTCAAACATTGATGATGGCTTTTATCTGCAAAGCGGAACAGACGGAAAACCTTTGTTTGAGGTTATTATAAACTTCAAAGAAATGGTAGGTATGCCGTTTATACCGGATGAGTTAGAAAAGGGGGCAACAGAATTTTATGAATAATAACCGGGGCGAAAAGCCCCATAAAACAAAATAAAAATGGATAAGATAATTATATTAGATGCCGGACACGGCGTGGATTGCGCCGGAAAACGTTCCCCCATTTGGGGCGACGGTTCCCAATTGTTAGAATGGGAGTTTAACCGTGATATTGTACGCCGTATTGCGGCGATGTTGAAAGCGGAGGGAATAAAGTTTGAAATTTTGGTACCGGAGGACAACGACGTATCATTATCGGAACGTTGCCGCCGTGCTAACGTGATATATGACGATTGCGGGCAGAACGCCGTATTGTTCAGCATACACGGGAACGCCGGAGGCGGCACCGGATGGGAATGTTATACAAGCGTCGGCAAAACGAAAGCCGATGAAATTGCAACCGTCCTTTGTAATGAGGCAGAAAAGGAGTTTGCCCCGGATGGTTGGAAAATGCGTTTCGACCATTGCGACGGCGACCCGGACAAAGAAAGCCAATTTTATATTCTGAAACATACGGTTTGCCCGGCGGTATTATCTGAAAATTTCTTTTTTGATAATGAAAAGGATTGCCGTTTTATGATGAGCGACGACGGAAAAGAAAGGATTGCAAAGGTACATTTTGAAGCAATAAAGAAAATTGTATGAAAAAGTATTTGATTTGGGCGGCAATCATTTTGGCGGTTGCCGCCGCCTTTTGGGTGCAACACGTCAAAATAAAGAGGTTGACCGAGGAACGGGACAGATACCGGAGCAATACCGAAATACTATTGCAGGACGTCAAGACGTACCAAACGAAAGACAGTTTGAACGCAATCAAAGTCGGGAATTTGGAGTTGTCATTGGCGGAATACAAAAAGTACCGGGCGGACGATTTGGCGTTGATAAAGACGTTGCAGGCAAAGAACCGGGATTTGGAACGGGTTACAACAACCCAAATGGAAACAATCAACGAATTGCGGGCAACCGTCCGGGATAGTGTTGTATATTTACCCGGCGATACGGTTACGACCGTTTTACGATGCGTCGATATTGTCGAACCGTGGTTTGAGTTGCACGGATGCGCCACGCCGGACGGACAATTTACCGGGACGCATATAAACCGGGATAGTCTGTTAATAGCGGAAACGGTGCAATATAAACGCTTTTGGGGGTTCCTTTGGAAAACAAAGAAGATAAAGAACCGGGAAATTGATGTTGTAAGTAAGAACCCGGCAACAAAAATATTGGGCGTTGAGTTCGTAACCATAGAAAAGTAACTTTTATTGTTCATAATACCGGGAAACGGGGATTGTAACCAAGCGTTGCAACCCCGTTTTTGTTTTTGCCCGTTTTTAGCCCCGTATTTCGATTATTTTGTTTGAATGGATAAAGTACCCACCCCGGCAAATAAAGTGGCTTAAAATGAAAATTCGCCAAAAATAACTTTGCGGGGAGCCAAAAGAACCGTTTTTTGTCCGCAAATCGAAAATAAAATAAAATTCTTTTGGTAGTTAAAATAAAATGCCCTATCTTTGTGCCATGTTAATAAAACGACCGGGCGTTTTCCCGGCAACAAAAAGAGCGATACAATGAAGCCCGAAGATATTTACAACGGTTTGGAATATACAACAAAAGAAATTAACCGTACTTTCAAAACCAAAGTAAACGGCTTGTTCAACGGCAAAAAGATTAACACGTTGGTTGGCGTTTCCGGTTTGATTAAGTTAGTAGGCGTTGAAATGGCGAACAAATTATTGCGCCGTGCTTTCCGTTGTGTCAAAGACGCCGAACATTGTAAGTTGCGCCGGGGTTTGAAAATATCCTTTTATTATTACTAATCCGACCGGGCGGGTTCCCGGAACCAAATAAATTTCAAATATGGAAACAAAGAAAAGAACACAGGCGACGGACATTGCCGAGATTGCAACCAAGTTAGACGGCAAAGTTAAATTTTCGTCAATCATTTACAGCCAACAAATGTTGTCGGAGAAATACCGGGAAACAGGGGTAAACGATATGTATTTTATCGGCAAAAAGCAAAGGGGAATTAGCAATATAACCATCTAAATCTTCCCATAAAGTTGCTCCCATACGACATTGCCAGTCTTCAAACATAAACATATTCGGCTGACCGCTTCCTTCACGAAGAGCCGTATACACGGAGGTTAAATTCACTGTCGCCGCCCCAATATTCACGCATTTAAACAA
>ENA-OPEC01002463-OPEC01002463.1-human-gut-metagenome-genome-assembly--contig:-NODE-2463-length-10298-cov-8.490872_pt1 | contig 10298 bp, 20 predicted proteins | sample MGYA00241622_ERZ501507 | MGnify/ENA primary metagenome ERZ501507 (study PRJEB25962, sample SAMEA2042582) | human gut metagenome | biome: human gut; feature: human-associated habitat; material: faeces... | reverse complement strand
CCTGACTTCCAATTATTTGCAAAGTCTTCATTAAATCTAAATTCTGTCACTTTCTTACCTCACTTATATATTCTCTAAACTATCTAAGAATTGTTTCATCCACATATTTTTATCGGCAGTTCTCTTCAACTCTTCCTGCCATCTTTTATATGCCCTAGCAACATCATTTTCATAAAACTCATTAACATCATTCATATACGAATAAACTGCTTCATCGCTAATGTCCAAATCTTTGTTTAATTCATTATTGCAATATTCTCTTATATCTGTATTAAGCGATATATCAATTTGATTTAACGCAAACTTTTTAACATTTTCATGCTCAGATGTTGGTGGAATCCACTTTTCAATTTCATTTCTAACTTTCATATATCGCTCATCTTCTGCAATATATTTATCAAGAGATTTTCTTGTTGATTCTATATCTTTCTTATGCTTTTCAATAAGCTCTTTCTTCGCTTCCTCAAAAGTCATTTGTCTATATTTATTACGAGCCTCTACCGTTTCCTCATAATCTTTCTTGTAATAAGGATTTGGTTCAAACTGATTTGGAACTGGTTTTGATAATGGCTCATCTCTCATATTAATAGCTACACCAAAATTTCTAAGACAAAGCTTTAAGAAATCTTTCCCTGTTGTAATATCTCCATTTTCTATATATGCTGTATAACCTGTTGGCACTTTTCTCACCTCCTCAAAATCCGAATGAAACAGTGAATTACTGTGACTGCTTCACTTATATATTCTCTATTTGGTTTTCATTTTTATTGGAAATTGTGATTCGAATGAATCATAGATTATAAACCAATTCTATATGCAAGTTTCTTCGTAATAAAACCTGATTGGTGTAAGATCATACAAGATAGATGAATGTCATCATATATCAGATCTGTTATAGAGCAATTCGATGAGATACTGTTACCAGGCATAGTCTTTGACTTGAAATAAACAGCTTTGCCATTGTATTTTTCAAATGCTTTGCAATATGTATCCCAATCTTCAACTTCAACAATTAGTGACTGATGATCTCTTATGATATTATCATTATCAATACTCAAATTTGTCTCAATTACTTGAATCATATTCTCACCTCCCTCAACTATATATTCTCTTATCTCAATCCTACATTATCTGTAAATTCAACTGTACCTTTTGGAATAAACACTGTAATTTCGTCACCATAATTTATATGTGGTTTAGCAGTTATTTCAATATAAGGTTTATCATTTGTTTGTTGAATATTTACTGTTCCTTGAAACATATGAATCTGATCATTATAACAAACAGTAATCACATCATAATTATGAGATGGTACATTAGATGATACTGAGTGATAAATCGCATAAGTGTCATCTTTTATTTCTTGCAAATCATAAGAATATTCTTCTGTATATTCTTCATAAGATGAAAATTTATGAACTCCTAAAAATACTATAATCGCTATTATAATTATCACTACAACAAATATCGTACTTCTTATATAAGCTTTAATAATCTCACCTCTTACTTTTATTCTCTTATTTTGGGAAATTGTTAGCTGAATCGCTAAGATTAGTTATTAAGACCATCCATCAGGATAAAAAACAGGAATACCATTATGTAAATATTCAGGACATTTCACTCCACAATCATATCTATCTCTATCCTTTTGTTCCATGTCAGAAACCCTGTCATCATTGTTTTCATACCATCTTAATTTATCCATACAGTCAACATCATATTGTATCTTTTTCATACAGCCATTGCATTTTTCTTTGTCTAATATCTCAGTCTCTAATGCAGTTCCTCTATGATATCTATGAACATTAACACAATCTATACAAGGATCGTTGCCAGACAATCGTTTATTTTGCAATTTTACTTCTGGATGAAATAACTCATATAATTTATTTGCCATTATATATTTCTCACCTCCAAGTATATATTCTCTTATTTTCTTCTCTCTTTTCTATCAACTACATGCTTATGACCTTTAGGACAAACACTATATAAAATATCAGCATATCCATCTACATAATCATTGCCACATGAATTAATCGGATCTTCATACACACAAATCTTTGTAGGAACAGTTTCTTTTTCTGAAAAGAAAGATTTTGTAAGATAATAGTCCTTGCATTCCTCGCAATATGTAAGTTTGCCATTAATAATGTCTTTCGCTGTTTTAATATCATCTTCATATTGCTTCAAAGCCTCTAATTTTTCACTATCTCTTGCCTTTGAAATAATGATGTCTTCGATATTCTTTAGCATTTTCTCACCTCTCATAGCCAAGAAATGTCAGTTTCCTTCGGCTCTACTTCTTCACTGTTACATTGAAAACTGACCTTAAAATACAGATAATCAGCCAAATACCAGTTGCAATAGACCACTTAAATGCCAGTCCAAAGCACATTGTAATGAGCTTAATAATTCCACATGTAACAATCCAACTGATTCCATAACATATAACTAAAATTGTAATGACAATAACTGCTGTCGTTCCTCCTTTTGCTAATTTTTCTTTTAAATTACTCATATGTATATTCTCCTTTTTTCATTTACTCTTCACCAATAAATATCAACCTATCAATATATTCTCTGCCTTCACCCTTAAAAATAGGAATTTCTGTATCAATAATCCACTCATTTTCTGATTTAGAAGTATCTCTTAACTGTGCAGTTACCATGACACCATCAGATTCAATAACAATTTTATTTCTTACGCAACAACTTCCTCTCTTCTGATAAGTCGGCAAATCATTCCAGTTAATACATTTCTGAATCATAAGCATATCCTGAATATCATTACATGACTTATTCTGTAATTCTTTGTGTGAGAAATTGGCTTGACCAACCATCTGAATTGAGTTACGAGAAGCGTCTAATTGTCTCCAATATACGAGATTTGTTACTTCTTCTTTTGGAATATTGAAACATCTGCAATCGAACATTGCGCCTTTATTAGAAGCATTAATATATGCAGAAACAGTTTTTCTATCAGAATCATTCGTAAAATCAGGCTTCAAGGTAGAAATATAGTCTAAATAGTTGTCAATAAACCTTTTGTTGAATGCCATTGTAGCCATACTTGCTGCAATACTACAAATCTTCTGCACTTCATAATTAAAAAATGCTGAAGATGTAAGTTTCTTATAATCAACGAGAATCAATGTAATCTCGTCTGACTGTGTGTAACCAAGAACACAGCCTTGAATATTCTCGCATAAGTATTTCATTGTTTCCTGCATTGACTTAATTAACACTTCATCAAATGGCTTCTGAAATCCTCTTGTGAATGTGTGAAATGCCTTTCCGTCAATACGGATAGCGACTGGACACCTTCTCATTAATTTTGTCTTAGGAATCTGCTCATAAAATGTTTTCATCCTAACGCCTAAATCATCATGTACTGGCATATATGTACCTCTCTTTCAATATGTATATTCTCCTTTATTCTTCAAAATTGAACTCATCAGACGAAATCTTATTATTGATAATCTTCTGATAAATATCTACATACATCTCATCTTTATCTCTGTTATAGGTAACTTCCGCATACCTGTTGCCCATTGGCTGTCCCCAAATAGTACATTTCTTATAACCTAATTCATATGCAAACCACACGAGATCCAACTGGTCAATATTGATGTTTTCACTCAATGTCTGAATTACTGCATTCTTTGCAGCTTTTTCAAATTCATAACTTGTCATTATAATTACCTCCACTTTAATATTCTCTTAATCAATTACTGCTTTTGTTTCATTGCTTTATATAAACTTTTTTCTAAAGTGCCAATTTCTTTTTCTAAGTTCCATAGTTCTTCTTTTTTATTTCTCAATAAATTTACTAATTCAGTAATATTCTTTTTAACTTTTTCAATATCAATGATACAATGAGGAAATTTATAATTTGAATAAATAAGAAGTTGCATAGGATAGAATTCTTCATCTGTAAGCTCTTTTACAAGTTTAAAGTCGTTAATTTGAGAATCATCAAGACCATAATTTCTGTAAGAATTCCTATTTATTATTATATTATCAATTTTGAATCTTAAATCCGTATGACCTTGATCCATATAAGCATCTAAATAACTTGGTTTTTCTATGTCTCCATATCTTCCGTAAACCATATCAGACACAGATAAAACTAAATAAAAAGCATCTTTTGCAGGATTATAATATATACATTTTTCTTTTAAAATAATTCATCTCTCCTTTATATTTTCTCTCCTTCTGTTCACAAGAAATCGAAATTTACTGCGACTTTTATTTGAAATCAAATGCCGTTTGAATCTTTTCATCACTGATATTCTTCAGCAAGTAATCTCTATTAGATTTTTCTTCTCTAATCTTCCATTTAATTCTTCCGTTTTCTTTTCTAATATCTGATGCACATTCCAATTCAATTGAAAAAATCTCACGTTTCATATCTGCAATTGCTTTTAATTTATTCTCAAAATCACAATCATCCTTGTAGTCGATCATGTTCTTTGCAGTTGCAATAATCTGTTTCTTCAATTCATTATACTTCTCAACCTTTTCAGATTCTTTCTCTTCTTGTGTTGGTTTTCTGATTTTGCTCTGTAATTCCGAAATATTTCTTTCATAATGTGAAGTAATTTCATTTCGTATGTCCTCCACATCATTCACGCTAGTAATCCATGATGGCAAGACATTTTTATATGCATTACTATAAACACTTAAAATAGCATAATTACCATTTTCTTTATGCTTGAGAATCATGCCGACATTGCTTTTAAGTCCATTTTCACCAATTTGGAATAACACAACATCGCCTGGTTCAAATATTGATACTGTCTCTTTTCTCACTTTTTCACCTCCAAAGGAAACCGATATTTCTATTATAGAAATTTTTCAAATAAATCATTCGCAACAATCTTTATATATAAACTATTTGTTTTAATTCCAAGTTCATCTGATGATTTTAGTTCTTCTATTGAATTTCCAAGCAAAAAGTTATGTGAAATTTCCTTTAACTTTTCTGCCAAAGCATCAATATCGTCTTCATCTTTTAATACTTTTGTGATATGCACAGAATCATTAAATGTATATGCATTATTACATTTTGATTCAGTTGTTAATAACGTATTGGTTACAACCTTTTTGTATGTAGTTTCTCCATTAGCACGATATATAAAATCAATATAAGAAATTGGTTTTATATTATTCATATCTACCATATCAACTTCTTCATATTGAATTGTCTTATCGTCTGCTATATCATTAAATTTTGCAAAGTCTTCTTCATTTTTTAATATTCCAACAGGAATAATATACGGTTCTCCACAATATTCGTCCATTTTATACACAAAATACATTTTATAATCCCCCTATTTATTCTCTCATCGCAGTTCAATTTCCCCGAAATTCTTTGTATAATCTTTAAACATTCTACATCCTTGATATCTACAAACAAAATCTTTGTCTGCGGTGACGGTTACAGGTTCGGGATAAGCAATGGATTTAATAGTTTCTTCATTTGCAAATATGTAAGGATTATAATCGCACTTCTGTATAAAAGAAATAATACGTCCATTTAACTTATTTACATCTACCTTTTCTACAATTGAAAATACTTCCATGATTTTATCTCCCTTCTTTAAATGCATATGTCTTACCACAAGTAGGAAATGCACAAATAATTTTTGTGTTCATATATTTATTCTCCTCTCACAGTCACATCAGTTCGTCTATCATAAGCCCAATCAACATCAAATGAAGTCATATTGTCTGTACTGACCACCTCACCATTTTTAATTACAACTGGCTTACCTCTATATGGAACAAATACCATACATTCCATATCTTTATTGCTTGTCTGTGATTTCAATAACGACTGAATAATTCTGTCTTGTTCCTGAATAATATCCTTATAGTGGTTATAGGTTCTAATCACATCATCATGTTCGCTTTTATAACAATTAATTAAATGTGCAATATTGTTATTAAGGCTGCTAATTGCATCAAAAATTTTATCAAATGCTTTCATTATTCTTTTTCCTTTCTTTGTTAAACAAAAAATATTTACTATTAATCATGGATATCAAGCACTGTAATAAATCCATCCATATTATCTGTTATAGCCTGTTTATATTTTTCATCGAATTTTTCATCTTTGATAATATCTTTACCATTCCATGAATCTCTTGCAATAGCTGAACCGTCAGGAAGAATACATATGTAACATCCAAGCTTGTTAATATTTAAAACATCATTTTGCTTTGCTCCATCAACAAGAATATATCCATCGCCAAACCCCATATTCATGAACCAATCTTCTTCATGGTACATCCATTCAGGTGTAATATTCTCTTTTAATGTTGATAAAAGACTTGACCAAAACAATCTACCGTTTCTATCTTGTCTGTCATAATAACCCCAATTATAATATTCACTATTTACAGATCCTTCTTCATCTACTTTTAGTTTTAATTCAGCCTTGTACCTGCCACCGATTCGATAGTAATCCCATGTAAAAACTGGATAATCAATCTGTTTATCTTCTTCATCTGAGCCATATACAAGTTCTGAATTGTATGGCTTCATAATTGCTGCAATTTTATTCTCACTTGGTAATTCTTTTGTGAGTAAATGAACACAATAATGCATTTAATTTTACCTCCTACTCTTATATTTCCCTTCAATTTCACAAGATCCGATAGTTCCTGCTACTCTTCTTCATCAAAACCACAGATTTCACTAATATCTTCGAGGAAATCTTTTTCGTCAGGAAGACTATCAAAACTATATTCTGTAACAAATTTAACAGGATAATATTCTTTTGGATTTTCTCGATACTCTTTCTCTGCAATCGGTGTTAAAAAATAAAACCTTTCAGATTCATCTAGTGGCTCTTTATTAAAACCTTTGTATACTTCATAAGTATTCTTATCCAAATCAATAACATAAGCCCACTCACAGAAAAGGCTATCTGCTGCAAAGTTTAATGAGTTTTTCAACTTTGTTTTATTCTTAAACATAATTAGCTTTAAAATATCTCCACTTGTATCTCTTGATAATTCTGGATAAAACTTCTGCCAAGGAAATCTTGGATTATCCTTCATTGCTTCATCAATATTTTTATTTATCTCATCAAAATCTTCCTTAGACAAATATGTACAATCATTCACTGAATTTCTTAATTCGTTAATATTTATCCCTTTAAGATATTCAAGCAATTGTACGCCTAAACCTTCAGGATACCCATCCCAGTGTCCATACTGTGCAACTTTATATTCGCCATTACTATGTACAATTGTTAAATTTCGTGTTCCCATTTGTACCTCCTATTCTTATATTCTCTGTAAAAATTTTTACAAGAAACGAATCTTTACTTCGATTCTTCCTCTTTCTTAAACCTATTGAATACTTTGTTATGAATATAATTTTTAATATCTACATAACATTCAGAACACAAATCTCGTACTTCCACCTTTTTTTTATCATATTGTCCTCTGTCAACGAAATCTGATGGAAAGACATCAAATGTATCATCCTTAATTTCAAAACAATCTTCACAATACTTACCACAAACATCACATTTGTATGCTCTCATCTACTCACCTCACAAATACTTATTCTCTTATTGGCTCAACCCTATATCGTTCATTCCAATCTGCTCTCTTCTTTAATAATGGAATCCAAGGACAGTGTAGGTTTTCAGATTCAGTTCCTATCAAGTCATCTTGATCGCAACCAAGATATTCTTCATGACCACAATTAGGACAAGTTACTCCATATTCAGGAACTTTATATTTAAAACTACAATAGTTAGGAAATATCATCTGAACATTCCAATCATCCTTTGATTCAACTTCATATACACAGTTGCAGCATCTACATACAAACTGAATATTTTTACCGAAATAATTACCTGCTACAATCTTCATATTCACTCCAATTAATTTCTACATACTGCTTATAACATGGATAATATGTAGTAGCTCCTGTCTGATCTTTACACCAGGTATCTAACAAATTTTGCAGACCACCAATATCACACTGTTCATAAGCATCTTCATGTAACTCTTCGCAAGCATTGTCAACTACATTATCAGCATCAATATGAATCTTCTCCACGCTACACACCCATAATCTCTCAGGTCTGCCATCATTATTAAATTCTTCATCTGTATAACGCCCAAAATAATCGTCAAAGAAATCATCAACAGTATCGTAATACTCATCAAACTCTTCACAGTAAAGCATCGTGTTTACATCTTTTTCATCAACTGGAACTGCTTTAGATACTTCATCATTCCACTTCTTTATTCTCTCTTCTTCGTCAGCTTTCTTCTGTCCTTCGCAGTCACAATGCATATATCCTTGATTCTTATATGGTTGTCCACAATAAGGACACAAACTCTGTACTCCATTAAAACAACTCTGACAAAACGAAAGTGCTTGATGCTTGTATGGAAAATGATATTTTCTACCAGCTTCAGAACTATCGCCTTTGATTCCATAAATATTGTCTTCTATTCTCATTCCAAGACCATTGCAGACAGGACAAATTCTTTCGTATTCTGTAAGATCCTTGATTAGAATTTTAGGAAACGATTTTTGAATTGTTTCATAAAGATTTACTTCTTCTCTGTGTGTTAAATTATCCATATAGTTATCCTCCTATTCGTAATCTTCTGGATGTTCTTTATAGTCATCTACTACACTTTTCATATAACTATAATAATCTCTTATAGTGTCGCTGCTATTAGAAAATCCACTTGTCACTTCATATCCATCATCGAATACTGCAAAGGTCAAGAACTCTGAACCACCTCGTTCTACTTCTATGTCACAACCTCTATATTTACCTTTCATACAATCATCATCCTACAATTAAAATATCATTCATCTTATCCACCAATACTGTTGGATCACTTGACATACAACATACAAATTCATCATTATAATAAACTTCATATACATCATCATATTCTGGTCTTCCCCAACAATCGCATCCATTTACGACCTTACTTCTCTCTATATGAAATATATTAACCACCTCCCAAGAAAGAAAAATTTCCTTCGACTTTTGAGGTTCTAAAAGCCTTATTTTTCAAGGCTTTCGTGACCTCTAATTGTTTATTCTCTGTTAGAATAACGCACAACCGTCTCTTTTAAACGATTCAACATATTTGTTCCACTTATCATCATCCATCTCGTATAATTTTTTGAAGCATTTCTTACATAAGAACTTCGACACATCTCTTCCGTGGAATTTCATATTCATTGCCAGCGTTGTCTTATCTTTTATTCTCTTTTCGCACTCATCACAATACTTATTGAAATATTGTCTTGCTACTTTCGTATCACCAACATTCAATCCATTGTACTCAGCAAATTCCTGAATAACCTCATCGGTTGGTTCATTTCTGAATGTTCCACCATTCCAAGCCTGTGTGAGATATTCGTCAATGGTGCAGTTCATGATTATCCATTTCTTATTTGTGATGAAGTCTTCTTTTAAGATGCTTCTCCATCTCTCATAAGCCTGTGGATACCAATACTTGTCCAAAATCCAAGTAGACTTCGTATAGAATGGACACGCAATATTACAACCACAACGAGAGTAACCCTTCTTGTATTTAGGATTTATATCAATATTCTTCCAAATTGTATAAAGCCATACATCCATTTCTGACCATTTTCTAATAGGAAGGATACCTTGCCAACAGGTCTTACCCCATTCCTGCTCATTTATCCATTCATCCTGATAACCACTACGAGTATTTGATTCTTCATTTCTCATTCCCATCCACATAAGATACGGATGGTCGTGGTCGAGCTGTGATACCATAACTCCAACCTTAAAAATCCTACAGCAAAATCTAGCGAATCTCGTGGGTATCATGTGATCTGATTCTACATATTGGTAAAATCCCTTCTCAGGATTCATAATCTCACAATTAGGGAAAGTCTTAACCATTCTGTATGTATCAGCACAGTCAAGTGAAGTATTATTAAATATTGCTTTTGTTTCTGGATATAATTTTCTGACTAGATGACAGGTAAGCATTGAATCCTTACCCATAGAAACAGGAACTATTGAAGTATATGTATTAAACTTCTCTGTCTTTTCTTTGATTAGTTTTAATGAATCAGCTTCAAGCTGCGTTAGATGTTCTTTCTGTAATTCGATTAAATCTTGCCAACTTGCTAAATCCACATCTGATATATTGTTATAGGATTTCAATTTGGTACAATCCAATCTTTCAAGCGAATTTTCAATCTTCACTCTATAGAATTTATGTTCATTTCCTTGCTTATCAAATCCTTTAATAATGGATTTATCT
>ENA-OPEC01002455-OPEC01002455.1-human-gut-metagenome-genome-assembly--contig:-NODE-2455-length-10328-cov-2.276258_pt1 | contig 10328 bp, 10 predicted proteins | sample MGYA00241622_ERZ501507 | MGnify/ENA primary metagenome ERZ501507 (study PRJEB25962, sample SAMEA2042582) | human gut metagenome | biome: human gut; feature: human-associated habitat; material: faeces... | reverse complement strand
AGAGCACGCGGTTCATACCCGCGGTGTCGCTGGTTCAAATCCAGTTCCCGCTACTATAACGAAGACTGCGTGCTTAAGAAATTAGTACGCAGTTTTTTTACGCAAATTTACTGGTTACTGCTTATATCAAGCAAAGAAATAATAGTATTAAGGAGCAACTTGTGGTAATATAACAGATAATGATATAGAAAAAAGTTGTTGTCTTTCGTTTATATTTTAAAACGTGGCCAATAACAGAAATACGGAGGAAACAAGATGAATAAGAAAAGCGGATATGCGCTCAGAATAGTACTTGGAGGTTATCTTACCTACCTGGGGATCAGAATCTTAAGTGAGATGATCCAGCAGCGTCCTAGCAATATGACACGTATGTCAGTACTGGCAGTTGTATTTATCCTGGTTGGAGTTGCTTATGCAGGGAATGCCATCTGTAAAACGTTTGAAATTGATATCAAAAAGCAGATTGCGAAGATGATAGCAAAGAGAAAAGCGGAGCAGAAACGAAAAGCAGAAGAAGCGGCAGCGGCGAAGGAAATGTCACAGGTAACAGAGAGCGCAACGACAGAAGTATCGGAAGACGAAAAAGTATCAGACAATACAATGCCGACAATGCTTTCAGAAGAAGACAGGAAGAAGCTGGAAGACGCAGTGTCTAAGGCAGATTCCGAGGAAAAAACAATGCAAGACAGCAAGGCTGAAGTTATAGAAAAAACAGCAGATTCAGATTCAACAGAAAACGAAGCAGCAGAAAAAACAGCATCAGAAGAAAAAGCAGAATCAGTAGAAAAACCGGTGACTACAACAGAATCAGAGGAAACACCGGACGAAGAAATAAAAGCTGAAGAAACAGCAACTGAAGAAACATCAGTTCAGGAAGAACTGACAGACACAAGAGTGGTAGATATTTTTGCAGAACTGAATGAAGAACCTGTTTCAGAAGATGCTGAAAATGATTTTGAGGAGAAATAATTATGCGTGTAGGTATGGGATATGATGTTCATAAGTTAGTTGAAGGAAGAAAACTGATCCTGGGTGGAGTTGAGATTCCTTACGAGAAAGGTCTCTTAGGACATTCAGATGCAGACGTTATGCTGCATGCCGTAATGGATGCACTGCTTGGAGCAGCAGCACTTGGAGACATTGGCCTTCATTTTCCGGATACAGATCCAAAATATAAGGGCGCATCCAGTATAAAACTGCTCGAGCACGTAGGCGGACTTTTGGAAGAGAATGGATATGTGATCGAGAATATTGATGCGACGATCATTGCGCAGCGTCCAAGGATGCGTCCGCATATTGACCAGATGCGGGAAAACATGGCGAAAGCGCTTAAAATTGACGTTGATCAGATCAATGTAAAGGCTACAACAGAAGAGGGCCTTGGCTTTACCGGAAGCGGCGAAGGAATCTCATCCCAGGCGATCTGTGCGATTGAAAAATTTACGAATTACAGTAGCGTGGATGTGATGGAGAAGCCTGCAGGATGTGGTGGATGCTGTGCGGGGAAATAAGATGAAGATTCGAAAGCTGGACCAATCAGAGCATGGGAAAACCAGGAGCTTGTGGGAACAGGTATTTTCAGAAGACAGTCAGGAATTTGTTGATTATTACTATTATATCAAGACAAAAGACAATACGATTTATGTAATAGAGGAAGACGATGAGATACGTGCGATGCTGCAGCTGAACCTTTATCAGGTAAAGTTACAGGAAAGTGTCGTCCCATCGGATTATATCGTGGGAGTTGCCACGCAGGCAGAATATAGAGGCAGAGGATATATGAGAAATCTTCTGATTCATGCATTACAGGATCAGTATTCGCAGAAGATACCATTTACCTTCCTGATGCCGGCGGCAGAAGCAATCTATTATCCTTATGATTTCCGATTTGTTTATGAACAGAAACAAATCGAGCTTGATGAAGCATTTTTTTCTGCAAGAAAAGAATATAAAAATGATGAATATAGAAATATATCACAAGAACGGATTGTAGACCGTGATGCAAGATTTATGGATGCAGGGAAGATGGCGGTATTTGTTGAAGAGAATTTTTCGGATTGCTGGAATGTTATTGCTTTAAGAAATGCACAATATTATCAGACACAGATTCTCGAACAACAGAGCGAGTTTGGCGGGATGCGGCTTGTCTTTGAAGAAGAGAAGCTGGTCTGTATCTATGCATATGCGAAAGAAGAGGGGCTCGAGATCAGGGAACCACTTTATCTGGAAGGGAAAGAAGATCTCTTCTGGGCGTCGGTGGATGGTCTTAGAGAACCGGAAGAAAAGGTTTCGGTTTATGGGCTTAAGGAAGCACCTGACTGGCCAGATGATGAAACGTCTGCATATAAAGAAAAACCGCTTATTATGATCAGGATTGTTCATTTACAGGAACTATTTTCTAAAATGAAAATCCCGTCAGAATGTGAGATCCATTGCTCATTTGCGGTGATCGATCCGATTCTTCATAAGAACAGCAGGATCTGGAAACTCAGTAGCTCAAAAGGAGAAGAAAGCCTGAGCGTGTCTGAAACGGAAGATTCACAGGGAGTACTTTCCATTGTAGCATTGACGGAAATATTGTTTGGATACAAAACCCCTGAAGAAATAAGTGCAGAGGAAAGCGTAATTCTTACAGAAGAACTAGAGGAAGAACTGAGGAAACTTCAGAACTTCTGTCCAATATTTTTGAATGAGATTGTCTGAATAAAATGTTAAAATGCAGTTGATCGGCAGAGATAATAGTTGACAAAAAATGATTTTTTGCATAAGATAATAGAGATGTTGAAAACAATAAATATTGGTAATAGAATTGAGAAAGACAAAGAACGGGAAGAGTAACAGAGATTTGGACTCATAGAGAGAAGGTGTCACCGGCTGAAAGCACCTTTGAGAGAAGAAACTGTGAAGTGCCCCCGGGAGTCGATCCTGTGAATGGAGTAGCAGGGTACGTCAGGCACACGTTACGTGCGTGAAAGTGAAAGAAGTATAACTTCTTTTATTAGAGTGGAACCGCGGATAGAACTTCGTCTCTAGATTGAGACGAAGTTTTTTGATATACAAAACAATCCGTTTAGGGTGTTAAGTGCATTCTTGAATCAGAAAGGAATGATAAATATGGGAATGATATCTTATGTCAAACAGGAGATAGAGGTGATCCGAGAGCGAGATCCTGCGATCAAATCAAACATGGAAGTATTTTTGTACCCAAGCTTTAAAGTAATCTTAAGCTACAGAGTGGCGCATAAGCTTTACCTGAAAAAGCATTATTTCTGGGCACGCTGGATTTCTCAGAGAGCAGCGCGTAAGACAGGGATTGAGATCCATCCGGGTGCAACAATTGGAAAGGGACTTTTTATCGATCATGGAACAGGTGTGATCATCGGAGAAACTACGATCATCGGAGATAATGTAACACTGTATCAGGGGGTTACGCTTGGCGGTACCGGAAAAGAACAGGGAAAACGTCATCCAACGTTGAAAGATAATGTTATGGTGAGCGCCGGCGCAAAGATCCTGGGTTCTTTTACAATCGGAGAAAATTCTAAGATCGGAGCTGGTTCTGTAGTGCTTGAAGAGGTTCCACCGAACTGTACAGTTGTCGGTGTGCCGGGACGAATCGTCCGCATGGACAACAAGAAAGTCCCAAGAAGTGATATGGATCAGGTACATTTACCGGACCCGGTACTTACAGATATTCGAGAACTGCAGGAAGAGAATATAAAACTTCACAAACGTTTGGAATCTATGATAAAATATATGCGATGTGTGGAGAAAGAAAATAAGGAGAGTAAGAACGATGAAGATTTATAATACAATGTCAAAAAGAAAAGAAGAGTTTGTTCCTTTAGAGGAAGGAAAAGTAAAGATGTATGTATGCGGTCCGACTGTATATAATTACATCCATATTGGAAATGCAAGACCAATGATCGTGTTTGATACTGTCCGCAGATATTTTGAATACAAGAATTATGATGTGAATTATGTATCTAACTTTACGGATGTCGATGACAAGATCATCAAGAAAGCAAACGAAGAAGGCGTTACAGCAGAAGAAATCTCACAGCGTTATATTGCAGAGTGCAAGAAAGATATGGATGGCATGAATATTGAGCCGGCAACAAAGAATCCGCTTGCAACAGAAGAGATTGACGGTATGATCAGCATGATTGAGACACTGATTGAGAAAGGCTACGCATACGAGAAGAACGGAACTGTATATTACCGTACAAGAAAGTTCAAAGATTATGGTAAATTATCCCATAAGAACCTTGATGATCTTCAGTCAGGCGGACGTACCCTTCTTGTAAGCGGTGAGGATGAGAAAGAAGATTCTCTGGATTTTGTTCTCTGGAAACCGAAAAAAGAAGGCGAGCCTGCATGGGTTTCCCCATGGGGTGAGGGACGTCCGGGATGGCACATTGAGTGCTCAGAGATGTCCAAGAAATATCTTGGTGAGCAGATCGATATTCATGCAGGTGGGGAAGACCTGATCTTCCCACATCATGAAAATGAAATTGCGCAGAGTGAAGCAGCGAACGGAAAAGAGTTCTCCAGATACTGGATGCATAACGGGTTCCTGAACATTGATAACCGTAAGATGTCCAAGTCTCTTGGAAATTTCTTCACAGTTCGCGAGATCAGTGAGAAGTATGACCTTCAGGTACTTCGTTTCTTCATGTTAAGCGCACATTACAGAAGTCCACTGAACTTCAGCGCTGAATTGATGGAAGCAGCAAAGAGCGGACTTGAGAGAATCATTACAGCAGCTGATCGTCTGAAATTCCTTATGGGAAGCGCGAAGACAGAAGATATGGCAGAGACAGAAGCAGAGAAGTTTGCAAAGTCAGCAGAATATGTTGGAAACTTTGAGAGTGCTATGGATGATGACTTCAATACAGCAGATGCGATCGCTGCAGTATTTGATCTTGTAAAATTCATTAATACGATGACAGACGAAGACAGTTCCAAAGAGTATCTTGAGAATCTGTTTGACCGTTTGGTAAGACTGACAGAAGTACTTGGAATTATCGTTGATAAAGAAGATGAGATTCTTGATTCTGACATTGAAGCATTGATCGCTGAGCGTCAGGCAGCAAGAAAAGAGAAAAACTTTGCAAGAGCAGATGAGATCAGAGATGAGCTTCTTGCGAAAGGTATCGTTCTGAAAGATACAAGAGAAGGAGTACAATGGAAAAGAGCATAACAGCAGGTTTAGAAGAGTATATCCGGACAATTCCCGGTATGAAAGAGATTGATGCAAAGCAGTGTTCCCCACTGGTTCTTGCTTATGTGGGAGACTGTGTTTATGATCTGATCATTAAGACGATGGTGGTCGGCCGTGGAAACAGGCCGGTCCACCGTCTCCATGAAGAGACAAGCCAGTATGTGCAGGCATCAGCACAGTCCTTTATGATGCGTTCCATGCAGGAGCATCTGAATGAGGAAGAACATGGAGTTTACCGGAGAGGAAGAAATGCACGATCTGTGTCTCCGGCAAAGAATCAGTCAATTACAGATTACAGAAGAGCGACAGGTTTTGAGGCATTGATCGGACATTTATATCTGACAGGTCAGTATGAACGACTGACAGAGCTTGTAAGTATCGGACTTGAAAGCATTGAAAAAGAGATAAAGGAAAAAGGAGCAGAACATGCAGGAAAATAGAGAACAGGGAACAGAGACATTTGTAATTGAAGGAAGAAATGCCGTACTGGAAGCATTTCGTTCCGGACGTACGATTGACAAGATTTATGTTCTTGACGGATGCCAGGACGGACCGGTAAGAACAATTGTACGTGAAGCAAAAAAACACGGATCTCTGATCAATTTTGTGACAAAAGAAAGACTTTCCCAGCTCTCAGAGACAGGGAAGCATCAGGGCGTGATCGCGCATGCGGCAGCATATGAATATTCTACGATCGATGATATGCTTAAGCTGGCAGAAGAGAGAGGCGAAGCTCCGTTTCTGATTCTTTTAGACAATATTGAAGATCCGCACAATCTTGGCGCGATCATTCGTACAGCGAACCTTGCAGGTGCACACGGAGTCATTATTCCAAAGAGAAGAGCAGTTGGTCTGACAGCGACAGTTGCGAAGACATCTGCCGGAGCTTTGAATTATACACCGGTCGCAAAGGTGACGAATCTTGTGAAGACAATGGAAGAACTCAAGGAAAAAGGACTCTGGTTTGTATGTGCTGATATGGATGGCGAGCAGATGTATGACCTGAACCTGACAGGACCGATCGGTCTTGTGATAGGAAATGAAGGTGAGGGCGTTGGCCGCCTTGTGAAAGAAAACTGTGATTTTGTTGCAGGAATTCCAATGAAAGGTCAGATTAATTCTCTGAATGCATCTGTGGCAGCAGGCGTTCTTGCTTATGAGATCGTAAGACAGAGGATTTCGCAGAAATAAATATGAGTATTGCTCGAAAAAAGAGTGATAACAGGTGATAATCGGATGAGTAAGTATGACAGAATGACAGATGAGCAGCTTTTATGTGATTACAAAAATGGAAATCAGGAGATTATGGATTACCTGATGGTGAAATATAAATCCATGGTAAGGAAGAAAGCGCGTGCAATGTATCTGTTGGGTGGAGAGAACGAGGATCTGATCCAGGAAGGAATGATCGGTCTGATCAAAGCAGTGCGGGATTTTGATGTAACGCAGAAAACATCATTTTCAAGTTTTGCAGAACTTTGTGTTTCCAGGCAGATGTACTCAGCGATTGAGGCGTCAAACCGAAAAAAGCATCTGCCTTTGAATTCTTATGTTTCGTTATATGAAGACAGTGAACAGGTAGGAGAGGGGAGAAGTCTTCCTTTGATTGACACGATAGAATCATCGAAGGAGAATGATCCGGAAGTTCTTTATTTTGGAAAAGAATATACAGAAGCTTTTGCGGAGCAGCTGAAAGAATTGCTCAGTCCATTAGAAAATCATGTTCTTTATCTGCATTTGATGGGAACCGACTATAGAACAATTGCAGAATTGCTTGGAAAGAGTCCGAAGTCAGTGGACAATGCACTTCAGAGGATCAAGACAAAAGCACAAAAGATTCTGCCGTAAAGGAGAAATACGGATGAAGAAAAAATACAATTACCTTTTGGCACTTGCAGTCTTTCTGGTGATCATGATCTGCTTTAACAAATTCGGATACATCATTTCTTATCTGGCCGCAATTGGCGGGCCTCTGGTTATGGGAAACAATGGAACAATGGTGGTTTATCCTGATGAGTCATTTGAATCTGGTATCGGCAATTTTGTACCTTATGGTTCTGCCTATTCCTGCTTTATGGTATTATCTTGCTTTTCAGCTGCGTGAAGGAGGAATCCGTGCAATCCCAGGCAAATGCAGAAGAGTCGGATGGGACGGATGCGTTTTAATCGCGCTGTTTACTTTTGGCATGATACACGTGACCAGTATTATACTGGCAATTGTAGCACGGTCACTTCCGGATGCGATGGATAATTATCAGAATCTGATAGAAAATTCCGGTCTGACAGAATATTCGCTGATGTGGGTTTTCAGTACATTGATTCTTCCACCTCTTGTGGAAGAAATGATTTTCCGGGGTTTGATCCAGAAATATCTTGAACGTGCCGGAATGCATTGGATCCTGGCGAATGTTGTACAGGCGGTTCTGTTTGGAGTGTTCCATCAAAATCTCGTACAGGGAATTTATGCGGCACTTTTGGGGTTTGCACTTGGATTTGTGGCGCATCGCTATAACACTCTGGCGGCATCCATGCTGATGCACATGTTCTATAATCTGATGGGAACGCTGATCGTAGATCTTGAGAGCAGATTCCTTCCGGCAATAGTAATGGGAATGATTATCCTGATCAGTATTCCGATGACAGTGAGTGCTGTGACGTTGATTTGTCTAACAACAAATAATAAAAAAACAGAGGTTTGAGAAGATGAGATTTGTAATACAAAGAGTAACAGAGGCATCTGTTACGATTGATGGTGAGATATCAGGAAAGATTGGAAAAGGTTATCTTGTTCTGATTGGAGTAGCTGATACAGACACAAAAGAGATTGCAGACAAAATGATACGAAAAATGATCGGACTTCGTATTTTTGAAGATGAACAGGGAAAAACAAACCTTTCGCTTGCTGATGTGGACGGAGGTCTTCTTCTAGTTTCACAGTTTACGTTATATGCAAACTGTAAGAGAGGAAACAGACCAAGCTTTATTGAAGCAGGAAAACCGGATATGGCGAATGAGATGTATGAATATATCATTGAAAAATGCAGGGAATCAGTGGATGAAGTACAGACCGGAGAGTTTGGAGCTGATATGAAGGTTCAGCTGCTCAATGACGGGCCATTTACCATTTTGCTGGATTCAGATCAGCTTTAACTTGACAATCAAACTCAAGTAGTGTATATTTAATTTTGCGTTCTGCTGGAACGCAATAAGCTGTCTTGGCGCAGTCGGTAGCGCGTCGCCTTGGTAAGGCGGAGGTCGGGGGTTCAAGTCCCCTAGACAGCTTTGAACTTTTCCCCGGAATCGCCCGTGAATGCGGTGTTTCCGGGGTTTTTCTTATTTCAGCAGATTCGCGTTGCAGATCTTCAAATCTTCATAGATTCCAAAAGAAATCTCATTGCAGATTTTCCTATAGGTTTACGGGTTTGAAGAAAAAATGCAATTCCTTGTTGAGAATTCTTTCACTTGTCATGAAATATGTTATACTGGATTTGATTGAAGTGGTGGTTCAAGGTGACGGGTTCTGCATAAGGGGAAGCCGTATGAGCGAAAAGAATTATGAAACAAGTGAATTAAAAGAACTGAAAGATGTGTTACAGACGTTTACGGAGTTTGTATGGGAGATGGAAGAATATCTGCCGGAATTTTATCATTTTTTTGATGCGATGAGGCAGAACATCGAGATTTTTCTTCGGGTCGGCGAAGAAGATGAAGAACAGATTCATGAGATTCTGGAACGGGATTGGGAGAAAGCACATGCGCCGCTTGTGGGAGTACAGTGTTATGATTTTCAAGGATCACATCCGGAGGCGGAAGCAGGAACTTGTGTTTATTTTGCGAATCTTTTGACAGAAATCGGTCGTTTTTTTGAACCGATGAGTATGTTGGGAGTGCTTTGAAAGAAGTGAAAGGGAGAGATTGATATGGCATCATTTTTAGAAGACATCACACCATTTTATGGGACAGGAGAACGGAATGGGAAAGGACAGACACTGGAAGAATTTCTGGAAGAATATGATCCATATCGATATAAAAATCCGTGCTGTACAACAGACACAGTTGTTTTTTCTTATAAAGATGAACAGGCACTGAAAGAAGGACGATTAAAGGTGCTTTTGGTTAAGAGAGGAAATCATCCCAGTATTGGCTGTTGGGCTCTTCCGGGAGGATTTGTAAATTTGCGGGAGAATCTGGAGGATACAGCAAGACGGGAACTGCAGGAAGAGACCGGAGTCAGCGGACTTCCGGTGGAACAGTTTGCCTGTTATGGAGATTATCAGAGAGATCCGAGAGCAAGGATTATTACAAGTGCGTATCTTTCTATCGTAAAGGAGTCGGATGTAAGTGTAGAGGCCGGAGATGATGCGGCAGATGCAGCATGGTTTAAGATAGAGATGGAACCGGAGACAGCATATGAAGAAGATGGATGGGAAAAGACGGAATATCATCTGACAATTCAAAATCAGGATCAGAAGAGAAATGCTGTTATCCTGAAAAAGGAGCGGACAGGATTGGTCAGAGAAAAATACTATGTTGTAAAAGAAGGTGGAGGAATTGCAGTGGATCATGCAGCTATTCTGGCACAGGCTTATGAATTGTTAAAAGGCAGACTGTAAGAGGAGACGAAAAGAATCTCTTGTGGTTGTTCTTTTTATGTGATAAGATATTGAGCATGAAAACCTGTAGGATAAATCACACTTCCGAAGGAATGTGACAGATCATCCGGATGGTACTTATGGTTAGTAGGAGGAAGATATGGAGAACGAAACAGTTTCAAAGAATTTTATTGAACAGGAGATAGATAAGGATCTGGCAGAAGGAGTTTACGATCATGTATGCACCCGTTTCCCACCGGAGCCGAATGGATACCTTCATATTGGTCATGCGAAGTCTATCCTTTTGAACTATGGACTGGCAGAGAAGTATAATGGTGAATTCCATATGAGATTTGATGATACGAACCCGACAAAGGAGAAGACAGAATTTGTTGAGTCTATCAAAGAGGATATTAAGTGGCTGGGTGCTGACTGGAAGGATCATCTTTATTTTGCATCCGATTATTTTGATCAGATGTATGAGTGCGCTGTGAAGCTGATCAAGAAAGGAA
>ENA-OPEC01002454-OPEC01002454.1-human-gut-metagenome-genome-assembly--contig:-NODE-2454-length-10330-cov-3.541509_pt1 | contig 10330 bp, 9 predicted proteins | sample MGYA00241622_ERZ501507 | MGnify/ENA primary metagenome ERZ501507 (study PRJEB25962, sample SAMEA2042582) | human gut metagenome | biome: human gut; feature: human-associated habitat; material: faeces... | reverse complement strand
GCAAAGCCCCGTGGTCAGTACCTCCGGCGCGGCCTCCTGCATGGCCCGGCAGAGCATGGCCATGGGGTTGGTGTAGTTGAGGAACCATGCGTCGGGGCAGACCTCCTCGATATCCTCCGCAAAGCCCCTCATAACGGCAATGGTGCGGAGCGCGCGGAATATTCCGCCGATGCCGAGCGTGTCGCCGATAGTCTGACGGATGCCGTACTTCTTCGGTATCTCAAAGTCGATAACGGTGCACGGCTCATATCCGCCGACCTGAATTGCGTTGACGACGAAATCCGCACCGGTGCAGGCTTTTTCGGCGTCCAGCGTAGCGGTCAGGTTCAGCGGTTTCTCGGCGAGATATTTTTCAATGTATTCATCCTGGATCGGCGACTTGCGGCGGTTGATGAGGTCAACCTTTTCCGGGATGATGTCTACTGCCATGACCTCATGGTGTTGCGACAGCAATGTAGCAATGGACAGGCCGACATAGCCTGTACCGGCAACTGCAACTTTCATAACTATTTTTCCTTTCTTTACTCATTTAAAAATGTCACATAATCCCAAATATATTCGAACAGCCATCCACCTTTTAGGGTTTTTCCATTATATGTTCCTACTTGTTTTTGACCAACATAAATATCCAAAAATTGACACCAGTCATACTTCTTTTCATGCTTTATATCTGCCGTAAGGAGAACTTTTTTGTAAGCCACAACCTCATCGAATTTCTTATAATCATCTTCTGACAATCCTTGATCATCACAAATCAAAACCAATTTGTTATAATCTATTCTGCCTACTCTCTTCTCCCAATTTTTCTTTACAATTATAGGATCATCATCATGTGGGAAATTAATAGTAACGGAATGATTTTTATCATCCTTTAAAACCGCCCGGCACCCCCCCCCGATTTTATAAGGCTCAAACTTGCTGTTCATATAAGACCTTAAGTTTGAACACATTTGTATAAAATCTTTTCGGCTCATAGAAGTGTTAATAAATGGTGAGCAAAACTTCATTTTTAGGATACTATATATTTCTCCACCAACACAATTTGTTGCTATAATGCTGATGTTCTCATTTTTAACTCTATCAAATCTATCATTTGCTTTGCTTCGATTTTTCTTAATATTATATACACAATGTGGAAGGAAAAAATATAATTTCCAAATCCTATCGTTCAACATTGTTCTATTCATATTTCATCCCCTCCTAACATTCTTATCGTCTCCTTACCATTTTCTTAATAGCAATCGAGAACTGTTCTCTATAAAAAATATAGTTAATCACTGACGAGATAGCAATTGCAATAAGAGCTATAATCACTGAGCAAAGCACCCAGCCAAAATAATTGTCAACCATCCAAGCACCAATAAACATTTTTCCTGCAATACTAATCAAGATAACAATCACAAAATTGACAGTCTCTCGTTTAATGAACTTAGAAATAGGGCGATTAAAAATATGGTTCGTAAGGTAGACAGCATAGTATATCATTCTAAAAGATGTCGCAACTAGCGTACCAATCGCCACTCCGATAAGCCCACACTTCACAACTAAAACAAGTGAAAGAGAAATATTAATTATAGCTTCACCATATGCAGCATTCTGTGTCTGTTTAAAGTGTCCAGCTGCAATAGTCATATTATGATACGGCGTACGGAGACAGGCCACAATAGCCGCTAGTATTAATACAACAGAAAAAAGAGGTTCAATATAATTTGCGTCGTTTACTCCCGACGTGTATATCTTCACAAAGGGTATAATCATAACGATTGTAATTGAGAATATTGTTGTAGTAATATAAGAAATCAATGTATCGTAATAATCAAAGGTCTCGTGAAGTGTTTTCATCTCGCTTCTAGCAAGCATATCGCCAAAAAGTGCTTCCATGCCTGTCGAGAAAGACGACACAAGGCTTTGTATATGTGAAACAATCATGTTATATACAGAGTAAACAGCAACTACCGTCAAATTGGAGAAAATAGTAAGAACAGCAATATCTGTATTTGTGTGCAAAAAATAAGCTATATGCTGTGCTAGTCCATCCCATTTTTGTGTTAGATACGTCTTTTCTGGTTTTATGTTTGTCCTAACGTCAAACTTCCTTTGTACGAAAATCCACATCAAAACTGGTCGTAGAACAAAAACGCAACTACTAACCAATTTTACCATGACAAGATTTGAATCAATATATACCAATCCTACAGTCAACACAGTATTGAGCACCGTCGCAACAATATTGATTGCGTCAGTTATGTATGACAACTGTGCTGCTTGTAGCAGCACAGCATATGAAATACCGATAAAATATTGTGCAAACGTTGATATACTTATGACTAGAACAAGAAGAAATGTTGTTAACCAATCAAAGCACTGCACATGGGCCAGTGTTTTAAATCCGCATGCCAAAATCAGTACATAGATCAAAAAAATAATTCCGATTATTCTGAAGAAGTGTTTAATCTCATAGACAATTGCACTAACAGTATTTTTGTCATTATTTGCCAGTGGTTTATAAAGTGCAGCTCTCGCAACGCCTCCAATTCCACCTTCTAAAAGAGTAACATATGCCAAAAACTGAGTAATCGATGTAGTTGCTCCATATGCTTCTGAGCCATACGCTGAAATCAACAGTTTCGGAACAATAATTCCACACAACAAAGTAACAATCTGTCTAAAGAGTGAAATAACAATGTTCAATTTTGCCCTGAACATACGCCCTTTTTTGTTCAGAGAATTATCCACAGTAATATCCTGTCCTTTCATCGTTTTACCTTTCTCATCAAGATTGCCAAACTATAGAATCCATATTTAAAGAAAGACATATATAGCCGATACTTTATTGGCATTTTTTCAATTTCGGCATTTTTCATTGCATCTTGAAAAGCTTGCGATCTATACAAATCTTTTATGCTATGTCTAAGTTCACTGTTTGGTTTTCCAGACAGAAGTATTTCATCATCGAGCTGCATCAAAATCAACTTAATATAGTCTGTGTTAATTTGTTTTTCAAAATCGTAGTAGGGTGATTTATTGGCTCTAAGCATACATTCTCGTAAAATATTCATTTTGACGTACTTGCCATCTGAATATTTTGCAATCATAGATGTAGATCTTATCCGATAATGATATGGGTAAAAATCATTCATAATAACAATTTTATTTGCTTTCTGAATAAAGCTAAACGTGGTTAACAAATCCTCTCCTATTGTCACCCTGTCATCGCAATCGCACATACATTCAAGAAGAACGCTTCGTTTAAAAACCTTGGTGACCCTATTAGGCGAAACTCCTCTATTTTTATAGTTGTTTCCGCCTATCAAAAATGGAAAAATATCGTGTGTAATCTTCTCACCAGAATAAACTCCACTAGGTATGGAGTATTCTAATTGTTTTCCCTTCTGCCCATCTTCATATTCTTTTATTAGGCAACATGTAACCAAATCCGCTTTTTCAGATTCTGCCACAGACATTAGTTTTTCATACATATCCGCGGATACCCAATCATCTGAATCCACGAATCCAACATAATCTCCCTCTGAATTTTGTACACCGCATTTCCACGCCGACATTAAGCCGCCGTTTTTTTTATGAATAACGGTCACTCTATTATCTTCTTTAGCCCAACGATCACATATTTCACCAGAATTATCTGTCGAGCCATCATCCACAAGGACAATTGAAATATTAATAAACGTTTGCTGCAAAAGACTACTAATGCATCTGTCCAAGTACTGCTCGACATTATACACAGGAACAATTATAGCTAATTCACTCATCATAATCACCTCTTTATCATTGTGTCCTTAATTATAGCAAAACATATAAGACGAACACACTTAAATCAAACGATCTGGAAAAAAAAGTAATTGCAAAAGCTATATTGACAATCAGATTTGTATATCTTTTATCTCGAATTTTATAAAGCCAATCCGATAAAGTTAACAAGCTAATAAAAAAGCCACCTATAAATCCATATGAAATCAAAAAATCAATATAAATGTTATGAGATGCCGTTCCAAATTGTCTTATCAAATGACTTAAATTTCCTGAGCTTCCAAAAAGCTGAAGACTTATCCTTTCATTTTGAAATACGTCAAAATACCTTTCCCACAAAGAAGATCTTCCACTCGTCAAACGTTCATAGTTACCAGTCCTGTACTGCATCAGCATTAAACTAATTCTTTGCGCAAAAGCTGCCACTGTTGACTGGTTACTATTTGTCAATGCTGTTAATAAGTTCGCATAATTGATGAACGAAGCCATTGTTGCAATTAAAGCCAAAACAAAAGTAACAACAACTTTCTTTATACCATTAAACTGTTTCCACAGTCCTACAATTAGAAGGACTGATATCATTGTAATTCCGGTAAAACTTATAGAAGCAAAGACAATCACTGGCATAAGGATTTCAATGAATCTTTTTAAGGGTTTTGCAACAGCATTCGGATTTATAATCGTAGCAAGTGCAAACAATAAGCAACAGTGCAGTGAAAGATTATTAGGATCCTTTACCCCGCCAAACTGTGCGGCCCTCCAAGTGCTATCTGAACTTGCTACCGGGAAAAGTACACCATATATTACTTCACCAATTATCACTAGGAACAATGCTATAATAAACTTTTCTGTAAAAGAACATTCTTGTACTCTTTCATCTTTTTCTTCATTTAATTCAAACAAGATATCATATACAACAAAAAGCTTTGCAGCCATAAAAACCGCTTGGCTCAATTTATTTGTCACAAGAATGTTGAGAGAGCAAATAGCAAGTACTATAAAGAATAAGCCGCTTCCATTCTTCACCTTTATAAAGGGTTCGCTATATAATAATTTGAGCAACATTAAAAGATAAATAATGTTTGCCGCTGTTGAAATATCTAACGAAGCACCAATGATATTCATATTCAGATTTGAAAAACCCATAAATATGAAAACAATAGGATACGCAAGAAGCACATCTTTTCCCCTTGATAGAACAACATATGAAACAACACATAAAAACGCAATACTATTTATAATTGTATTATTCAGACCATTTAATGTCAGTAATATAACGCACAAAACGTATAGAGGTATCTTCCACCTACTATTTTGTTCTCCACTATAAAATCCATAACCATCTAGCTGCATTGCTCTCCACCTTTAAACACTATCAACCTATTTTTCTAAAAAACAGTTCTTCATATTCTTTTCCCATGTGCTCCGCTGTAAAGTTCTGACCTTCTTTAAAAGCAGTTTGTCCAAGTCGCGCACGGAACTGTGTATTATCTTTTAGTCTTATAATTGCTTTCTCAATTTCATCTGCATTCGGCTCAATTAAAAGTGCACTTCTTTCATTTTCCAACATATCAGGAACTCCCCCAACATTTGACGCAATGATTGGCATCGCAGCGGACATTGCTTCTATCAATGTCATCGGCATTCCCTCCCATTTTGAAGGGAGCATAAACAAATCCGACTTTTCAAACCAAGGTCTGACATTCCCTGTAGTTCCTGCAAATATCACATATTTCGTTAGATGCTGCTTATCCACCTGCTCCTTAATATCTCCAAGCAAGTCACCCTCACCTACAAATATGAATCGAATTTTTTCTCCAGCATCAATTAATTTTTTTAGAGCTAAAACCATCTCGATGTGATTCTTCTGTTCTGAGAATCTTCCAATATGAAGACATGTAAATACATCGTGTTGAGCATAATCATCTTTGGGCGAAAAGTTATTAACATCAATTCCATTATAGATCATTGGAATCTCATTTATATTCATGCCATATCTTTTTTCTATCGATTTTCTAACGCGAGGGCTGATAGCAACTGGTACAGCCTTTCTACTTCTAAACAAAAACTTCTGAAAATGCTGGAGCTTTGATGGAACTTCCTTTTCTGCGACATTATGAACCGTATGAAAAATTTTTCTTTCTTTACTAAGCCCGCCTGCAAGGACTGCATACATCAGCATGTATCTGTGTGTATGGATAATATCCGGTCGAAAATCCCGTATTATTTTTTTCAGTTTTTGAGTCGCCGACCAATCGAAACCACTTTTCTTGTCCAAGAACACTAAATTGATACCGTTATGTATTAGTCTTTCCGTAATTGCTGTTTCACAATGATACATGCTAACAACCATAATTTCATGTTGCTTATTAAGTTCATAGCACAGATTCTCAACCATAATTTCCGCGCCAGCCAAGTTGAAATCTGGCATAATCTCTAAGATTTTCATTGTATCAATCCTTCTCAATCAGCAATTTTTTGAACGACCTTCTTAATAAAAGCTCTATTTCTATTAATTTGCTTATTTTTATAGCTTTCAAATTTTTCTTGGGTTTCCTTGAATTGTGCATTTCCAAATGTCAGATGTAACGCCTCTAACTGTGCAATATGTAAATTATGATAAAATGGACTTGTAATTTTTCCTTTCATATCATACATAGACCAGTAGCCATTATCAAAGTCTCCCAAATGCTTTACCAAGCTTTTTACTGCTGTATCCAAAGCCGTCTTATACTTCTCATTTCTATCAACCAAAGTCAAATCATACAAACCATATAATGAAAAAATCCAACCATTAAGTACAATTGGCTTATTTGTAAATTCGCAAAATAGAACGTCCTCACCCTCATATTTTGACGTTCCCCCTTGCTCGAGCGGTTTTAACATAAACTCAATCGCTTTTTGAGCTCTTTCAAGGTACTGTTTTTCTCCTGTAACCTTATATGCTCGGAGCAAAAGAGATGCACCCTCTCCCTGACACATCGAACCATAGGGAGCCTCTGGATATACAAAGCCAAAATTATTCCATGCACCTGATTCTTCTTGATTTCCAACCGCGAATTCAACGCAGTTCCAAAATTGACTAATGTATTTTTCTTCTTTAGTCATAAGATAAAGATCAAAAGCACCCAGCCCATATTGAAAAATTGCAACCGGGAAGTAGACCACCCCGGCAACTTCATCTGTTGTCATTGGGATTGTCTTTTTCTCCAGTGTCTCTGGATCTTTTGTGACTTTCTCGGTCATATTATTAAAATAGCCTTCTAATTTTCCCGGAACAAAACATTTTCCCATGTCTTGATTAACATGCATTATACTGTTTCCCGTTAGCATCTTATACCACTTTTTGATATTATAAACGCTTAGCCCCATACCATGCCCTCTCTTTTTAGCTGAGGTTTCTCAGCATGATTTCCATAATTTTCTCCGGCATAAACTCACTTGCTTTTTTTACGCAGTTTAACTTCATCGAAATAAACCGTTCCGGATTCAGAGCTATGTCATTCAAGCATTCTGTCAGCTGATCTACATTTCCCAATTCATATCCAAAACCAGTTACACCTTCGTCTATTACATCGCCACAATTATCCCATCGCGCTGTAACCACCGGAACACCCGCAGCGTATGCATCTATTATTGTACCTGGTACGCCTTCAGTTTTATAGTGTGTCGGAAAAATCATTCCAAAGTAGTCTCGCAATGTTTCTACACTTTCTTCTGGTTCAACAAAGCCTCTATACTTAACACAATCACTGAATTTTCTTTTTAATTGCTCAAACCACTCTTCTTGACCACCTTGAACCGGTCCATATACATCTAGCTGATAAACCATCCGTCCATACTTCTTATTTACTGATAAGACGGCATCCACTGCATCTTCTAGTCCTTTTTCTTTCGTTACACGAGCAAAGAAGCACAGTCTATAGGGTTCCGTATATTTAGCCTTGAATAATTCATCCGTGTCAATTGGTACAATGTGTTTAAAATTTGGAAAACGTACAATATTGTCAAAACCCTGTTCCTGCAATGCGTCTGCCATACTACTCGTTTCAACATAAATGTAATCAACTTTTTTCAAAAGTCGCTTCAACCGCTCATCAGCGTTTGTCATTGTTGGTAACCAACCACCTACAACTGCATAATGAATTGTTACACCTGTAATCCTCTTTAAAAATACGAGTATCGGAGTAAACACTTTTACGCTTTTATGAGCAGGTAGCATGATAACATTTTTACAATTGCACGCCAAATCCACCAACTGCAAAAAGAGTTTAACCGGATGTCTTTTCCAATTAAGCGTATCGACCTTTTTTACTTCAGCTGCTCCAAAATCTTTATTAAGTTCTTCCGCTATCGCACAGGTTTTTGCTTCCTGTCCTCCTGATTTACTCTTTCCCGAAGCAAAATAACCTATCATTCCAATTTTCGTTTTCATGTACGAAATTCTCCATTTTTGCTTGTTCTTCACATACTAGACAATAATATCAGCCTTCAAGAATATGGATCAACTGCCGATAATAAAATTTCTCCGTAAACTGCGCAACATTAACTTTGGCCTTTTCTTTCATTTCGACAGAATACTTGCTGTCAGTCAGAATGTGTTCGATTTCTTTGGCGATATTATCAATAAGGTCTTCATCTCTCTTAAGCAAAACGCAACCATTCTTACCAACATATTCTGGAATCCCCCCAGATTCTGTCGTAATTAATGCGCATCCAGATGCCATAGCCTCTATCATCGTCATACCCGCCGGTTCATCCCACATCGACGGAAGAACAACCACGTCCGCCATTCTATAAACAGCTGGCATATCTTCGTTATCAATGTAGCCGGTGAAAACGATTTGATTCTCCAATTCCTTCGTTAGAACATGAAGCCTTTCCTCATAAGTTCCAACTATACTTGCCTTGTAGAAATTTGATCCAACAATAAGCAACACAATATCTTTTCGATTCAACTGTTTTACTGCTGATATAACTTCTTCAATTCCTTTTTCTTTATTTAATCTACCAGCAAAAAGGACTACTTTTCTCCCTCCAATAGTTTCCTTTAAACGTTTTTCGATTGCTTCTTTAGTGCCAGTTACATTCGACTCAAAGAAATAATTACGAAGGCAATTGTACATTACCGAAAACTTTTCATCCGGAATTTGAAATTTCTCCTTCATTTTTTGCTTTACAAATTCGCTGATTACAATTATCCCTCTGCTCTCACAGACTATTTTCCCCATTCCATACAAACTTTTAGGAACGGTGTGCATGTGAAGAAACCACTTATTTTTATACTTCTTTCTGTTGCCGTTCATCTTTAGAGATGAAAGAACCGGAATCGAATTTTCAAAAACAACTACATCAAAATCATTATTCTTCAATACTTGTGCAACAAAAAAGGAAAACCAGCCAATTTGAGCCATAAAACTAAGCGAATGAATTCTTTTACCGCCTAAAATATATTTTGAGAAGAGGTAAAAAAAATGGTCCATCTTTTTTACAGCTGTCGGCACTTCTGCCCAAATAAAATTTGTATTTTTATACTTTTGTGAAACATCCAACGCTTCTTCATCATATATAGAAATACAATTCAATTCAATTTGGTTTTCTACCTCATTTTGAGAAATCAACTCCTCAATTAATGCTGGAACCGCACCACCCTTAACTGCCGGGATTGGTTGTTTACTTGAACCCACAATTAGAACTTTTTGCATATTTTCCCTCACACCTTTGATGCTTACACTTTCCTCTTATCAATACCAATGCCGGTGCCCTTGACCCAAGCCCAGCAGCCAAGTTCGTACAGGCTGCGAACCACATTGTGCCCTTCGATTTCATGATAGAGCTGCCAGTGGTACTTTGCCTGTTTCAGCTTATTGCTGGACACTGAGCCTGCACGACCCATTCGATACGTACCAAGAACTTCCTCCATCCCGTAGCAATAATCCGTCTTTTTCAGTATCTTGAGCCACAGGGCGAAATCGTTCCTCTTTTTAATCGGAGGCACCTCGAACTTGCCAAGCGCTTCCTGATCGTACATCACAGACAGGTTGCCGATTGGATTGGAAAGCCGGATCATCTTCTTGTAATCCGTTTTCTTCGGAGGAATGAAAACCGTGTGCAGGTCGTTTCCTGCCTCGTCCATCCAGCCATAACCGGTCGCACTAAACTTTGCACCAGTCTGCTCCATAAAGGTGATCTGCTTTTCTAACTTGTCCGGCATCCACAAGTCATCGCTATCCAGAAATGCGATATACTTGCCAGTCGCCCGCTTCATGGCCTCCGTCCGGGCAACTGCTGGTCCCCCATTCTGAGGAAGAACATAGTAGTGGATATTGGGATACTTCTCCAAGTACGGCTTCAACACTTCGGCAGTGTTATCCGTGCTGCAGTCGTCCACAATCTGAACCTCCCAGTCTGTAACCGTCTGGGCAATCACAGAATCAAGCGATTGCAAAATGAACTTGCCGCAGTTGTAAGTCGGCATAATCACACTAACTAGCATTCAATCGTTCCTCTCTCCGCATATCAAAGATTACAGCCCAGACTCATTCTCCAAGAGTCTGAGCCG
>ENA-OPEC01002451-OPEC01002451.1-human-gut-metagenome-genome-assembly--contig:-NODE-2451-length-10342-cov-2.624186_pt1 | contig 10342 bp, 6 predicted proteins | sample MGYA00241622_ERZ501507 | MGnify/ENA primary metagenome ERZ501507 (study PRJEB25962, sample SAMEA2042582) | human gut metagenome | biome: human gut; feature: human-associated habitat; material: faeces... | reverse complement strand
CCCGCCGCTACGACACCGTACTCGTGGAAGGAGCCGGCGGACTGATGGTTCCCCTGACCGGAGAATATCTCACCATAGACTACATTGCCGATAAGAACTATCCCCTTATCTTCGTGACATCCGGCAAGCTGGGCAGTATCAATCACACCCTGCTAAGCCTTGAAGCCATCGGGCACCGGGGAATCACGCTCGACACCGTATTGTACAACCTTTATCCCACGGTAGAGGACAAGACTATCCAGGAAGACACGATGAAATACATCAAGCTGTATTTGTCCAAGCACTTTCCCGGAACAAAGTTTGAGGTAGTGCCGGAAATTGTGTAAATTTGCAGCACATAAACGTCCTACTGCACATGGAAGCATTTACATTAGATTCAACTGAAATTATCGTACTCGCTACGGCGGGTGGTCTGTTCCTTATTCAAATTATCTACTACCTCTGTCTCTACAACCGTATTCATGCGCGCAGCCGTGCCGTGAAGCAGGGAGACACGCACTTCACCCAGGAACTGCCCCCCATATCCGTCATCATTTGCGCCCGCGAGGAATCCGAGAATCTGCGCCGCAACCTGGGCGCCGTGCTGGAGCAGGACTATCCCCAATTTGAAGTCATCGTCATTAACGACGGCAACACCGATGAGAGCGAGGATTACCTGACCATCCTCGAGGAGAAATATCCCCATCTCTACCACAGCTTCGTGCCCGATTCCTCCCGCTACATCAGCCGCAAGAAGCTGGCCGTGACGCTTGGAATCAAGGCCAGCAAATATGAATGGCTGGTGTTTACCAATGCCAACTGCATGCCCCAAAGCAACCAATGGCTGCGACTGATGGCACGCAACTTCACATCACGTACCCAAGTGGTGCTGGGATACAGCGGCTACGAACGCGGAAAAGGCTGGCTGCACAAACGGGCGGCATTCGACAATCTGTTCACCTCCATGCGCTATCTGGGATTTGCCCTGGCAGGCAGCCCCTACATGGGCATCGGGCGTAACCTGGCCTACCGGAAGGAACTCTTCTACCAACAGAAAGGATTCTCCGCACACCTCAACCTGCAACGGGGAGACGACGATTTGTTCATCAACCACGTGGCTACCCCGGAGAACACGCGGGTAGAAACGGATGCCAATGCCATTGTACGCATGCAACCGCTTCTGCGTGCCAAGGACTGGAAAGAAGAGAAAATAGGCTACGCCTCCACAGCACGGCTGTATCATGGAATGCAACGCTGGCTGGCCGGTTTTGAGACCCTGACCCGCCTGGTATTCCACGCATCCTGGATAGCCGCGATGGTCATCGGCATTCTGCACTTCCACTGGCTGGCAGCAGGCGTCGCTTTCCTTTTGTTCCTGCTCCGTTTCACCATGCAGGCCGTCATCGTGAACAAGACCGCCCGCGACCTGGAAGAACAGCGCAGATATTACTTCACACTACCGGCTTTCGACCTATTGCAGCCGATACAGTCTTTGCGTTGGAAATGGTACTGTCTGTTCCGCAAGAAAAGCGGTTTTCTGAGAAAGTGATTCTCTTATTCGTAACGGATGGAAGTTGCCGGATGGATGCGTGTAATCAGGAATGATGGGCCCAGCAACATCAGGACCGAAGCCAGCAATGTGCCGGCATTCAGCAGCAGGAACAGCCAGATATTGAAAGATACCGGAACAGTAGCCATGTAATAGGTTTCAGGGTCGAGCTTGAACAAGCCGGACCAGCGCTGCACGAAATAGAACGCAAGGCCGATTATGTTCCCCCAAAGCATGCCTTTCCCAATGAGGAAGACCGAAAACCAAAGGAAAACTTTACGAATAGTAAAGTTGTTGGCTCCCAAAGACTTCAGCACACCTATCATGGAGGTACGCTCTATGATGATAATCAGCAGGCCGGATACCATGGTGAACCCCGCCACTCCAATCATCAGAATGAGAATGACCCAGATGTTGACATCCAAGATGCCCAGCCAGGCAAAGATTTGAGGATTGAGCTGCTCTACATTGCGGACGCAATACTCGGCGCCATAACGGTCGGGATTCCCGTCCGTATCGGCAGCTACCTCATAGGTGGTTTCTTCCAGCTTGTCATAATCGCGTATTTCCAGCTCCACACCGCTCACCTGGTCCGGCTCCCAGTTGTTCAGGCGATTCACCAAATAGAGGTCGGTAAGCAGGAATAGGTTGTCGTATTCAGAGAAGTTGGTTTGGTAGATACCTGCAATCTTCAGGCGGCGGGCACGCACATCGTCCTGGATGAAGTAGGTGTCTATCTTGTCACCGAGTTTCAATTGCAGCTTGTTGGCAAGAGACTTTGAGATGACTACGCGGTTGGACGAAGCGGAATCGCTGAATTGCGGAAACTCCCCCTCCAGCAGATGGCGGTGGAAAAAGGTGCTGTCATACTCCTGCCCCACACCTTTCAGCACCATTCCCTGAAAGGCATCGACGGTCTTTATCATCCCCGGCTTGGTGGAGTAGCGTTGTACATGCTTCACTTCGGGATAATCGGAAAGCGCAGCCATCATGCTGTCGCCCACCACCACTGGGCGCGTCTCATAAGAGCGTGCAGCATCCAGGTTGCCTATCTGGATATGGGCACCGAAACCCACGATTTTATCCCTTACCTCGCTCTTGAAGCCAACAATGACGGACACGGCAATAATCATCACCGCCAGTCCGAGGGCAATGCCCACCATGGCGATAAGGACAGCCGGACGGGAAACTTGCTTGCCCGGCTCCGAGTTGCGATAAATGCGCAACGCTATAAAGCGAGATAAGTTCATGGGCTATTATTTTTTAGGCGCGGATTACGCGGATTACGCAGAAAACTTAAGAAAAGACGTTTGTTTTAAATCTTCCGTGTAATCCGCGTAATCCGCGCCTAATGAATTATTTCATTTTATTCGGTTCGTCCCGGATAGGCTTCCAGTGCCTTTTGAAGCACAAAGAGAGCGCGGTTCAAGTCGTCTTTCTTCAGTACATATGCGATACGCACTTCGTTGCGACCGGAACCCGGCGTAGTATAGAATCCGGAGGCAGGCGCCATGAATACCGTCTGTCCCTCGTACTCGAACTCCGACAGACACCAGGCACAGAACTTGTCCGAATCATCTACCGGAAGCTTTGCCACCGTATAGAAGGCTCCCATCGGGATGGGCGAATATACGCCCGGTATACGGTTCAATCCGTCAATCAGGCATTTACGGCGTTCTACATATTCATCGTATGTGTCGCGCAGATAATCCTCATCGGCATCCAGCGATGCTTCTGCGGCAATCTGGCCTATCAACGGAGGACTGAGACGTGCCTGGCAGAACTTCATGACAGCATCCCGGATTTCCTTGTTCTTCGTTATCAGGGCACCGATGCGGATGCCGCACTCCGAATAGCGCTTGGACACGGAATCAATCAGCACCACATTGTTCTCAATGCCCTCCAGATGGCAGGCAGAGATATAGGGAGAACCCGTATAAATAAATTCACGGTACACCTCGTCCGAGAAGAGGAACAAATCGTACTTCTTCACAAGGTCGCGAATCTGGTTCATTTCACGGCGTGTATAGAGGTAACCCGTAGGATTGTTGGGATTGCAAATCAAAATAGCACGCGTGCGCTCGTTAATCAACTCCTCGAACTTCTCTACCTTGGGCAACGAGAAACCCTCTTCGATGGTCGTGGCAATGGTGCGTATCTTGGCTCCGGCAGAGATGGCAAACGCCATATAATTGGCATAGGCCGGCTCGGGAACAATGATTTCATCCCCCGGATTGAGGCAAGCCAGGAAAGAGAACAACACCGCCTCCGAGCCACCGGAAGTGATGATGATGTCGTCTGCAGTCAGATTGATATTGTACTTCGCATAGTAACCCACCAACTTCTCGCGGTAACTGCGATATCCCGCACTGGGACTGTATTCCAGAACTTTCCGGTCGATGTTCCGTATCGCTTCAATCGCGACTTCCGGAGTAGGCAGGTCGGGTTGACCGATGTTCAGGTGAAATACATGTATACCCCTCTGCTTGGCAGCATCTGCCAGAGGAGCCAGTTTTCTGATAGGAGATGCGGGCATCTCCATTCCGCGAATAGATATTGTTGGCATGAGGTTTATTTACTATTTGACGATTTATGATTTACTATTTAATAGAGTATTTATAGGTGATATTGCTATCACTTTATCATTAAAGTTGCAAATGTAGCGAATTATTTGAAACCAAAAGGAAGGCAAGACCATAAAAACTTTAAAAAACTTATCTATCGTAAAAACTCTATGATATGTAAACAGAAACTTGTATCTTTGAAAAAGCAAACGAGCCAAGTAGAATCAATTGTAAATAGTAAATAGTCAAATAGTAAATAACACCATGGTCATCAACCTTATAACTTTTGCTTCCATACTGCATAAACAAGCATCAGTCCGTAGCTCCCACGAAGTGATATTGACTGAATTGGAAAAATACTTTACCGTCAACTTCATTGATTACAAAGACATAGACAAGTTATCACCCGATGACTTCAGTATTATATTCATTGCCACCGGAGGTGTGGAACGGCTGGTAATCCAGCATTTCGAATCCCTTCCCCGCCCCGCCATCCTCTTGGCAGACGGCATGCAGAACTCACTGGCCGCCGCTCTCGAAATATCTTCCTGGCTGCGCGGCCGGGGAATGAAAAGCGAGATTCTTCACGGAGAGCTCCCCGAGACCATCAAGCGTATTTTTGTCCTGCACAGCAATTTCGTGGCACAACGCAGCCTTTTCGGCATGCGCATCGGCGTAATGGGCACTCCGTCCAGCTGGCTCGTTGCCAGCAATGTGGATTATCTGCTTGCCAAACGCCGCTGGGGTATCGAGTACACAGACGTCTCATTGGACCGCATTTATGAATACTACGGACAGATAACGGACGACGAGGTGGGCGAAGCATGCGCCGGACTGGCAGGAAAAGCGCTTGCCTGCCGAGAGGCAAGCCCCGAAGACATGATAAAAGCCATGCGGCTGTATCGAGCCATCAAGAGGATTGTAGAGGAAGAGCGACTGAGCGCCATTACCCTCAGCTGCTTCCGCCTGATAGACCAAACGGGAACCACCGGCTGCCTTGCCCTTGCCTTGCTGAACGACGAAGGAATCATTGCCGGATGTGAAGGCGATTTGCAATCCGTCTTCACCATGCTGGCCGTAAAAGTGCTGACGGGGAAAAACTCCTTCATGGCCAATCCTTCCATGATAAATGCCCGTACCAATGAAATCATATTGGCACACTGCACCATCGGCATCGCACAAACGGAGCAGTTCATCATACGCAACCATTTTGAGACGGAAAGCGGCATCGGTATTCAGGGAATCCTGCCGACGGGAGATGTAACCATCGTAAAATGCGGAAGCGAAAGCCTGGACGAATATTACCTGAGCACCGGCACGCTTGTTGAGAATACAAACTACATCAATATGTGCCGCACCCAAGTGCGGATAAAAATGAACTCCCCTGCCGACTATTTCCTCAAGACACCGCTGGGCAACCACCACATCATGCTGTATGGCAATTACGAGGATATATTGGAAGAGTTCCTGCAAGCCAATGCCTGCAAACGGATTGAATGATTACTCGTTCGCATCCGGTATCACCACCTCGAAACGCGTTCCTTTTCCCAACTCTGAGGAGACCGAGATAGAACCATGCAGGCGGTCTACGATGGTCTGGCAAATGCTCAGCCCCAAACCGGCGCCCTGCGTAAAGCTGTCTTCTTTGTAAAAGCGTTCGAAGATATGTTTCTGGGCGTCTTCAGAGATACCGCTTCCCGTGTCTTCGACAAAGATGGTGGTATATCCTTCCCGGTTCGTGACATAGCCGAAGGTGATGCTGCCCGTTACCGTGAATTTCTTGGCATTGTTTATCAGGTTGTTCACGACCTGCTTCAAGCGGACGGAATCGGTGATGACCAATTTGTCTTCCCCTTCCGGAATCTTTATACGTAGCTCTACATCCCGAGGCATACTCAGACGCTGGGATTCATGGACTTCCTGCATGATGAACGCCAGATTGAATGCTCCGAACTTAAAGTCCATCGTGCCCGATTCTATGCGCGAGAGGTCCAGAATATCGTTTATCAACGCCAGCAGCAATGTACAGTTGATGTTGATTGTTTCGACGAACTGCTTTACCTCTTCCGGAGAAAAAGCGTCCAAGTCCTTCAATAAATCCGAGAAGCCGACAATGGCATTCAGAGGGGTACGTATCTCATGGCTCATATTGGCAAGGAACGCAGATTTGAGCTTGTCGGCCTGCAAGGCACGGTCACGTGCGGCAATCAGGGCTTCCTCCGTATCCTTGTAACGCTGGATGCTTTGGCATACTCCCAACACCATGTATGGGGTATCGACCGTCAGGCCGTCATAAGCGGTACTGCGGAACTCCCACCATTCATAGCTCCCGTCCGCACTCTTCAACCGGAAACTCATCCGTGAATTGATTTCATTGCCCAACAGAATGGCATCAAAATTCCTGCGCGTATGCAGCAAGTCTTCCGGATGTATAAGGGTGTCCATCTCATCACGTGCCAGCAAGTCCGTATCACCGGTATACCCGAAACGGCGCAGCAATCCACCCGGGAAATGGAAACGGTTCATATGCATGTTGTACTGCCACGGATAAATGGAGCTTTCCTCCACCGCCATATTGAAGAAGCGTCTCTGCATCTCTTCTTCGGAGATATTGCGGCATACAATCGCCATTCCCGTCATCTTTTCATTGGCAAAGATAGGTACTACCTCGCCGGAAACGGGGAAATACGTTCCCTGATGGTTTTCCTGCATGAAGGCTTTCTCCGGAATAGAAATAGGTCTCTTTCCGGTACGTACTTTCTTCAACAAGTCCTGCAGGATGTTTTCTCCATTCATGTAAATCCTGAAAATGGAGCCGGCCATCTGCCCTTCATAGAAACGGGACGTATAGGTTTCGGAAGAAAGTCCCAACATCTGTAACAACGGACGGTTGACAAAATGGATGCGCAGGTCGGTATCATACGTAATCAAGCCGTCGCGAATGGAACAGAAGATATTGTCGAACTCGTCGCGCTGCTCCACCAGGCGGTGCTGTATCAACAAGCGGGTCTGGGCATGTATGCGCTTACGCGACTCCCTGCGGTTGGCACGGAAAAGCCAGGCAACCAGCAGCACCAATGCCCCGACAATCAGCGAATAGAACAGAATGAACCAGACACGGTAACGCTCCATCAACGGTATATTCAAAATGATGCCCTTGCTCTCCGCACGGTTCGTGTCCACACGGAAAAACTGCAACTGTTTGTAATCGAACAGCAACTTGCCCCCAAAGTCCTTTACTTCCAATGAGGCGGGTGACTTGCCCTTCAAAATACTTGCAGCCTGCCGGCCGGCAGCAAAAGCATCCTCTCCGGGAACGGCATCATACACACACAGAACACCGTTCGTCATAGCCAGGTTCTGGCTGGTAAACACGGGGGCCTTCAACTTCAAGGAAAGAAAAGGAATCCATTTGGGAGCAATGACAATATGCTTGTAGGCATTGTAGTCATAGCAAATGGAAGTGATGATAGAGTTCAAGGACTTGGCCTGCACATTCAGCACTTTCAACTCATGCTCCGGATAGTTGCTTTTTATGCGTTCCCAAGAGTCTTCCACAGCCCTGACCCCTTTAAGGCTCAGGAAACTGCTGTCGGACAGACAAACCAACTCCCTGCGGGAAGGGAACATACGGACAGCCGCATCCAGCAAGACATCGAAATCCGTTTTCGAAACATAGCCGGAGACGTTGGGCATTCTTTCAAAGACCCTCTCATCCGGGTATTTGATGCCCGAAACCACCACCGGTATCTGATAAGGCAGGGAATCACCGCAATGGGTCAATGTGAAGAAAGCCTCATCGCTGGAGGTCACAATCAAGTCCGTTTTCCGTTGCCTGGCACGCTCGCAGATGCGGCGCATGATGAAGCACTCGGAAGCGAAAGACCAGTAATCGGCATTCAGATATTCAGTAGTGATATTGGCTTTAACTCCCCCCTTGTCCAGTCCGTTCTCCAAATTTTCTGTCAGAAGGCTGTGCCAAGGAGTATTTTTTGTATAGGACTGTATGAAAAGTACATTGTACGTACGTTCCGTAGCCGAAAGTGTTCCCGACATCAACCACAACAAGCCTGCAAACAATGGAAAGAAAAGGCGTTTCATCATAATATAGATTTTGTATACTCAACGCAAAACTCTTATTCGTCACGCAAATATACAAGTTATATTGAGAATGAGCACAGATTATTCAAAAAAAACTCACTCATCGTGCAATGCTTCGGCAGGCTGTACCTTCATGGCCCGTGAAGCCGGATACCAGATTCCTGCAATCACCATCAATGCCATCAATATCCAGACAATAGAAACGCATATGACAAATCTCCCCCAAGTGGCATCCGTGGCTTCCGTAAAAGTGACATCTGCCATAACCATATTGATACATATCATCAAAGCGGGGATGGAAGCAAGTGCCAACAGCAGCAACCCTTCACCCAGCAATTGCCAGCGTATTCTTCCGCGGCTGCTGCCCATGGCCATGCGCAAAGCAATCTCGCTGCGGCGATGGCGGGTACGGAACCAAAAAGTTCCCATCAGCCCGATGAATACATTGAAAACAAAGAATATCACAATGAGCCTTGCGCTGCGGATATACGGGGTGATTCCTTCGGCAGCATCCCGCTCTATCTTCTGGTCCTTATAGCTCTGTATGTCGAAAAGATAGAATGGAGCGACCTGCAGCTGCGACATCATATCCTGATAAAAACGAGCTGCAAAATTATCCGTATCCGCCTCCGGACGTATCCGTAGGGAGATGAACGGGAGGTACTGGTCCTCATAGAACCAACCGGGGAAAGGAGTCAGGACAAAAGGTCCGTAACGGGCATAGTCATCCGTCTTCTGCAAGGCACAGACTGCAGAGACACGGTAACGGAGACCTCCGCTGTAATAATCCAGAAACTCGCGGCCCACCGCCCCGGCACTTGTCTGAAAAAGACTGTCTGCCAAATCACGGGTCACCACGGCAGGCAGAGGACTGGCAGTGGAATTCCAATCCGAGACATTCCCCTGCAACAGCGGAATGCGCATGACGTCGAAATATTCGGGAGACACATAGCGCACTGTAGTCTCGACAACATGCACGCTGTCCGTCGTATACCCCTGGTAAACACGCCCGCGGGTATAAGTATCGGTACCCAGCCACGTGGCAGCACTTTCCACTGCAGGATATTGCCTGATACGCCGGAGCACTTCCTCCATCGGCTTGAACCAGAAGGTCTGCAGGCTGTCTTCCGACGTGCACGGCACTATCTGTGTGGGATTGCAGGAAATCCTTATCTTATAGACATGCTCCAAATCATACCCCTTAGGCTGCCGTTCTGCATGGGCAAAGCCATAGAGTACATCCACACAATACCACATCAATGTAAATACAATCAACAGCTCGGCAAACAGCCAGCCGTTACTGCGGCGCTGGTTCCATATCTGGTGTAAAATAGAATGTATCATACTCGTTACTGTTTTAATTGGGATTCGTTTATCCGCTCATTCTCCGCCAAGAACCTCGGCTATAGGGCGACGGGTGGCATGCCAGGCAGGAATAAACACAGAAAGCAGGTTGAACAACAGACACACCACCAATACAGCCACGAAAACCGCAGGACGGAGGAAGAGCCAGACGCTTACATCAAAATTCGTTCCGGGAGCACCATCGCCAAGCATCCAGTCCTTACCCAGCCATAGGAATATGCACGAAAAGAGAAAACCGAGCAATGCGCCGGCAAATGCCAAGGCCAGGTTCTCGCGGAGCAACTGCACCATCAAGGTAGAACGGCTGACGCCGTATGCTTTCCTTACCGCAAGCTCAGCCATGCGACGGGACATTTGCGAAGATATAAGTCCGCTGACATTGATAGCGGGCACAATAAGCAATATCAAACCCAGGATGATGCAGGTTACGGCAGGACTCATCGTGTCATTACGGAAGAACTGCCGTTCCGTATAGGTGCTGAGGTCGGGAAGCTCCAGTTCATATTCGACCAGTATCTCGTTGAAGCGGGCAAGCGACTGTTCTATCTGCCGCTTGAGTTCCTCTCTGCCGACACCGGGCTTGACAAGGGCCACAGCCTCGAAATCTCCCCGTAGCCCTTCACTGCCCAGACCGGAATCCCGGGTGGAATAAGGCATCCACAACTCTCCATAGGCAAATGTGAACAGAGAGCTCACATCCTTGGTGACCCCGACAATGCGCTTAGGGCGAAAGTTGACAAAATAATTTTTGCCAATGGCTGCTTCGGCAGACCCGAAAGCTTCG
>ENA-OPEC01002450-OPEC01002450.1-human-gut-metagenome-genome-assembly--contig:-NODE-2450-length-10345-cov-1.989407_pt1 | contig 10345 bp, 8 predicted proteins | sample MGYA00241622_ERZ501507 | MGnify/ENA primary metagenome ERZ501507 (study PRJEB25962, sample SAMEA2042582) | human gut metagenome | biome: human gut; feature: human-associated habitat; material: faeces... | reverse complement strand
TAGGGGAGGTGGCACGTAGTGACGGAGGGGGCGAAAACGACATCTCATCAGTCTGTTTATTCAATTCTCCCGTTTGTCGCATAACGGTATAGGGGGAGTGTCCGATGGGCGAGAGGGTTAATTTTTAAAATCACCCCAGTGGATTTATTGTTTTCATTTCCTTTCCGAAGGGATGAGAAAACGGTTATAAACGAGAAATTCGTCACTAACATTCATATTTGCCTCCACTAATTTTTTACTGTACTGTTTTTAATTTTAATGCTGAAACATAATCATATTAAAAATTTTTATAAATTTGCATCGGACCTCGTTTTATAAGCCTTGACTTTTTATTCGAAAAGAAGTCGATAGTGGGCTGGGTAAAAGAGGCTACTTTATATAAAAAGGCGTTTACTTGGCCTTTGTCTTTGGCGTACTAGAATCTCGCAAATTCAAGATATAGTCAAGGAGCAAAGCAATGGTAGATGTCCCGTGATGGTGTTTATATCTGCTTTTCTGTTATGTTGTCTCTTGGTGTTTGAGATCGCTAAATAGGGAAGTTGTCATATAGCTTCATCGGCGTGGGCTTCTGCGTTGCTCGTTCTACTATATCGGGCAATGCGAGAGCCTTAGTACGCAGGACGAGCAATGGTATCGGACTCCTGCGCCTCTTTTTTTATAAGGTTTCTATTCGGTTTAACAGGCTTGTTGGGGGAGTCGGCGGGCAAGAGGGGTGTTCCCTTCTGTTGTGTAGGAATCGATGGAAGCTGCAAAAGTAAATCTGTTTATTTGTTCTCATCGTGAATTTTTCCCGATTCGGGAGATTCCGACTATCAAGATTCTTTTATCTGCGGCAAGCGAAGATAAATGGGACGAACTTTCGTGCGTGACTTTTAAAAATCCGATGACGGCTCTTATGCTGTCTATCTTTGGGGGATTGATAGGTGTAGATCGGATTTATATCGGGGATTATTTTTGGGGTATTGTTAAAACGATTACTTGCGGCGGTCTGATAATATGGTCTGTCATCGATATTTTTTTAATCATGGGGGCTACGAAAAGGAACAACTATAATACTTTATTCACAATTTTAAATTCTTAGTTATGGAACAGCAAAAAGTCGACATGTTTATTATGACGAACGGGTCATATATTCCTGAGGAGAAAGTGCCGTTTGTCAGAGAGAGTCTGTTATCGCTGGACGATTCCAAGTGGGCAATGGTATCTACAATTCAATTCAAGAACCCCACTACTGCGTTGATTCTTTCCATTTTTCTTGGGGCGTGGGGAGTAGATAGGTTTTATATCGGGAGTACCGGTGTCGGTGTGGGTAAATTGTTAACGTGCGGTGGTTGCGGTGTGTGGACGATTATCGACTGGTTTTTGATTTCGGGAGCGACCAAGGAGCAGAATTATAATAAACTTCAAACGTATCTTTATTAAACGGGTTTATTTTATTTCTGTCAGTTTCTATGTAACAGTCCTTGTGTGGTTGCTACTTGCCATGTTTTTCGAGGGGCGAATGGGGGTGACTGCTTGCCCCTCGAAATTGTTGTGGCATATTCCCTGCCCCGGTTGCGGAACTACTCGTGCTTTGCTGCTGATTTTGAAAGGGGATATTTTAGAGGGGATTTCGTTGAATCCCAATTCGATTATTGCTGTTGTGTATTTGGCGGTTTCCCCTTTCCTGTTATTGATTGATGCCATCTTTCAGGTTCATAGTGTATATGATTTATATCTTTTTGTGAATAAGGTGCTTTCTGTCAAATGGGTTTTTGTTTTTATCCTTATGTTTGAATTTGCTGTTTGGATTCATAATATCTGGTCGGGGCTATGATTTGAGAGAAACGTCGGTGTGATTATTTCCACCCGGATTATTTCGCTATTCCAACTTTTTTGTGTATTTTTGTTTGTTGGTGGAAAGCCGGCCGTTTGAGCCGGATTTTAAGTGTTTCCTGTTGATTTTCTGTTAATAAGAATAGCGCAGGGATAGCTCATAAAAACAAAAAAGATTCGGATAATATGTCAGAAGAAACAGAAAACAAAAGTTATTCAGCCGATAGTATTCAGGTGCGCGAAGGTTTAGAGGCCGTTCGTAAACGCCCCGCCATGTATATCGGCGACATCGGTGTAAAAGGGTTGCATCATTTGGTGTATGAGGTTGTCGATAACTCTATCGACGAGGCTCTTGCTGGATATGCCACTCATATCGAGGTATATATCAACGAAGATAATTCTATCAGGGTTGTCGATAACGGTCGCGGTATTCCTGTGGATATGCACGAGAAAGAGCATAAATCGGCTCTTGAAGTGGTTTTGACAGTATTGCATGCCGGTGGTAAATTCGATAAAGGGTCTTATAAAGTTTCCGGTGGTTTGCACGGTGTGGGTGTATCGTGCGTAAATGCTCTTTCGACTTATTTACGTGCCGAGATTCGCAGGAACGGAAAGATTTATATGCAAGAGTATTCTTGTGGGAAACCTTTGCACGATGTGGAAATTATAGGAGAGACCGAAGAGACGGGTACGACGATTATCTTCCGTCCAGACGATTCGATTTTCACCGTGACGGTTTACGACTATAATATTTTGGCGAATCGTTTACGCGATTTGGCTTATCTGAATGCGGGGATTACCCTTTCGCTGACGGATAAACGGACTACTAACGATGCCGGAGAGTATCGTAAAGAGGTGTTCTATTCAAAGGAAGGATTAAAGGAGTTCGTTCGTTATATCGACTCGAATAAGGAGCATCTTATCGACGATGTGATTCATATCGCTACCGAGCGTCAGGGAGTTCCTGTGGAGGTTGCTATGACGTACAACACGACATATAACGAGAATGTCTATTCGTATGTGAACAATATCAATACCATCGAGGGGGGAACTCACTTGACGGGTTTCCGTCGGGGATTGACCCGTACTTTGAAGAAGTATGCCGAGGATTCCAAGATGCTTGAAAAAGTGAAAGTGGAAATCAGCAGCGATGACTTCCGAGAGGGGCTTACAGCCGTTATTTCGGTGAAAGTGATGGAGCCACAATTCGAGGGACAGACCAAAACGAAGTTGGGCAACAGCGAGGTTATCGGGGCTGTGGACACGGCTGTGAGCGAGGCTTTGGCAAATTATTTGGAAGAACATCCGGCTCAGGCGAAAGCAATTGTCGAGAAGGTGATTATCGCCGCCACAGCGCGTCATGCAGCTCGCAAGGCACGTGAGATGGTTCAACGCAAGTCTCCTCTTTCGGGTGGCGGATTGCCTGGTAAATTGGCGGATTGTTCTTCGCGTAACCCTGAGGATTGTGAGATATTCCTTGTCGAAGGGGATTCGGCAGGAGGTTCTGCCAAACAAGGTCGTGACCGTATGTTCCAAGCTATTCTACCGTTGCGCGGTAAGATATTGAATGTGGAAAAAGCGATGGATCACAAGGTTTTCGAAAGTCAGGAAATCAGTAATATGTTCAAGGCTTTGGGTGTGACTATCGGGACGGAAGAAGATTCGAAAGAGGCGAATATCGAGAAGTTGCGCTATCATAAAATCATTATTATGACCGATGCCGATGTGGACGGGGCGCACATTGCCACGTTGTTGTTGACATTCTTTTTCCGTCGTATGCGTCCGTTGTTGGAACAGGGATATGTTTATTTGGCGACGCCCCCTTTGTACAAATGTAAGAGTAAGCGGGGTAAAGCCGAGGAATATTGCTGGACCGACCAACAAAAGGATCAGTTCTGTTTGAAATATTGCGAGGGAAACGAACAGTTGATGGAGACTCAACGATACAAAGGTTTGGGCGAGATGAACCCGCACCAGTTGTGGGAGACGACGATGGATCCCGAGAACCGGATGCTCAAACAGGTGACCATCGACAATGCTGCCGAGGCCGATCGCGTATTCTCGATGTTGATGGGCGAAGATGTAGGTCCGCGTCGCGAGTTTATAGAATCTAATGCGACTTATGCCAATATCGACGCTTAATTCGATGCGATATAGGTCAGCCCGATTTCGTATCGGGCTGACTCTGTTTTAAATAGAAGGATTTGAAAATGGTATCGATAGGGGAATGTTTTTCCCTGTCGGTTTATCGATGGATAGGGATTCGTTATGGAACGGAAAGCGTTGAATAGCTTAGGGTATATGGAGCTAGCGGCATTTTTTGTCTTCGGCACATTTTTGTTGGGACTGTATTACGACATTGTGTGGTTGCAATGGGTTACAGCTATTTTGTTTATTTTGCCTATGGCGGGAGGATTGCGCTATCCTTCCCGTTGTAAAGAGAGGCAGGAGCCATTTGTCAAAGCTCGTTTCGCTTGGTCGTTGATAACTATGTTTCTCTATTTGGGTATGGGATTCGGATTGCTTACGATTCTCTGAATTCGTGATTGCGATTGATTGTACCTTTTTTTGTTCTCGTGAATATTTTCGAACCCGCTTTCTGTTGCGGCATGGGAAATTCGATTTTCTTCTTAATTTTGTTCTTCTTTTTTCCACAGGAAATCGAGCCAGCCTTTTTTCTTTTCATAAGTTCCTCGTGTACCGTGTAGCTCTATGAACGTAAGTTCGTGAGAAGCAGGAGCATAGCTGTCGGGGAAGAGTAATATGAAATTTTTATCTGTGTAATAGGCATTGATTTGATGCGGAACGTGTTCGAGCGAAGGCCGGAAAGAAACAGAGCCGTGTCGGGCCATGATGATTACCATGAGGTCGTCGGGTTGCAATTCTGTTGATAGACGCTTTAATTCGTTGCCTCCGTCGGTTTCCTGCATTTCGTATAGTACACTGGTATGATAGCGTTGTAGATAGGCTTGTATTAGAGACAGGGTTTTGGCGTGGCCGTGATAGAAAATCCGCCGGCCTGTATTCTCTCCCATTCGGGCGATGCGTTCTGTCCACCGGTAAAATCCAGCTTCATATTCTGCATTTTCCGGGATAGCGACATGAATGTTGTGCACTCTGTTTATCGGCGTGACGGCATGGAGAATCATGATTTGGCGATCCATTTTGTTCAGTAGATTGAGCAGTACGGGGCCGAAGAACGATTCGTCTTGTGTGGCTCGTATGTGTAGTCCGACGATAATCTCGGAGGCATCGTTTTCTTTCGAAGCATGAAGTATTCCGTTTGATAAGTTAGTCGCCAACCGGTTTTGAGTTTGTAGCGTTACGTCTGCTTTTGCCGCGACTTCTTGTGCTTGCAGTAAAAGTTTTTTCCCTTGTTCGCGGTCTGTTTCACTGCAATTATCATACATTACGTGTAACCCGACCAGCCCGTGTATCTTTTTAGGGTTGCTGACGAGTAAGGCCAAGTAGATAAGGTTTTTAACGTTTTTCTGATTACTGAATGAAATGAGTATTTTTTCGTTGTCCGTACCCGATTGCGTATCGTCGGGCGGCAATTCGCTCAAAGCCATTTTTCGGGCAGCAATGTCGGTCGTTATCGAACTGATGATGCATGTAATGAGAATAAGCACGATCGTACCGTTGAGGACGTCGTCGTTGAGCAGACGGCTACCGTCCGGTAAAACGATGTTGTATCCTACAAGAACGGCTGCGAGAGTTGCCGCTGCCTGAGCATTACTTAGTCCGAACATCAGTTGCCGTTCGATTTTCTTCATGCCGTAGATTTTCTGGGTGGTCCATGCTGCAATCCATTTGGTACTAAGGGCCATGAGGGTCATTACGGCGGCTACTTTCATAGATTCTATATGGCCGAAAAATACTCGTACATCGATTAGCATACCTACGCCGATGAGGAAATAGGGAATGAATAGGGCGTTACCGACAAATTCGAGGTAATTCCTTAAAGGAGAGACCGGGGGAATGAGGCGGTTCAATACCAGTCCCGCAAAGAATGCTCCAAGTATGCCTTCCATTCCGACCAGTTCCATTAAACCGGCAGCGAGGAAAACCATTGCCAGAATGAAGATGAATTGCACGATACTTGACGTACCCTGCGGAATAGGCTATAGTACGACTCAATCCTGCCTTTCATGGGGGATGGAAGGAGTAGATGATGAAAAGTCCCATCAGAGAGACTTTAAGAATTAATTCCAACCAAGACCAACTGCCTACACTGTCGGTTCTGTACATGCTTCCGACGATGGCGAGAACCAGTAGGGTGAGACTGTCGGTAATGGCAGTGGCCCCTACGGCTATGCTGACGCATCTGTGCCGGGAGACTCCGTATCGGGTAACGATGGGATAGGAAATGAGGGTGTGCGAGGCGTACATACTCGCCAGCAAGATGGAAGAGACAATACCATATTTCAAGATGAGTATGTTGCTGAAAAAGCCCAAGACGATAGGAATGATAAAGGCGAGTATCCCAAATACGATGGCTTTGCCCCGTATAGCCGGAAAATCTTCCATGTTCATTTCCAAGCCGGCTAAGAACATGATGTAGTAGAGCCCCACCTGTCCGAACAATTCGAAACTGCTGTCGCGGGCCAAGATATCGAATCCATGCTCACCGATGAGAATACCGGCCAGAATCATGCCGATGAGATGAGGTATTTTCAGTTTATTCAACAATACGGGGGCGAATAAAATGATACAGAGCACGAGAAAGAATATCCACGTGGGATTGGTTATCGGTAGATGTTCCCTGAGGTCGAGTAGGGCAGTCATGGATTTCACTTTATTTGTTTTGCAAAGATAGTACAGGCCGAAAGTAAAAGCAAATCCGGTTGATTGTACCGAGGCGTATCTATTTTCGTTTTATACAAAAATAGTGAATTTATTGTTTTCAGAATTTAAATTTACCGAAGTAACGATAAAAATTTTTTTCAGGAGATAATCCGTCTCCGTTCCATGAGAACATCGATGAAAGAGTAGCGACCGGTTGCTAAAAGATGTATTGAATGCCTACCAGATAGCCGATGAACAGTTGTTGCAGCCGATTGTCGGTGTGCTTTTTCCACAAGTTGTTCTGCGGAAATAGCGTTTGGTTGTCCATCTCGGTGGTTGTCGAATAATTGAGACTCGCTCCGCCGAATATGTTATAGTGCTTTTTTATTTTGAACGAAGGTAGCAAGGAATAACTTGCGTTTAAAAAGGGTTTATCGGAGGTTGCCGTGGAAGTTACTTTAAATTCATTGTTTATCTGAAACCAAGAGTAACAAGGTATGTGTACACCGTATCCAGCTTCCGCAACGGTCTTGTTGTTGCCGGGTAATTTGTGGTTATATCCGAAACCGATAATACCGTATGTGTATTTCCCTCCTGAGCGGAAGGAGACGATACCGTTACCCAATATGTCATAAGTGAGGGCTATGCCCATCTCTCCGCGCTTGACTATATTGACGAGCCCAATGGGGCAATCGCTTTCTTCGGCGATATTAAGAAGTCCGGCGAATTGTACTCCTCGGACTTTCCCGGCGATATTAAGGAGCCCTGCGAATTGCAGGCCGGTTATATCTTTCGAGGTATTGAGTAATCCGGCAAATTGTACACCTTTGAAATTTCCATTTATGGCGTTGTTCAATCCGGCAAGAGCGATGCCTCTCGATTCTCCCGCCGAATAATTGGTGATTCCGGCGAGTTGTACACCTTTGTAAGTTCCTTTGGTAATATTGGTCATTCCGGCGAAGGCGACACCTTGTCCCTGTTTGCCTATATAATTGGATATGCCGGCAAACTGTAATCCCCGGGCTTCATTGGCTATGACATTACTGATCGAGGCAAATGTAAAATTCCTTTCGTTAGCAGACATACCTGCCCATATACTGAAAGAGGCTCCGTTGGTGTATTGCGATGCATTTATTCCATTGGAGCTTAGTGGTGGTATGAAACTGAAATGGAAAGGGACGTATTTCCCTTGATTCATTTGGGCGGACAGGTGGAAAACGGTTAAGAGAATGATAAAAACAGATTGGATTTTTTTCATTTTCGTAATCTTTGGAATTTTTGTATCGACTTGTGTAACGGTAATTCCCGAAGCGGGCACAAAGTTATAAAAAATTTTAATGGTGTAAACGAGTCGTCATGGGTTTGTTTTAATTTGTTATATTATTAAAATTTTTACAAATCGCTTCAAATACATCGTTGAAAAAATTTGAAACAGCTTTATGAATAAAATTTGTTTCTGTCTTTATTTCCGTTATCTTTGTTATACTGAAATGCGGGCAGGGTACGCTTGGTATTCGTCGGGAGAAGTTCGATGTTTTTACCGTTTACTCTGTTTTCCGTATCATTAAGAACAATGTTAAAACCCCTATATCATGAAACAAGGAAAAAGGAAAGGTTCAAAGAGAATCAAGAAAGAAGATATGTTGGCCTCGGTGGTCGAATTCTTCAACCAAGACAGGAAGCGGGCGTTTAATTACAAACAGGTCGCACATGGGGTTGGAGCTACTACTACACCTCAAAAACAGATGGTATTCCAGTTGCTCGAAGGCATGGCGGAGCAGAATTTTCTGATAGAAGTTTCTCCGGGCAAATACAAGGCGAACAGTCGGGGAACGGAGGTTATAGGTCGGTTCGAACGGCGTGTCAATGGGAAAAATCATGTGATTACCGATGACGATGAGTCGATATTCATCGCCGAGCGTAATGCCATGCATGCGATGGACGGCGACCGGGTGAGGGTATTGGTCTATGCCAAGCGCAGAGGGCACGATGCCGAAGGCGAGGTGGTCGAGATTGTCGAAAAGACTCCCCAAATATTTGTCGGAACGTTGGAGGTGCAGAAACATTTTGCATTCCTGCTGACCGATAACAAGGTGTTGGCAAATGATATATTTATTCCGAAAACGGCACTTAAAGGCGGAAAAACCGGAGATAAGGCCGTCGTGCGTATCACCGAATGGCCCGATCGGGCCCGCAATCCGTATGGAGAGGTCGTGGATATATTGGGACCTGCCGGAGAAAACAATACCGAAATACATGCCATATTGGCGGAATTCGGATTGCCGTATCGTTACCCCGAAGCAGTGGAAAAAGCGGCTAATAAGATTCCTGACGCGATAACCGACGAGGAGATTGCCGCACGGGAAGATTTCAGGCAGGTAACGACATTTACCATAGACCCGAAGGATGCCAAAGATTTCGACGATGCCCTTTCTATCCGCCGATTATCGAACGGAAATTGGGAGGTTGGCGTGCATATAGCCGACGTGAGTTATTATGTAAAACCCGGCAGTATCATCGACAAGGAGGCCGAAAGCCGGGGAACCTCGGTTTATCTGGTGGATCGTGTCGTGCCGATGTTGCCCGAACGATTGTGCAACGAAATCTGTTCGTTGCGTCCCGACGAGGATAAACTTACGTTCTCTTGTGTTTTCGAGCTGAACGGTAATGCCGAGGTTCAGAAGTCGCATATCGCCCGTACGGTGATTCGGTCTAATCGCCGGTTTGCTTATGAGGAGGCGCAAGAGGTGATAGAGACCGGAGAAGGGGATTATAAAGAGGAAATATTGGCTTTGAACGATTTGGCGCAGAAGCTGCGGAAGCGTCGTTTTGACAATGGTTCTATCAATTTCGACCGTCATGAGGTTAAGTTCGACATAGATGAAAGTGGCAAGCCGATAGGGGTTTATTTCAAGGTATCTAAGGAGGCGAACAAGCTGATCGAAGAGTTTATGCTTCTGGCGAATCGCACGGTAGCAGAATTTATCGGTAAACCCAAAGACGGGAAAAAGCCCAAAGCGTTTGTCTATCGGGTACACGACTTGCCCGACCCCGACAAGATGGCTTCGTTCGCCGCTTTTATCACCCGATTCGGATATAAAATCAAGACCGAGGGCAGCAAAGCAGACCTTTCGAAGGGTATTAATAGTTTGTTGGCCAACGTACAAGGAAAGCCGGAGGAAAATTTGGTGGAGACGATAGCTATACGAGCTATGGCGAAGGCGGTCTATACGACTGTAAATATCGGTCACTACGGTTTGTCTTTCGACTATTATACCCACTTTACCTCTCCCATACGTCGTTATCCCGACTTGATGGTGCATCGATTATTGGAGCGTTATATGGCGGGCGGACGTAGCGTGAATGTTCAGTCGCTCGAAGACGAATGTAAACATGCTTCGGATATGGAGCAGCTTGCTGCCAACGCAGAGCGGGCTTCTATCAAGTATAAACAGGTAGAGTTTATGGGCGAACGTTTGGGCGAGGAGTACGACGGTGTTATTTCGGGTATTACCGAATGGGGCTTGTATGTAGAAATCAACGAGAATAAATGCGAGGGACTTGTGCCGATACGTGACCTCGAAGACGACTATTACGAGTTCGACGAGAAGAATTATTGTCTGATGGGGCGTCGCAAGCACCGGATATACCGCTTGGGTGATCCTATCCGTATCAAGGTGGCTCGTGCGAACTTGGAGCGGAAACAGCTCGATTTCGCTTTGGTAGAGTAGTTTGTCCGGTA
>ENA-OPEC01002442-OPEC01002442.1-human-gut-metagenome-genome-assembly--contig:-NODE-2442-length-10370-cov-3.889384_pt1 | contig 10370 bp, 6 predicted proteins | sample MGYA00241622_ERZ501507 | MGnify/ENA primary metagenome ERZ501507 (study PRJEB25962, sample SAMEA2042582) | human gut metagenome | biome: human gut; feature: human-associated habitat; material: faeces... | reverse complement strand
AGCACCGCTCCGGCGGCTGCGGCACGGCATCTGCGTTGCCAAAATGCTCGATAATACACAAAGTATTATCTGCGCTTTTGGCTTAGCAGCTGCCGCACCTCGCTCGCCGTATCGGTACTTAGAATTATGCGGTATTGCCCTAATAAAAAACAACAGGAACATTGCAATGTACAGCAGTGTTCCTGTTGTTTTTTATGCTGAAGTTTATTGCGCATGGCGGGGTGTCACTATATATCATTACATGTGTCTTGACACATGTAATGAACGGTGCTATACTGTCAAAGTTGGAATTACAGAAGAAACCGAGGAAACCACATGAAAATGGCTAATATGGATGACTATTTTGATGTAGTCATCGTCGGCACCGGCGCTGCGGGCCTTTACTGCGCCCTGAATCTGCCTGCGCGGTACCGCATTCTTCTGCTTACAAAGCAGAAAGCGGACGAGAGCGACTCCTTCCTTGCGCAGGGCGGCATTTGTATGCAGCATGGCGAGGCAGACTACCGCCCCTTTTTTGATGATACGATGCGGGCAGGCCATTACGAGAACAACCCCGCCACAGTAGACCTGATGATTCGTTCCTCCAACTCGATCATCCGGGATCTGGTGCGCCGCGGCGTCCGCTTTGCGCGGGATGACCATGGGGCTCTGCGCTTTACCCGGGAGGGAGCGCACTCCCGCCCGCGCATTCTGTTTCATGAGGATATTACCGGCCACGAGATCACCCAGACCCTGCTGAACGAGGTCCTGCGCTGCGAGAACATCGAACTGCGCGAGCATACGACTCTGCTGGATTTCTTCGCCGACGCCTCGGCCTGCGGCGGTGTCATTGCTGTCGGCCCGGACGGCGAACCGCGAGCCATCGGGGCAGGGTCGGTGGTGCTGGCCTGCGGCGGCATCGGCGGGTTGTATAAAAACTCCACCAACCTCCCCCACATCACGGGGGATGCCATCGCCATGGCCCTGCGCCACGGCGTTGCCTGTGAGCACCTGGACTATATCCAGATCCACCCCACGACTTTGTACAGCCACCGAAAAGGCCGTCGCTTTCTGATTTCGGAATCGGTTCGCGGGGAGGGTGCGCTGCTGCTGGATAAAAACGGGAACCGCTTTACCAACGAATTGCAGCCCCGCGACGTGGTGAGCGCAGCAATCCGCGCACAGATGGAAAAGGACAGCACCGACCATGTGTGGGAGGATATGCGCCCCATCGGTGAGGCGGCTATCCGTGAGCATTTCCCCAACATTCTGGAGCGCTGCGAGGAGGAGGGGTACGACCCCATCCATGAACCGATCCCCGTTGTACCGGCCCAGCATTATTTTATGGGCGGCATCACGGCGGACCTGAGCAGCCGCACAGCACTGCCCCGGCTGTATGCCTGCGGCGAGACCTGCTGCAACGGTGTGCATGGACGCAATCGGCTGGCCAGCAATTCCCTGCTGGAATCTTTGGTCTTTGCACAGCGCGCGGCAGATGATATACTATACGGAGAACCGCCTGTCTTTACAGGCGATAAGCCCGATTTGGCCCCATACCGTGAACAGGAACCGCTGTTTGCCGCGTATCGGCAGGAGGTTCTGACCGCTATTGAGAGGAGTAAAAACCATGAATGAGATCACCCAGCTGCTGCATATAGACCCGCTGCTGCTGCAAGCGCTGCGGGAGGATATTCCGGAGGAGGACGTTTCCACAAACGCCGTCATGCCCCACGCCTGCCCCGGCACCGTGGATCTGATTGCCAAGGAGGACGGCATTGTTGCCGGTCTGGCGGTCTATGCCCGCGTCTTTACGCTGCTGGATCCCGGCGCCAAGGTGGAATTCTTCTGCCGGGACGGCGATACCGTACAGCCCGGCCAGAAGCTGGCCGTTGTTACGGGCGATATACGCGCCCTGCTTTCCGGTGAGCGTGTTGCGCTGAACTACCTGCAGCGAATGAGCGGCATTGCCACCTATACCCATCAGCTGTCTGCCCTGCTGGAAGGCACCGGCATCACCCTGCTGGACACCCGTAAGACCAGCCCCAACAACCGCATTTTTGAAAAGTATGCTGTCCGCGTTGGCGGCGGCAGCAACCACCGCACCGGCCTGTCCGACGGCGTTCTGCTGAAGGATAACCACATCGGCGCTGCCGGCGGCGTGGCGAAGGCCGTCAAGATGGCCCGGCAGTATGCGTCTTTCGTCCGCAAGATCGAGGTGGAGGTTGAAACGCTGGAGCAGGTCAAAGAGGCCGTGGAAGCCGGTGCGGACATCATCATGCTGGATAACATGAGCGACGAGGATATGCGCAAGGCTGTGACTTTGATTGCAGGCCGCGCCAAGACCGAGTGCTCCGGCAATGTCACGCGGGAAAACATTGCCCGTCTGCGGGACATTGGCATTGACTATGTGTCCAGCGGCGCCCTGACCCATTCGGCCCCCATTCTGGATCTTTCCATGAAGCATCTGCGCCCCCTGACCGCGGAGGAGGCTTGATATGACCACCGCAGAGCGCCGCGCCGCCATTTTGCAGCAGCTTGCCCATGCCGGAGCGCCTCTTGCCGCCCGCATGCCCTGCGCACGCGGCTTTTGCAGGTGCTCGCGCGCTACCGCCGCCCATTACGGCGTCAGCCGGCAGGTCATCGTGCAGGATCTGGCGGTCATACGGGCATCACACCCCGGGATCATTTCCACTGCACGCGGCTATGTGCTGGAGCAGCCTGATCAGCCCGCCGGCTGCACACGGGAGTTCAAGGTGCGCCACACACCTGACCGAACCGGGCAGGAGCTGAACCTGATTGTGGACTGTGGCGGCCAGGTCAAGAATATCAGCATCAGCCACCGGGTCTATGGCCGTATCACCGCCGAGATGGACATCCGTTCCCGGCAGGATGTGCGGGAATTTCTGCAATCGTTTGAGGACAGTTCCTCCACGGTGCTGTCCACCGCCACCGACGGCTACCACTATCATCTGGTGGAGGCAGCCACCCCGGACAGGCTGAGCCTGATCGAAAAAGAACTGAAAGAGCATGGTTTTCTGGCTCCGCTGCAACCGTGGGAGCATTGAAGAAAGAAAACGAGGCATAATTATGACTGTCCATGAACTGCAGCAAGAGATCCTGCGCCTGAAACGGGAAAAGAATATCTGCATCCTGGCCCATGCCTACCAGAGCCAGCCTGTGCTGGAAGTCGCCGATTACACCGGCGATTCCTACGGGTTGAGCGTGCAGGCGGCCAAAACCAACGCTGACGGGGTCATCATGTGCGGTGTGCGCTTTATGGCCGAGACCTGCAAAATTTTAAGCCCGGAGAAAACCGTCTGGCTGGCCAACCCCATGGCGGGCTGCCCTATGGCCGAGCAGCTTGATCTGCCGACCTTGCAGGAATTGAAAAAGCAGTACCCCGGCTACGCCGTGGTGGCGTACATCAATACGACCTCGGAGCTGAAAACAGCCTGCGATGTCTGTGTGACGTCCTCCAGCGCGCTGAAAATTTGCAGTGCGCTGAAAAACGATAAGATTCTGTTCATCCCCGATCCCAATTTGGGCGGCTATGTAGCAAAGCAGCTGCCGGAAAAGCAGTTTGCCTTTTACCACGGTGGCTGCCCGCGCCATATCGTATGTTCGGCAGCAGATGTAGCCAAAGCCCGCGCTGCCCACCCGGAGGCGCTGCTTCTGGTTCATCCCGAATGCCGCCCCGAGGTCGTGGAGCAGGCTGATTATGTTGGCTCTACCACCGGCATTATGGCTTATGCAGAAAAGTCCGATGCCAAAGAGTTCATCATCGGCACGGAAAACAGCATCGTGGAGCACCTCTCCTATGCTTGCCTGGAAAAGCGGTTCTATCCGCTGGCCGTGCAGCTTACCTGCATGAACATGAAACTGACCACCCTGATGGACATTTACCATTGCCTGCAGGGCAGCGGCGGTGAGGAAATCACCCTGCCGCAGGACGTCATGCAGGGAGCAGGGCGCTGCATCCGCCGCATGGTGGAGCTGGGCGGCTGACAGATTGCGCATATTCGCAATGGCCATCTGATACGATCCGCTTTGTATCCCGGCTTACACGGCGCTCTTTGCGGTGTTGCCCTAAGAAACCAATGAAAAAAGCATATACAGCATCGCGTTGCGAACCGCCGAGAGGCCGTTCGCCATAAACGCAGCTGTATATGCTTTTTACTTTGCCGTACAGATCCTTTGTACGCTATTTAAACGCGATCACGAATTCTGTTTGAAAACTTTATCCAGTGTTCCCATCAGGATGTTCACATCAATCGGTTTTGCAATATGTGCATTCATCCCTGCTTTGAATGCTTTTTGGCGGTCTTCCTCAAAAGCGTTGGCTGTCATGGCCACAATGGGAATGTTTGCCTTTTTATTGCTGCTCAATGTACGGATCTCCCGGGTGGCGGTGTATCCGTCCATTTTGGGCATCTGAATATCCATCAGGATCAGATCATACTCATCCTCCGCAGCCTCGTTCATTTTGGCCACGGCATCCGTGCCGTCCCCAACGGCGTCCACTTTCAGTCCGGCTTCTTCCAGAATGGCCGTTGCAATCTCGCGGTTCAGTTCGTTATCCTCGACCAACAGCACCTTTTTGCCCGTATAGTCGCCGTGCTTGGGCAGGAGGGCCTGCCTGCCCGACACCACTTTGTGTGTCAGTGCATCGCGCAGTTCCGACATAAACAGCGGTTTGGAAACAAACGCCGTGACACCGGCCTGCCGGGCCTCGTCCTCAATGTCGGCCCAATCGTAGGCCGTCAATATGATGATCGGCGTGCCGGGTTCGATTACTTTGCGGATCCTGCGCACCGTCTCAATGCCGTTCATATCCGGCATCAGCCAGTCAATGATGTAAACCTTGAACTCCGCACCCTGATTGTGCGCCTCCCTCGCGCGCAGGATGGCTTCCTTGCCGGAGGTCGTCCAGTCGGCTTCCATCTCAATTTCCCGCAGCATTTTGCTTACGCTCATGCAGGTCTGTGCATCATCATCCACAACCAGTGCACGGGCGCCTTTCAGGCCCGGAATCGGCGGATATTTCACCGATTCCGTACAAACCTTGCAGTCCAGGGTGACCGTAAACTCGCTGCCCTTTCCCTGCTCACTCTTGACGGCGATGGTTCCGCCCATCATATCTACGATGTTTTTCGAGATGGCCATGCCAAGGCCCGTACCCTGGATGCCGCTTCTTGTCGCAGTCTGTTCTCGTGTAAAAGAGTCAAAAACGTGCGCCTGGAAGTCCTTCGACATACCGATACCGTTATCTTTCACGCTGAAAACAAAGGTCGCATACCCACTGCGGGCAGACGGCTTTTCTTCAACGCGGATATTGATGGTACCGCCCGCCGGTGTAAACTTGACAGCGTTGCCCACGATGTTGAGCAGAACCTGATTCAAGCGCAGCTTATCGGTGACAATATCCTCGTGGTGCACATCCTGCGTGTCGATGTAAAGGTCAAGCTGTTTGGCGCTGATATTGCCTTGAATGATTGTGCGCAGGTCGTGCAGCACATCGGGCAGGTGGACTTCTGTGTTGTCCAGTTTGACCGTGCCGCTTTCGATACGGCTCATATCCAGAATATCGTTGATCAGACTGAGCAGATGCTGGCCCGATACGCTGATTTTCTTCAGATACTCTTTGACAAGGTCAATGTTATCAATATGCGCCGTGGCAAGGGCCGTAAACCCGATAATGGCATTCATCGGGGTGCGAATATCGTGCGACATACTGTTCAGGAATACCGTCTTGGCCTTATTGGCGTGTTCCGCCGCCGCCAGTGCATCGCGCAGGGCATCTTCCTGCTTTTGCTCCCGCCGCTTTTCCTCGGTAGCGTCGCGGGTGGCAACCAATACGGCTGTTACGTTGCCGTCCGCGTCTTTTCGCTGCGGTGTGATCAGCGTAAGGATCCATTTTCTGTCGACAGTCTGAGACGCAAAAGCCAAAGAGGTGTGACCCTTCAGACGTTCGGCCACTGTCGTCATGTCCGAAAAGGCGAGATACTCCTCACGGTATGGCTCCGCGATAATTTTCTCGATTTGCTCCTGCTGTACGGATCGTTTCAGTGCAAAGTGCTTCTGCTTCTCGACCGTATCGGACGCGTCCTTGAGGATTTCAACGGTGTTTTTCTTCAAGTCCACCAGTGAAATGTACATATACGCCGTGCCAAGCGCTGTGATGATTCCGGTACGTTTCTGGTGCTGCCGCAGCGCGTCTTTTTCCATTTTGGTCTGCCACAGCAGTGCCATTAAAAAGACCATTACGGCTATGGCCAGATAGGATGCACAGACAATGTTGCGCGTCATGAACACCTGAGATGCCGGGAAAAACACAAAGAGCGCATAGTTCTCGGTATTTTCCCGGCTGCCGTACCAGACGCCCTGATTGCCGTTCAGGCGCACAATGCCATCCTCCGCAGCATCGAAGGTTCCGTTATATAATTCCTGGCAGTCCTCTATTGCCTTGTTTACCTGTTTGCTGCTGTTGCTGCTGATGACCCTGCCGTTCTCCGTGATCGTAGCGATGCCGCCAAGCTCTAACGGAAAATCTTTCAACAGGGAATCCACCGTCAAATCCCCAATATCCTCATTGTCCTTCTGTATATAGGTAATCAGGATACCTGGTGCATCCGCGCGTGCCACCGCGGCAAAATCATAGAGTGTCCCATTTTCTTCCAGACGGGTCGAGTATGTCTTTTTTGGATAGTCAACGATATTGTGTACATAGGGGCTGTCGATCAGCTTCTCCAACAGCGGCATGGCGCTGCCGCCCTTTGTGGTCTGCATGACAACATTCAGGTTTTCATCTAATACAAGCGCACCGGTCAGACGCTGTTCCTCTGCAAAAGAGTCCAGGTCCTGCGTGCCGAAACCTTCCTTCAGCGTCATTTCGTTGCCAAGGCTCACCGTTTTATCCAGCAGGCGGACAAGGCTTTTCACGCGGTCGTTGGCCGCATCAGTCTCGTACTGCTCTAAGCGGATCTTTACAAAACCAATCGTTTCATCCAATGTATGACGCAGTGCAATTCGGTTCAGATTCGTGAATGTGATCCAAAGTACAATGCCGAACGCAACTAACACAAGCAAAAACAGTCTTTTTTTGCCGGACTGCTTTTTCTCATTCATTTTCCCTGTTCCCCCCACACAGTTTTCTCTGCATCAAGTCCGAATTTTTCTGCAACGCGGCCAATCGTTCCGTCCTGCTTCATATCTTCCAGAGTTTGGGTCAGCTGCACAGCCAAATCCTCATGGGTGTCCTTTGCGAAGGCAACGCCAAGTTCAGAACTGTAAGGACTCTCTGCCAGCACACGGTAACTGCTTTCATCCAGATTTGTCAACTTGGCTACCAGTGCTTCATGGCCCGCGACGGCATCTACATAGCCTTTGCGCAGTGCCGCAAACATATCCTCTGTCGTCTCAAAGCTGTTGACTTGCTTGACCTCGGGCAGCAAAGAAGAAATTTCGCCGAGAAACAGCGACTCCGCCTTTGTGGTTGCCTGTACGCCGATGCGCCTACCGGCCAGATCGGACAGCGACTGGATATCGCTGTCTGCACGAACAGCCACGACCTGACGGCTGTACATATACGGACCGGCCCATTGGTACTTGGTTTCCCGCCCGTTCATGCTGAAGCATGACCAGATACAGTCGATCGTTCCGTCGCTGAGAAGGCTGTCTTTGTCCGGCCATGAAATCGTCCGGAATTCCGGCGTATAGCCAAGTCGTGAAAACGCTTCCGTCGCCAGTTCCACGTCGATGCCGGCAAACTGCCCGTTCCTGTCCAGATAGCTGTAAGGGTCAAACACATCAATGCCGACCACAATCGTCTGCGGCGCAGTCTCTGCCGCAGAGTGCGGCTGTGCGGAACAAGCGCACAGACCTGCCATAAAAAGCATAGCCAAAGTCATAAGCAGACCATACACTTTTGCCCTGCTCATTGACGTTTTTCCTGTGCGGTGATGCCTGTTTGAAAAATGGAACATGCGCTTCCCTTTCCTTATTATGTAGGTTGTATACCGCTTGCCGCCGAACCCTGTCGGACGCAGTAAGCCATGAAGTAAACTATATTATAACTTTTCCGAATTGGAATTTTATCATACTACGGACATTATTGCAAGTGCTTTGCCTTGTTTTTGGCTTACAGTTTACCACATTTATACAATATCCGACGATAACTCCAAAAGGCGGTTTCAGCTATTGAAAAAATCTGGCAGAAGTGCTATAACAAGGATGGGTTACAGTAAATTGAGAGAGATGACATGTATGTATTCCATCTTCCGTGAATTGGCAATTATTATTCTGAGCGCCAAGTTTTTTGGCCTGGCTGCCCGCAAGTGCAAGGCCCCGCAGGTGGTCGGTGAAATTCTCGCCGGTCTGCTGATTGGGCCCTGTCTGCTCAATCTGGTGCAGATCAACGACACGATCTCCGTTTTTGCTGAAATCGGTGTTGTGCTGTTGATGTTTTCCACAGGACTTGGCACCAACCTGAAAGAACTGATGCGGGCCGGGCCTATTGCCACGCTGATCGCCTGCATCGGTGTGCTTGTACCGTTGATGGGCGGTACGCTGCTCTACAGCGCATTCTACGGCTTTTCGGCAATCGGCAGCCCGGAATTCTTCCGCGCATTGTTTATCGGTACGATTATGACCGCAACCAGCGTGTCCATCACGGTGGCAACGCTGCAGGAGTTGGGCCACTTAAAGAGCTTCCTTGGCACTACCATTGTCAGCGCTGCCGTCATTGATGATGTCATCGGCATTATCGTGCTGACCTGTGTGCTGGGTGCCAGCTCCGGTGAGGGCACCGGTATCGGCGGCGTGCTGGTCCAGACCGCGCTGTTCTTTCTGGTTGCCGTTGGTATCGGCTATGTGTTCCACTGCGCCATGAAGTGGCTGGATTCCCGCAATCCCCATACGCAGCGCATAACGATTGCCAGCCTTGCATTCTGCTTTGCAATGGCCTATATTGCCGAGAAATACTTTGGCATTGCGGATATTACCGGCGCTTACATTGCCGGTATCGTTCTCTGTACGCTGCACGACGCCGCTTATGTGGAGCGCCGGGTCGACATCAGCAACTATGTGATTTTTGCGCCGATTTTCTTTGTCAGCATCGGTTTAAAGACCGACATCAGCGGACTGACGCCGGAGATTCTGCTGTTCAGTGTTTGCTTCGTTCTCGTTGCCCTGCTGGCAAAAATCATCGGCTGCGGACTGGCCGCCAAAATCTGCCGCTGTAATTGGGGCGATGCTCTCAAGGTCGGTGTCGGCATGATGACCCGCGGCGAGGTCGCCTTGATCGTGGCCCAGAAGGGCCTTGAGGTCGGCGTTGTCGAGCCTGTTTATTTTACGGCGGTCATCCTTTTGATCGTGGTTTCCAGCGTCGCCACGCCGCTGGCACTGAAAGCGCTGTTCACGAAAATGCCCCCTGTCCCCCATCCAAGCGAAGCAAAAAAGTGACCGCTGCATAACCCCTGCCCGTCAGCCAATGCCGGTGCCGGACGACTCATGATGAAAGAAAAGCCCTGAAGGCAGGCTTAAAAGTGAGAAGCTGCTCATTCCCTACGGAGTGAGCAGCTTCTTTTGTGGCAAAATATGCGAAAATGCGAGATAATACGGCGCAGCAACGGCCTGCCGGTGGGCGCTTTGCATGTATCGCAGCTTATTTTCCCAGCCGACATTTGAAATCGGTATATCCGAACGTCACGATTTTCCGCGTTGTGCCGTCGGGCTTGCGGGCGTAAATACCGGGCAGGGGCATACCGTTGAAGGTGTTGTTCTTGCAGGTGGTGTAAATGGCCATATCGCCGAACACCAGCAGATCTCCCACGGCAGGCACAGCGTCAAAGCTGTAATCACCGATGACATCCCCCGCAAGGCAGGTCGGCCCGGCCAACCGCACAGTGCAGGGCTTTTCGCCGGGTTCCCCTGCCCCCAGCAGCGGCGGGCGGTAGGGCATCTCGATCACGTCCGGTGTATGGCAGGCGGCGCTGGCATCCAAGATGGCAACCGTCGTATCGCCGTTTTGCACTACGTCCAGCACGCGGGTCAAGAGATACCCTGCGTTCAGGGCGCAGGCCTCGCCGGGTTCCAGATAAACCGTCACGCTCCAGTCATTCCGGGCGCGGCGGATACACTTTTCCAAAGTGGCCATGTCGTAGCCGGGGCGGGTGATGTGATGCCCGCCTCCGAAGTTCAGCCACTTCATTTTTGGCAGCAAATCGCCGAATTTCTCTGCCACTGCGTCCAGCGTCACGGCCAGCGCATCGGCGTCCTGCTCACATAAAGTGTGAAAGTGCAGGCCGTCCAACAGCCCGGGCAGGGCAGAATTTACTGCCGCTGCCGCGTCCCACTGGGCGCGGGTCGTGCCCAAACGGCTGCCGGGGGCGCAG
>ENA-OPEC01002441-OPEC01002441.1-human-gut-metagenome-genome-assembly--contig:-NODE-2441-length-10370-cov-5.029472_pt1 | contig 10370 bp, 6 predicted proteins | sample MGYA00241622_ERZ501507 | MGnify/ENA primary metagenome ERZ501507 (study PRJEB25962, sample SAMEA2042582) | human gut metagenome | biome: human gut; feature: human-associated habitat; material: faeces... | reverse complement strand
CGCAGCCGTTCCGGCGGGTAAATGGAGCGGCCAAAGCAGCTCTCGATGTAGGCGCGGTCCTGCGCGGCGTTCTGCTTTAAGGTGATGTGGGCTTTGCGCTTGTCCACGGCCAGCCCGCCGCCGGTGGCGTCCACAGAATTGGAGTGCTCCACAGTCACCCGGTCAGTCTTGATCATCTGGGTGGGCATGGCCTTTGTGGCAAGCTTTGCCAGCAGGCCGTCCAGGTGCAGATGCAGCGCCGCTTTCTGGTGCACGGTGCCGTCGAACAGGTTGAATTTTGCGTAGACGGCCAAAATTTCGGCCTTCAGCTGGGCCGGTTCGGGTGCGCTTTCGGGGGCAAGGGCCGCCGCAAGGCCGGACTCATAAGGCGTCATCACCGGGTCGGCACGGCCCAGCACACGCCGCCAGCGCGCCGCCTGCATGGTGTAGACCAGCTGGTTTTTCGCCATCCATTCCTGCCGCGAAAGCTTGTACTGGATGGCAAAAAAGTAGTCCGCATGGGCATGGCGCAGCGCTTCCAGCACCGGGCGGCGGGGCAGTTCCAGCCGGTAAGCCGCGTTTTCTAGGTACAGCCAGGTCATGTCATCCAGCATGGCCTGCCGCATGTCGCCGTCCCATGCATCAAAGATGCTGCGGATGAGCGCATCTCCGTAATATTTGTGGATGAGCCCCACGACGGTGTTCATGTAAAAATCGGTGGTGCCGTCGGTGTAGCGGGCGAGGAACAGCGGTTCAAAGCCATAGGCTCCTGCAGCAGCCCAGACCTGATTGGCCGCGCGCCGCTCCTGGGCGGTGTAGCTCTGGGCTTCCATCAGCCGAACAGCTTTCCGGCGTCCAGCTTCGCCGGGATGCGCGCTGCGATGACGTCCCGGATCAGGCCCTGCTCGTAGGAATCAAAGGCCTTGTTGGTGATGCCCATGTCCAGCGCAGGCCCCGCAGCCACGCCCCGGCGCATCAGGCGCAGAGCGTCCAGCATACCGCGCAGGTCGAGAGCTTTGGTGGAAATTTCCGCGCTGTCGCACTTTTTCTGCAAATCGAGGAAGAGCAGGGCAAACTGCCTGACATACTTGCTGTTCAAATCGGGAAACTGGGTGCGCAGGAGCTTTTCGAGGTTCTCCTCGGTGATGGTGGGCATCTGGATGACCACGAAGCGGGAGGTGAGGGCCTCGTTCAGCTCACGGGTGCCGGCGTAGCCGTAGTTCATGGTGGCGATGAAGCGGGTCTCCTCGGCCAGCGGGATGCGCTCGTAGCCCGGCACGTCGATGGCGCGGCGGAAGTCCAGCACCGCGTGCAGCACGGCCAGCGCTTCGTTTTTGGCCATGTTGATCTCATCCAGCACGCCGAAGCCGCCGCTCTGGGCGCAGCGGTAGACCGGGCCGGGGCGGAACTTGACCTGTCCGCCCTCGAAGGTGTCCATGCCGATGAGGGACGCCGCGTCCATATTGACGTGGAACGAGATGTCCCACGAGGGGCGTCCGAAGGCGGCGGCGAGGTTTTCGGCCAGCACGTTCTTGCCGGTGGCCTTGCCGCCCGCCAGCAGCAGGTTTTCGCCGCAGAGCAGGGCGGCCAGCGCCTGCTCCCACACCTCTCTGCCGTAGTAGACGAAGGCAGGGGAGGGGATGCGGGGGCGCAGGGCCTCCGCCAGCGGGTGGGCGGTACGGTATTCTTCCACAGCGCGCAGCAGGTCGGGGGAGACCCCTTCCTGCCGCAGCGTATCCATTAGAGCAGATGTTTCAGACATCCATGACATCTCCTTGCGGTTGGCAGTGCCAAACCGAAATTTCACCCTTATCATAGCACAACCCGCGCGGTTTGTGTAGGGCTTTGACGGGCAAAAAAGCGGCAAAGAAGCAGAGAAAATAAAGGTGAAGCTATTTTAACAAACTTTCAGCCGGGACGTGCAGATTTCACGTTCAAAGTAAATTGACAGGCCGCTTAAAATACGATAAAATAATTTTCGTTGTGTCAAAGTGAAAAAGAAAGGCGTAAAAGTATGCTCGAAACCATCACAGCCGTCAATCAGGCGGTCAACAGCTTTATCTGGGGCATCCCGGCGATGGTCTGCATCATCGGCGTGGGCCTGCTGCTCAGTGTGCGGACAGGCTTTTTGCAGCTCCGGAAATTCCCCTATGCCATCAAAACGACCATTGGCCGCATCTTCCGCAAAAAGGACGCCTCCGACGGCGCGATGACTCCGTTCCAGGCGGTGTGTACGGCGCTGGCCGCTACCGTCGGCACCGGCAACATCGCCGGCGTGGCAGGCGCGATCGCCATCGGCGGGCCGGGTGCGGTGTTCTGGATGTGGTGCTCGGCTCTGCTGGGCATGTGTACCAAGTTCTCCGAAGTGACGCTGGCCGTGCATTTCCGCGAGCGGAACAAAAACGGCGAGCTGGTGGGCGGCCCCATGTACTATATTAAAAACGGCCTCGGCAGCCGGTGGCAGTTCCTCGCGGTGCTGTACTCGCTGTTCGGTGTGCTGACGGTGTTCGGCACCGGCAACGCGACGCAGGTCAACACCATCACGACGGCAATTAACACGGCGCTGACGCAATTCCACCTCGTCAGCGACGCTTTCGTGCCGACGCTCAACCTCATCATCGGCATTTTCTGCGCGATGCTGGTGGCCATGGTGCTGCTCGGCGGCATCAAACGCATCGGCAGCGTGAGCGAAAAGCTGGTGCCGTTCATGGCGCTGTTCTACGTCGTGCTGGGCATCGGCGTGGTGCTGCTGAATCTTGAACGGCTGCCGGGCGTGCTTCAGTCCATCTTCGAGGGCGCGTTCAACCCGGCGGCGTTCACGGGCGGCATCATCGGCAGCCTGTTCGTAAGTATGCAGAAGGGCGTTTCGCGCGGCATCTTCTCCAACGAGGCAGGTCTGGGCACGGGTTCGATTGCCCACGCCTGCGCCGATACGCAGAAGCCCGTCACGCAGGGCATGTTCGGCATCTTCGAGGTGTTTGCGGACACGATTATCATCTGCACGCTGACGGCGCTTGTCATCCTGTGCAGCGGCACGCCGGTGACCTACGGCGTGGCAGCGGGCGCGGAGCTGACGATTTCCGGCTTCACGACGACATACGGCAGCTGGTCGTCGATTTTCACGGCGGTGGCGCTGTGCTGCTTCGCGTTCTCGACGATTATCGGCTGGGGGCTGTACGGCTCACGTTTCGTGCAGTTTCTGTTTAGGAGCAACAAGGTCGTCCGCCCGTTCCTCGTGATTTACTCGTTCGTGTCGATTCTCGGCGCAACGCTTGATTTGGGGCTGCTCTGGGACATTGCGGACACGTTCAACGGGCTGATGAGCATCCCAAACCTGATTGCGCTGCTGCTGCTGTCGGGGATGGTCGTGAAGCTAACGAAGGAGCATTTTCCGGGGAAAGGTACCGTTCGGAAAACAGGCGAATAATGCAAAACGGTGCTTCCCGTGTGTGATGGGAAGCACCGTTATTTTCTCTGCGCTTGCACAAAGGAAGGGAGGAGAAACTCCTTCCGGAATCTCCCCTCCCACAGTGCATCGTATTACTCAACCGTCAGGTTCGCCGTCATGCCGCCCACGGTGATCACATGCTCGCCGGCATCGAGGGTCAGCGGGATGGTCACAACGCGGAAGCTGCCAGCAGACACAGCGATCATCTTCGTCGCTGCCAGTTCGCCATCCACCAGCACTTCGACATTGATATAGCCGTCAGCGCCGTTGTTTTCAGCGATGAAGTTGATTTCAAAGGTCTCGCCCGCCTTGGCCAGGTTGAGAACCTTTGTCGCCATTCTGGTGCCGGAAGACGTCTCTTCGCTGACTTCACGGACACCCTGCGGCGCAATCAGCGTGTTGCAGGTAATGTCAGCAGGCTGGTCGTAGCGCATACCGAAGTGCGCAGGATACATCACGTCGCCGAGATTCGTGGGCAGGTCAGCAGTCGGGTTATTGCGAACCACGGCTGCCATGTACAGGCGAGTCTTGGTATCCACGCCAGTGTCAAACTGCAGCTCGCCCCAATCCAGTTCAGCATCTTCGCTCGTCCATGCCATCTCGAACACGGTCTTGCCGCTGGGGGCCTTCACACCGTAGAGCATATCCGCCAGCACGGACGGCAGCGTCTTGTGATAGAAGTTGCCCATGGAAGAACCGTGGTCAGGTGTGCAGTCATAGGTCAGGAACAGCACCGCCGCGCTGCTGTTCACCGCATAGGCATCAGGCTCGTTGGAAACGCCGCCGTCGTAGCAGAGGACAACGGGCTTTTCAGCATCCGCAGCATCCTCAAACAGCAGCTCCGTCGCGTCGTCCATCGCGGTCACATGGGCAATAATCACGTCTGCGTCTTCCATGTTGTCCACCACCGTCGCATACGCGGCAATGGCTTCCTTATCCATGGCAACCGTGTCCTTGCTTGTCCCCGCAACATACACCTTCTGCTCCGCCTTGAGCGGCAGAATGTTATCATTCTTCAGCAGGACGGTGGATTCGGTCTGGAGCTGGATTTCCATGGCGTTCATTTCGGCAGTGCGCGCACGATAAACGTCTTCAATCGTCGTCATGTCGAACGCCTGCGCCTTGTATTCGTCAGAAGCGCACAGTTCCAGCGCGTCTTCAAGGTTGCCGTAGGGATCTTCAAACAGACCCAGTTCAAACTTGTTGCGCAGCACACGCTTGGCGTGCTTATCAATCGTTTCCTGCGTCAGGTTGCCCAGTTCCAGCTGTTCCTTCACAGCGTTGGGCCACATAGGCTGCATCATGCCGGGATAACGGGCGATAACTGCGTCGTAGTCCACAGGCACATCGTCTTCCACCATGAAGAAGCAGCCAACCTGATCAACGTCCGCGTTGAAGATGGTCGCATACAGTTCGCCGACAGAAGCAGTGCTCAGGTCAAGTCCTTCAGGCGTCGTGCCGGAAGCAGAAGGAACCTGCATCCACATCGGCCAGTCGGTCACGACACAGCCATCATAGCCCAGCTGCTGGCGCAGCACCGCCATGGACTCGGAGTCGTAGCAGACATTGCAGTCATTGAGGAACTTGCCGTTGTTCAGCATGATCCAGCCGGAGCCGTTGTCGATGACAGCGCTCTTCCAGCCAACCAGCCACGAATCCACCAGATTCGCGGGAGACTTCGCATTGAAGTAGTTGGAGCGGCCGCCGCGCGCCACAAAGTGCTTCGTGCAGGCATTCACGCCGTTTTCTTCATACGCCTTGGTTTCGATGCCGACCATCTTGGCGATGTAGTTCACATCGTCGCCGTACCACGAGCCGATTTCCACGCCATAGGAATGGAACGGTACATGGAAGCCGATGGCGCGCTCTTCCTTCGCGTACTGTGCAACAAGGTTGTACAGCAGTTCCGGGTCATGTGCGATGCCAACCGCGTAGTTCGGCATGTTGACCATGCCAGCCCATGTGTTGTAGCTGCGGTCGCAGGACAGCACAACGGGAATGCCCAGACGCGCCGTTTCCGCGATTTCCTGGAACGCATTGTTTTCATAAATCAGCGTTTCCGGCGTACCATTGACGTTGTGCAGGTACGTCGTCACGTTATCGCTGATGATGGAGTGATACATCGGAACGTAGCAGCTGCCATCCGCGGCAGTATACGTAGGTTCGTTGGAATAGAGCCATTCCTCCGTGTAGGGATCCATGCTGGTGAACGGACCGCCGGTAGAGGCGTGCCACAGCAGACCGATTTCCTCATCCAGCGTCATCTGGCTGAGCAGATCGTCCACGCGCGCGTCCACAGGCTGCCGCCAGTCTTCGTACACGTCCAGCGTGCCGTTGCCGTTCAAATCCTTGAACTTCAGTCCATCAACCTCGATGATGTTCTTCACATGCGCTTCCAGCGCAACCTGCCCTGTCGCTTCATCCGCCGGAACGATGACTTCGTTCACGGCATAGGGCTTGGTGAAGGTATGCGGATCAACGAATTCCCCGCCTCCACCGTTGTTAAAGTACTGCTGTTCCGCAACCGCGATCCCGCTGAGCAGCATTGCCAACGTCATCACGAAAGACAGTGCCCTTGAGAACTTTTTCATACCGTTTTCTCCTTCCCATAGTTCCCGCAATGCACATTGCATTGCCAACCGACGTAAGGCAATCGCCTTATTGATTTCATTATACCGCCGCAGCCAAAAAGAAGCTATGGAAAATTCAATCCTCACTTTTGTAAATTTCAGCACAGACTTCTGCTCCAGTTTCGGTCGGAATATACAAAGCGCATCAAAGTGCACAAGAAGCGCCCGGCGCAGGTTTTCCCCCGCGTCGGGCGCTTTCTATTGAATTGTGGATTGGTTTCGCTTATTCCTTCTCCACCGCCATGGCGACGAGCTTCTGGCTCCGCTTCAGGAACGCCGTAATCTCGTCCGCTTCCAGCGGCTGGGCGCTCATACGCGCCAAATCGTAAATCTGCTGACAAAGCAGCTGCGTCGTCTCGTTCTCCGGATCGCGTGCCGCCAGTTCCTGAATCGCCTTGTTGCGGCGGTTCAGCACAAGCGTGAAGCGGTCGGGCATGTCGAAGGACTGACCATACAGGCGGCTCATTTCCTTCATGCGGCGAATCTGCTCGTCCTCGGTGACCATCGCAGGCAGCTCCGCGTCGGACAGGCTCTGCAGGTTCACGGGCAGGTCATCCTTGCCCAGCGCCTTGCGGAACATCGCCTGAATCGTCTCCTGATTCAGCTCCTTGCCCTCTTCGGAATCTTCCAGCAGACCGGACACATCCGCGTCCACACGCGCGAAGGTCAAGCCTTCCTCGCCGCCGGAATATTCCATGAAGGACTGGAAGTTGCCGTCGATGATGTGATCCATCACAACAACATCAATGCCGCGGTTGGTGTACAGCGCGACGCTCGCCGCCTGACGCTTCGGGTCGTTGGTGTAGTAGACCTTCTTGTCCGCCTTGTCGGCGTTCGCAGTCTTGTACTCTTCCAGCGTCAGATAGCGACCATCGGTGGTCTTGTAGAGAATCGCCTTCTTGACCTGCTCGTAGAACTTCTGATCACGCATCGCGCCAAACTTGACGAAGGGCGCAATGTCGTCCCAGTATTTCTGATACGTCTCGCGCTCGGTGTTGAACAGCCCGCAGAGCTTGTCCGCCACCTTCTTGGTGATGTGCGCGGACAGCTTCTTGACCGTGCCGTCGTTCTGCAGGAAGGAACGGCTGACATTCAGCGGCAGATCGGGGCAGTCGATAACGCCCTTCAAAAGCGTCAGGAATTCCGGAATGACTTCCTTCACGTTGTCCGCCACGAACACCTGACCCGCGAACAGCTTCACCTGACCTTCGTACTTGCCGAAGTCGTTGCGGAGCTTCGGGAAATACAGGATGCCCTTGAGGTTGAAGGGGTAGTCGACGTTCAGATGCACCCAGAACAGCGGATCTTCCCAGCCGAACATCTTGTGATAGAAGTCGATGTACTCCTTGTCCTCGCACTCGCTCGGCTTTTTCAGCCACAGCGGTTTGGTGTCGTTAATCAGGCTCGGCTTGGGTTCATCGACGACCTTGCGCTTCTTGGGCGTGCCGTCCTCGTTGGTTTCGCCGGGGATTTCTTCCTCGCGCTCCACCGGCTTGGCGTTTGCATCCATCAGGTAAATCGGATACGCCATGTAGCCGCAGTAGCGGGTCAGCACTTCGCGGACGCGGTAGAGTTCGAGGAACTCCTTCTCTTCATCGGAGATATGGAGGATAATCGACGTGCCGTGCGTGGTGCGGTGACCTTCGCTGATGGCGAAGTCCATGCCGTCCTTGGATTCCCAATGCACCGGCTCCGCGCCCTCCTGACAGGACAGCGTTTCGATTTCGACGTTCTCAGACACCATGAACACGCTGTAAAAGCCCAGCCCGAAGTGGCCGATAATGTCGCCTTTCTTTTCGTCGCCCTCGAACTTCTTCATAAACTCGGACGCGCCGGAGAATGCGACCTGATTGATATAGCGCTTCACCTCGTCCTCGGTCATGCCGATGCCGGTGTCGCTGATGGTCAGGGTCTTGTTCTCCTTGTCCACCGTGACCATGACGGACATTTCGCTCTCGTCATCCGGATTCGTCATACGGTACTTCGTGATGGCGTCGCAGCCGTTGCTGACCACCTCGCGCAGGAAAATGTCCTTATCGGAATACAGCCAGCGCTTAATGACCGGCATAATATTTTGGGCGTCAATCGACACAGAGCCCTTTTCCATTTCAATCGCCATACATCATTCCTCCTCGGAAAATAAGCGGTAATAATTGTTGCAGTCTTTCTGACCGCTGGATGTATTGTAGCACGATTTCCATCGAAATGCAAGCGAAAATTAGCACTCAACGCAAAAGAGTGCTAACAATTTTCAGATTGTTCACTTTTTTCGCCCGCGAAACCCTCCCCCATGCGCGTGAGACGCCCCCGTTCCCCTTGCAAACCCGCGCGCAATACGGTATAATAGATGAAACAACTTTTATGCCAAAGGAGCTGACGAACCCATGTCCGCGATTCATGAGCATGTCCTGCAAAACGGCATGACGCTTTTGTGCTGGCCGCAGCGCCACCTGCACGGTCTGGAATTCGGGCTGTATTTGAAGGGCGGACCGCTGTACGAAACGGAAGAGACGCAGGGCATCAGCAATCTGCTGGAACACCTGTGCTTCCGCGGGCTGGGCGGACTGAACCGCGAAGGATTGCTGCGCGAGCTGAACCGCTTCGGCACGAACCTCGATGCCGCGACATATGCCGAAGGGCTGGTGTTCCGCCTGAAGTGCCTGCCGCGCTTCTTTGACGCGGCGCTGGAATACTTCCTGCGCTTTTTCGCGAATGTACCGTGGACGCCGGAGCAGATTGCCGCCGAGAAGCAAGTCGTCCTGCGCCAATTGGAAGCGGACGGCGATGGCGATCTGTTCGACCGCGCGGCGTGCGATTTCCGCAAGACCGAGAACGGCGCATTCCCCCCGCTGGGCACGCCGGAGAGCCTGATGGCGCTGACCGAAGCGGACATTCAGCTTTGGCAGGAGATGATTTTCCAGCCGCAGAACGCCTGTCTGGTCATGACGGGCAATTTTTCCGACGGCATGGAGCTCGCCGCCATCGAAGCACTGAGCGAGCTGCGCAACACGACCGCCCAGCCGCCGTTCACGCAGTTGCTGCCCATCGGCTTCTGTATGCGCGACGAGCAGAGTGACTTGCTGGAAGAGGTTGAAAGCGATTTTGCAAGCGTTCAGCTGGCGTTCGACGTAGACAGCGAGCAGGTCTACCCCGTCGCGGCGGAGGTTCTCAGCACCATCACCGCCGGGAACGACGACAGTATGCTCTTTCAGGCTTTGCGCGAGGAGCAGGCGCTCGTTGCGGAAATCGAGTCGCAAATCAGCCGCGTCGGGCAATTCAGCCGCCTTGTCATCCGCTATGACGTGCGGTCGGAATGGCTGAAAGACACGCTGACAAAGGTCTTTGCCTATCTGCACCGGCTGACGATGTACGTCCGCCCCGCGCGATTGAATCAGCTGCGGACGCAGTTTACGACGAACAACGCCATGCTGACCGACGACACCGCCGCGCTGAACGACCGTCTCGGCTGGGCGTGGATGAGCGGCGACACGGCACAGGCGGATTTGGATGCTGCCGCCGCGCAGTACAACGAGCTGACCGCCGAGGAACTGCTGGACGCGGCGCAGACCGTTTTCCGCCCGGAAAACCTGACGATTGCCGTGCAGTATGACCCGGAGACAGTCGGCGATTTGCGCCCGATGCTGCAAAAGCTGCGCGAAACGCTGTAAGGAGCGACCCATGCCCTCTCAAATTTACGAGATTCTCTCTCTGATGATGCGCTACTGGTTCGCCGCGCTGGGGGTACTCATTGTCCTGCGCGCGTTCTGGTGGCTGTGGAAGGATCACCGAAGCCGCGAGAAGAAGCGGCGTTCCCTGCCGGACGCGGGCAGCATCGGGGAATTTGTGGTCGAAAGCGACTGCGCCGCACTCCCGCAGGACACGCTGCTGCCTGTCCCGGCGGACGGGACGCTGGGCAGCGTGCGGAGCTGCGATATTGTTGTCCCTGCGCGCGGCGTATCCCCCCGGCATCTGGATGTGATGTTCCGCAACGGATATGGGCTGTATATCATCCCGTGGCGCGGGTGCAGCTGCATTGTCGATGGGGAGACGGTGGCGAGCCGGCGGGATGGGATGGCGCATCCGCTGCAGCATAACAGCATTCTGGAGGTCGGACAGGCGAGATTGCGGCTGCGCGTGTTTGCGGGACTGGATGTGGAGGATGTGCGCGCCTATGCCGAGCGGCGCGAGGATGGGGATGATGAGCAGGAAAATCCTCAATACCCCGATTGATGGAAATCGCGCTCAGGCCAGGCGGCAAAAAAAAGGGTCAAGGGGCAATGCCCCTTGCGGAGTCCAGAGGCGGCGCCTCTGGT
>ENA-OPEC01002431-OPEC01002431.1-human-gut-metagenome-genome-assembly--contig:-NODE-2431-length-10410-cov-6.142636_pt1 | contig 10410 bp, 6 predicted proteins | sample MGYA00241622_ERZ501507 | MGnify/ENA primary metagenome ERZ501507 (study PRJEB25962, sample SAMEA2042582) | human gut metagenome | biome: human gut; feature: human-associated habitat; material: faeces... | reverse complement strand
TGTCTCGTTTGACTTTGTTGTCTCCTGTGCAACTGTTGTCTCGTTTGACTTTGTTATCTCCTGTGCAGTTGTTGCCTCGTTTGACTTTGTTGTCTCCTGTGCAGTTGTTGTCTCGTTTGACTTTGTTGTTTCCTGTGCAGTTGTTATCTCGTTTGACTTTGTTGTTTCCTGTGCAGTTGTTGTCTCTTCTGACTTTGTTGTTTCTGATGAAGACTGTGCTACAGATGTTGTTTCCTTTTGTGTCGTCTCCTGCTGTTGATTATCTGATATAAAATGCATTTGTCCATTGACATTAACAAATGACTTAGAAATTGCTCTTCCATTACATGTAGATGTTAAGGTAATATCTGCTTTTGGTGCAACAACTATACCACATACCTCACCTATATTAATATTACCAGTTACATTAACAGCATTGAAAATAACCGTGTCTGATACATCAACATCTGTTAATCCGCCTGTATTCTTTCCATTAATGCTGAATCTTTTAATGTCTGCATCACCATCACCGCCAAGCAGATTAATGATAACAAACTGTCCCTGTGCTTTATTTGTTATGTTGAGCTGTCCTTCTCCATAATAAGATGAAACTTCTTTTCCCTGCCAGTCAATATAATTATTAGCATACATATTTACCACTACAATCTGCTTATTCTTAAATGAAGCAAGATCAATCTTTCTATCATCATAAGCACCAATAACTATATCAGCCTCCGAATCTGGTGTATCTGAATACGCCTTGAAATTATCGTATACATTATCAAGTGCTGCAGTTACATCCATATAATCCTCTGCATAATAAACATTGATTGTATCCTTGCAGTTAGCAACATTAATAACAGCACCTGTTCTTTTTCCGTTAGCATCCTTAATATAATATTTATTCTCTCTGGGTTCATAATCATAATCAGTTCCAAGCACAAGATTATTAAATGCATTCCTATCCACATTAACCTCTGATGAACCAGAATTATCAAAACTCTTGATATATGTTGTTCCAACGCTCATATCAAGCCATGCACTCATCCACTGATCTGTTATTACAAGCTTGTTAGTCGCGAAACATGTCTGATTGTGATTACCATTCTTAAATTCTTCAGCAACTACACCGTAAGGTTTTGCTGCTCCTAATAATTCATTAAGGACATCCTGTGTTTTTGAATATGCGCCAGCTCTTAAAGACGTACCAGCAAACACAGAACCTGCAACTATTGCAACCAAAAGAACGCCAACTGCAGTTTTCTTAATCTTTACATCCAAACCACTTAATCGTTTTCTAAAAAACATTACTATCCCTCCAAAAATGTCTGAACCAATAGTTTCCCCTTAACTATATTTCCCTCTCTCAGCGTATAATAGCATTAGTACCAAAGTACTGCTTCCCCCTTTTTGGGGGGTTTTAATTCTACATTAATAAAACAACCCATATCCTGAATCAGTATCATTCTAGTATACGTTCCGGACATGGGTTATATTACACATTATTCAATTTAAATATTATGCTTCAAGGCTTCTGTTCATAGCTGACTCTAACGCATCAATAGAAGCTCTGATGATATCATGGTCAATACCAATACCAAAGTAATTCTTTCCATCCTCTCCTGTAATACCAACATATGCAATGGCACTAGAATCAGAACCCTTCTTTAATGAATGTTCTTCATAACAGAAGATATCACAAGGCTTTCCAAAATGACTGGCAAGAGCATTACTTACAGCATCAAGACGACCATTACCACCATCTTCAACATTGTACTTCTCACCATTCTCATTAATAGTTACGACTGTCTGTATTCCATTAATCTGCTTGAAATGTACTTCAGAAATCTTGAATACTGGTGTGTATTTCTTATATCTCTTCTCAAATATTTCAAGAACTTCATCTGCTGAAAGCTCCTTATGATTAACATCCGATACATCCTTAACAGCATAACCCAGATCTTCTCTCATAGCCTTAGGTACAACCATTCCATAGTTATGTTCAAGAACATAAGCAACACCACCCTTACCAGACTGGCTATTAATTCTTATAACATCTGAATCATATGTACGTCCTACATCTTCTGGATTAATTGGAAGATATGGAACTGTCCATTTATTAGGATCATTTTCAATTCTGTAATGCATTCCCTTAGATATAGCATCCTGATGTGAACCTGAGAAAGCTGCAAAAACAAGCTTACCACACCATGGATGACGGTCATCAATCTTCATCTGTGTAAGTCTTTCAAATACTTCTGCAAGATGTGGCATATCAGAAAGATTGAGTTCAGGATTAACACCCTGCATATACATATTCATCGCAAGTGTAATAATATCTACATTACCTGTTCTCTCACCATTACCAAAAAGTGTTCCCTCAATTCTGTCTGCTCCTGCAAGAAGTCCTAACTCTGCATCAGCAACACCTGTCGAACGGTCATTATGTGGATGAAGAGAAATAATAACATTTTCTCTGTTGTGCATGTACTTAGACATATATTCAATCTGGCTTGCAAATACATGTGGAAGTGACATCTCAACTGTAGCAGGAAGATTGATGATACATTTCTTATCAGGTGTTGGCTGCCAGATATCAACAACAGCGTTGCATACCTCAAGTGCATACTCTGGTTCTGTTCCTGTAAAGCTCTCTGGACTGTATTCAAAAAGGAAGTTTCCTCCATCAGCTTCAGCAAGTTCCTTTAATAACTTAGCACCTTCAATAGCAATCTGCTTAACTTCTTCCTTAGACTTCTTGAATACCTGTTCTCTCTGTGCTAATGAAGTAGAATTGTATACATGAACTATTGCTCTCGGAGCACCCTTTACGGCTTCAAATGTCTTCTTAATAATATGTGGTCTTGCCTGGGTAAGAACCTGGATTGTAACATCATCAGGAATCATATTCTTCTCAATAAGTGTACGGCAGAACTCATATTCTGTCTCAGAAGCTGCAGGGAAACCAATTTCAATTTCTTTAAATCCAACTTCAACTAACATCTGGAAGAATTCAAGCTTTTCATCAAGACTCATAGGTTCAACAAGAGCCTGGTTACCATCTCTTAAATCAACCGAACACCAGATTGGTGCCTTATCAACATACTCCTTGTTAACCCAGTCATTGCACTTAACTGGTGGCATGAAATAGCCTCTTTCATACTGTCTGTAATCAAACATTCCTAAAACCTCCTGAAAATATAAATATGTATTGTTAATAAGTAAAGGCTTCCTTAAAGATAAGCATAAAAAAATCTTTCGTCCATGGGCAATTCCACCCAAAGAGACGAAAGATAAATCTCACGCGTTACCACTCTTCTTCATAGCTATGCTATGCACTCACCGAATACGTACAACAAATGTGCTGCATTATATTCTGTCCACTATAACGGTTGGCTTCCGGCTACTCCTACTTCTCATAATGATTTCAGGTAGCAGCTCCAAGGCGAGTTCAATAAGTTCCTTCGACTGCCTCGCACCACCCGGCAGTTCTCTGACTCTGGTTCCTATCTAATAGTCCTCTTCACAGCATTTACTTATTATGTACGCTTATTATACTTGTCATTTTTTATAAAGTCAAGCATAAATTCAAGTTCTTCTTTGGAAATATTCTTATCAGAATATCTTGCTTTCTCATAACTTGCTGTAATTCTGTCTGCAGCATCAGCATCGTCAGTTATTCTGTTTATTGTTATATCCTGTGGTTGCATATTTTCAAGTGATTTACCATCCGAATCCCTGGCTGCCTTTGATGATTTTATTGCTGCTTTTCTGAATGCCTTCCTGTACTGCATATTAACAGGCATATTCTTAGCTTCTTCTGCTCTCTGACGTCTCTTTATCCTTGCTTCTGTTCTTCTGTCATTACCAATGAATTCAATCTCATCACCATTATTATCCTGTGACTTTTTGAAATTCTTGGCATATCTGATAATCATATAGACAATAAATACAACAAGTGCAATTACAAGAACTATTGCAAATGCTGTAAATAATGCACTCATAACAGGATTATCAGTAAATGCAAGGTCGTTATCTCCCTTTACCACATCATCATCAGTGACTGGATTCACGGAATCTTCGGGCATCGTAGAGACTTCTTCTTTCTCTCTTATAAGTCTTAAGAACAGCTTCAGCACTATCCTTACAACTGCTACAAAACCTGAACCAATCAGTGTAAATATATTGCCATAATCCCCACTATAGAACAGAATCATGCCAAGAATCATAAGTCCTGACACAACCATGACCATTATCATGTTAATTCCTGTAATTCTCTCAGCAGGAAATTCTGATTTGCCAGCATTACTTATAAACAGAGAATTAAGCTCTTTTAACTGGTTAGCAAGAAAAGCAAGCAGAACAAACAGCACAAATAATACTGTTTCATAGTTAACAAGCAGTCTGTTGCCTGCTGAACCGCCATAAAGACTTCCTGCGACCATAACCAGACAATACAGAGGTGACATTCTCTCTCCTGCCTGCAAGGCAGCTTTCTTGTCTTCCTGAGTTACATCAGCAAACTGATTCCCATAAAGCGGTTCATTCACATATTCAGTTTTTCTTGCATTAGCCACTCTTATGCTTACAGACCTTATACACACAGCAAGTACACTTACAAAATATGCTGTAGACTCTGCATCTCCATTACCAATTATAATGGCTGTTATAAGCAAAGCAGCATGAATCAGCATAAATAGAAAATTCTTATGTATATTCTTTCTTGCCACATAAGTTATAATAACCGGAACTGCCATAAGCAGTGTTGCAATAATATAACTGTCAGATTTATTCGTAAGTCCCAATATAACAAATGCAGAAAATGCGAACGCTACAATACACTGGCTTATTATATCTGTCAATGTTCTTATTGTTCTCAGTTTATTATAATTATAAACTTGTCCCAACTCATTCATATGTTATCTCCTGATAAACTTATTTCACTTCCCAGCCCTCTGGTCTGATACCACAATAATCAAGGCTGTATTCTCCACCAGTCATATATGGAACAATCCATATAACCTGTCCATACTTTTTCTCAAACTTCTGCATAGTCTGCTGCAGCTTCTTTCTTCTGCTCGCTGATATAACAACATATACACTGTTGTCACTACTCTGGACAGAAACATTTTCTATAAATGTTCTGTTAATAAGCTCTGCAAACTCTTCTTTTTCAAGCTTTAAATCCATTCTTGCAAGTACAGTATTAATACTTCCAAGATGTCCAACTCCTGCTCCTTCTCTTATACCAACTGCTTCCTTTGTGTCAACATCACATGCATTACTAATAAGAGAGACATTTATTCCCTGTCTGATGAATTCTTCCGCCACAGAAGCTGCAAGACTTATTGCTTCTTCATTAACCGAATCATATGTAAGCATTCCATCATCCTCAAGATTAAGAAGAATACATACATTACGGCTGACTGACTCATTATATTCATTAACACACAGATTACCTGTTCTCGCTGTTGCCTTCCAGTTCACATTCTTTAGGCTGTCGTTGCTTGTATAATCTCTTATTCCTCTGAACACAAATGGATCTTCAAGCATATATTTCTTACGTTCTGCTTCTCCTGATATTCTGCTTCTTATAAAGCTGAATCTCTTACTATCCACAGTCTTAGGATAAACTGTTATCTCACAGGTACTATCCACTTTGAGAACATTAATCTCGTTCATAAATGGTCCGGCAAATGTAAGCTGTACGCCTGATATTTTGAACACACCTCTGTGATTGCATTTAACAGGAATTCTTCTTGTAATTCTCTGATTAGCCAGAAATGAGAACACATCATTGCGGTATGTAAGGTCTGACACACTTGAATTAGTATCTGTTCCAGGAAATTCAAGTTCCCTGTCCACCTGAAACTTAAGATTCACACATGGCAGCGGCAGACGTTTTTCGTTGGATATAACCTCAACAACATTAACTGTTTCGCCATTTACAACATGCTTTTTCTCAAATTCAAGAGCGACACCCAGCCCCTTATTCCAGTTATAACGAAATACAAACTTAATTGCCAGATATACTATAAGTACACCAATAAGCATCAATAATACATTCATTATCTTTTCCAATCTTCAGTAGGAACTGCTGTGTTATTAACAACATGTTCTATAATCTGTTCTTTATTATCCATATTCATGTAACCTGTCTGTAACACAATTCTGTGTGCCCATACTACAGGTGCAAGTATCTTGATGTCCTCTGGTACAACATAATCTCTGCCTGCAATATACGCATATGCTCTCGCCACATTGAGCATACCAAGAGTTCCTCTCGGGCTTACACCGATTGATACATTATCCTCCTGTCTTGTCATCCTTGCCAGTTCAACAATATAATCAATAAGCACTGGGTGAACATATACATTTTTCGCTTCTTCCTTCATTACAGCAATATCCTCACATGTTGCAACTGTTGAAAGTTCTTTAGAAGGATCTTCTTTTAAGAATCTGTTAAGAATAAGTACCTCATCATCTTTCTTTGGATAACCCATGTTAATCTTCATAAGGAATCTGTCAAGCTGTGCCTCTGACAGCACATACGTACCCTCAGATTCGATCGGATTCTGGGTCGCTATTACCACGAACACCTCCGGCAGCTTATATGTCTTTCCTCCTATACTGACTTCTCTCTCCTGCATCGCCTCCAGCATGGCACTCTGTGTCTTCGCACTGGACCTGTTTATCTCATCGAGTAGTACAAAGTTCGAATAAACCGGACCTATCTTATCCTCAAATGTATTGGTCGCCATGTTGTACATCTGGGTTCCAATTATGTCGCTCGGTATAAGATCCGGTGTACACTGGATCCTTGAAAATGATCCATTAACCGCCTCTGTCATAACCCTGGCAGCAGTGGTCTTGGCAAGTCCTGGAACGGATTCCAGAAGCACATGACCGTTTGTCATCATTGCAACCAGAAGTGAATATCCCAGATAAGGCTGTCCCACAACCTTACTGTTATAGTAACTCAGCAAATTGTTGATTATCTCCGAAGCCTTCTGGACTTCTTCATTTGTTATCTCTCTGTTATCCTGCATAACTACTCTCTTTCCTTTATTTATTATGATGTCTGTCTCCCCGGCATCTATGGTATATAGAATATACCTTTACATGTGATTGCTCAAGTTAACAAATATAAAGTGCCCATGCTATATTTTGTCCATATAAACAAAAAAGTGACCAGGGGGTACCTGGTCACCATAATGAGGGGAGAGAGGATTCAAATAAATGAAAACTCTACTCTCACATATTAACTTATGTTCCATCATAAGTCAACTATTTTTTTCGTTAAATATACCTTTTATTTACAATTTGATCTGCCTACTCCGCATCCGCTACTCTAGTATCCGCATTCACATAACTTGCAGGATTCCTGCGCTTGATGACCCTGAGTACAAATATCAGAAGAACCATCATTGCTATGAATATCGGAAGCATGATAAACCACTTAACATGCAGATGGTATGTAAGCGGTCCAACTATAGCATATGACACGAATGACATGATAGCCGCTGTTATCGCATATGGAAGCTGTGTTGCCACATGATTTACATGGTTACACTGCGCTCCTGCTGATGCCATGATAGTGGTATCTGATATAGGTGAGCAGTGATCTCCACACACAGCTCCAGCCATACATGCTGATATCGCTATGATCATAAGCTCATTATTCTTACCCTCAAATACTGCACACACAATAGGGATAAGTATTCCAAATGTTCCCCATGATGTTCCTGTTGCAAACGCCATGAGACATCCAACTATAAATATAACCGCAGGAAGGAAACTAAACAGACTTCCCGATGCAGATGTCATTGCTGTCTGTACAAAATCCTTTGCACCCATCATATCGGTAGTTCCCTTGAGCGTCCATGCGAATGTAAGGATCAGTATAGCCGGTACCATTGCCTTAAAGCCCTCTGGTATAGCCTCCATACATTTACCAAAATCCAGGACTCCTCTTATCACATACAGAAGAATTGTAATAAGCAGTCCGAACAAGCTTCCAATTGCAAGTCCAACAGATGCATCACTGTTTGAGAATGCCTCTACAAAGCTTACACCGCTGAAGAATCCACCTGTGTAGATCATTCCTATAATGCAGCAGATAACAAGACATATGATAGGTATTATAAGATCAACTACCTTGCCGTTGCTGTTGACCACATCAGTCTCCTCTGCTGTGACAGTCTTCTTGCCATCTCCCATTGAGAGAAGATCTCCCTTCAGGGCATTGAGCTCATGCTTCTCCATGGAACCAAACTCAACCTTCATAACGATCATTGCGATCATCATCGCAAGTGTGAGGAATGAATAATAGTTATATGGTATGGCTTTTATAAACAGACCAAAGCCATCCTCACCCTTTACAAATCCACTGACGGCTGCAGCCCATGATGATACAGGGGCTATGATACATATAGGTGCCGCTGTTGCATCTATAACATATGCAAACTTCGCCCTTGATATCCTGTGTTTATCAGTTACAGGCTTCATAACACTGCCGACTGTGAGGCAGTTAAAATAGTCATCGATAAATATCAGAACTCCCAGAAGAACTGTGCAGAGCTGCGCGCCCTGTCTGGTCTTGATATGGGTAGCTGCCCAGTCACCAAATGCCTTGGATCCACCTGCCTTGTTCATAAGTGCAACTATGGTTCCAAGAATGACAAGGAATATCAGTATACCTACATTATATGAATCTGAAAGCTGTGCGATCAGTCCATCCTGCAGTACATTCGATATACTGCCCGTAAAACTGAATCCGGAGGCAAACACACTTCCTATTACAATTCCTATAAACAGTGAACTGTAAACCTCCTTCGTTATAAGTGCCAGCGTGATAGCGACAACCGATGGTACAAGTGCCCAGAATGTCGCATATGTCGATGGCGATGGAATCTTATCTACATATATAGACAGAATTCCGAGAACCGCAATAATGAGAATTACCACGGCGATGGCAATAAGATTTTTCTTGCTGCTCTTCATCTTGATCCTCCCTGATCTTTTTTCGTATGCATATTATCTGTGATAATTCATCTGTGGAATAATGTATTATCACGTCATATAAGTAAAGTTATATCACATAAACATACCATTTGAATAGTACAAATGTCTGATTTATTCCTTTTCAGTCAAAAACAGTCAAAATTTATTATGAATATGTGAATATGACGGAAAACAGTCAAATGCTATTGCATAAATAACGTTTATGTCATATTATCAGCTTGTAAGCAAGAGATACAAAAACAACAGAAACATCTTCAGCTTACACTGGAATTTGACAATTTACTATTTTTTGTTTTTACTCCCTTTTTTCGTAGTCAGAAATGACTACACCCCCCAATCCCTTAATTGACGCAGCCGTCAAGCGGCTGCGTCCCTCCCTTAAAGGTGAGTAACCAAATGTTATGATATATTCAATATCAGCTCACAAAAAATCTTATATAAATAAAAAGAGCAGAAGCATGATCGCCTAATCGTGATTCTGCTCTTTTATTATTATATATCTCTTCTGTATTGCGCAACTTGTCTGTGTGCAACTTGCGCAATATCGTTGTGTTATGTTACATCAGATGATTTTTTACGATTATACATGCAAAAGTAGTCAAAAACAGTCAAAATCGCCAACAAATATGGCATTATAACCTAAATGAGCCAAATGCTATTGCAATCCTGATCCATTTATCATATTATCAACTTGTAAGCAAGAGATACAGAAAGACAACAGAAAGCGTTGACAGCTTACACTGAAATTTGACAATTTACTATTTTTTGTTATTTACTCCCTTTTTTGTAGTCAGAAATGACTACACCCCCCAATCCCTTAATTGGCGCAGCCGCTTGACGGCTGCGCTCCTCCCTTAAAGAGAGTAAAGCTAATATATGAGTTATACTCAATCGGCTCACAAAAAACTTTATATAAAAAAAGAAGCAGAATCATAATCGCCTAATCATGATCCTGCTTCTTTTTTATTCTTCAATAAATCCCTTGAAGTTCTTCTCCACCAATTTTCTGGGCACCATGACCTGATGATCACAGCCAGTACATCTGAGTCTGAAATCCATTCCTACTCTGAGTATCTCCCAGGAATTCGTTCCACAAGGATGCGCCTTCTTCATCTTTATAACCTGTCCAACCTCAAATACCATTCTGATATCTCCTCCTTCGGAATCCTATAAATATACATACTGTACGTTTTGGAGGGCTTTGCCCGCATAAACAAATAAAAGCTGAAACTCATAAAAGTTTCAGCTTTTCATCTAGTGCCCAAAGCTGGAATCGAACCAGCGACACGAGGATTTTCAGTCCTCTGCTCTACCAACTGAGCTATCTGGGCTTACATAAAAATAGCGGGGACAGGATTTGAACCTATGACCTTCGGGTTATGAGCCCGACGAGCTTCCAGACTGCTC
>ENA-OPEC01002426-OPEC01002426.1-human-gut-metagenome-genome-assembly--contig:-NODE-2426-length-10418-cov-2.550613_pt1 | contig 10418 bp, 7 predicted proteins | sample MGYA00241622_ERZ501507 | MGnify/ENA primary metagenome ERZ501507 (study PRJEB25962, sample SAMEA2042582) | human gut metagenome | biome: human gut; feature: human-associated habitat; material: faeces... | reverse complement strand
CTTGGGCCGGCATTATGTTCATGCCCTCCCAACAGTGGAAAGACGGCGTCGGCAGTGCGATGCTCGAATACGCGCAGGGCACCGGAAAATGGGATGCGGTGAAGACCGCATACGTTGACGGTTGGGCCAGCGAATACGAGGGCACCCACTGATAGGCCTTCTGAAGGGTTCCAGGCTCCCATCCCCTTTCTCTTTCGGCTTGGAATCGTTCAGGAGTTGGCGTGGCCTGATGTTTCGACTGCATCGGGCCACCCTTCTCAATTTTTTAGGATCAACGAGGAGTTAACTGTGACCACCATCGCAATGATGCAAATGCGTGTGCAACCCAACGAGCTCAACCGGAATCTGTGGCATATGAGGGAGCTGCTGTCCCTAGTCGGGGACGCCGATGTCGCCCTGTTCCCAGAATGCTGCGACCTCGGATGGGCAGCTGACTCGGCCCCCGAGCAGGCGGAACCTATCCCAGAGGGGAGTACATATCAGAGAATAAGAGATATGGCGGTCGACTTCGATATCGGTATCATCGCCGGAATCACGGAACGTGAAGGCGACCATATATATAACTCCGCGGTATTCATCTCAAATACCGGGGAACTGTTAGGCAAGCATAGGAAAATCAACCTCGTTCCCGATGTCGAAGACATGTATACTTCCGGAACATCGGTCAACGTGTTCGATACTAAGTATGGTCGAATCGGCATCGACATATGCGCCGACAACCACATGGAATCGATCATGATTGGCGAAGCCATGGCGAAAATGGGCGCCAAGATGATTCTCGCACCATCGTCATGGGCTGTACCTCCTGAACGATTAGGAGAAGCATATGGAGAGGAGTGGAAGATGCCTTTCCACCATCTCTCATCAAAATTCGGGGTGGATGTATTCTCAGTTAGTAATATCGGTCCAGTTGTTGATGGAGCATGGACTGGTTGGACCTGCATCGGCAATTCGATTGCCATAACCGACAATGGTTGCTCGACAACGATGCTCACCTACGGAGAGCACGCTGAAGAAGTCAAACTGATTGATTCATCCCATTAATGTGAATAACGAAAGTGGGCTTGCTCCAATGGTGAGGCAAACCCACTTTGTTCTTTCAAATCAGTCGAGCTCCAGACCGTCGCCGTTCTTGTACGGACTTATCTTCTCATAGGCGGCAGCGAGGCCTAGTAGTATTCGCTCGCTGTCTTGTGCGCCGGCGAAGGAGAGTCCGATTGGCATGTTCTGACTGTCACGACCGGCGGGGACGCTGATTTCCGGCAGGTGCGCGCTGCTAGCCAGATAGGAGGCGGCGTATGGGTCGTCGCTGTCGCACTTGTAGGTGCTGTCCTTGGCGTCATGGCGGACGCTGGCGACACGGCTCATGGTCGGGTAGATGAGAGCATCGACGCCGTTCTTGATCATGGTTTGTTCGACAGTGTTGGTGAGTGCCGGCATCTTCTCGTAGATAATCGATTGGACTTCGTCGCTCTTAAACTTGCCGGCGCTCTTCACGTTCGTCTCGTAGCCTTTGATTCGAGCAGGATTGACAGGAGTATTCGTGTCAGCCAGGTCTTTGCTCTTGTCTATCAGCTGTTGAACCGTCTTGGCCTTGCTTCGTCCGTCGTAGCGCATGTAGGTTTCATAGTTGGTGACGAATTCGGCGTCACCGACCGGTCCCATGATGCTGCTCCATAAGCCGGTGTAGGACGTCCAAGTTTGGCCAGGAAGCATGCAATCTCGTTAGCAAATGAGGATTTTGGAGTTTTCTGGCGGAGCGCAATTTCCCATGTCGATTTTGAATGCCGCATGCCATAAGGTCACCAGGCCTATGGGATACGACAATATCAGGGTCTGGCGTCGTGATTTTGAAATCGCTTGCAGCCTATGGAAAAAACACTATATCGATGAAACAAGAAAACAGCATAGACAGGAGGATGTAATAACCATGTATCTTGAACCGAATCGAGATGATCGTGATTACCTGTATGGAAGGTTGTTGGCGCTTGCCGACAATTTCGAGGAAAGCGTCTTGCGTAAGCAGGGAGTCAAGGACCGTCCAACCAATGCAATCAAATTGATGAGCAATTTCACGGCGAAGCCCTATACGACGTGGGGCACATTGTGGAAGCAGCTTACGCCATACCTTAAATCGGCAAACGGTGGTTCCTGGTTCTGTAATGAAGTCGACGATGTTATGGCTTTGTTTAAGGAAGGGGATTTTGAAGATAATAAGGCGCTTTCGCCAATGTTTCTTCTGGGATATTCATGTCAGCGGAGAGCATCTTGATATGAACTGATTTTTGTTCCGCATTTCCCCTAACTCGATGGGAGATGATGGAACCATGGCAAAAGGAACGAGATACACGCCGGAGTTCAAGGCGAAGGCCGTCAGGCTGTTGACCGAGTCGCGCGGCTCGTATTCGTCGGAGACCAAGGCGATCGAACAGGTCGCCAAGGATCTGGGGGTCGCGCCGGAGACGCTGCGCCGTTGGCGCAACAAGACGGACGCCACGGTCGCGGCGGAGACCAAGCAGTCGGCCGAAGACGCGATGGCGGAGTTGAAGAGTTTGCGGGCCGAGGTCGCGCGATTGAGGCGGGCGAACGAGATATTGACGACGGCGTCGGCTTTTTTCGCGGCACGGCTCGACCCGACACGGCGTTGATGGTCGCTTACATCGACGAATTCAAGGACCGTTTCAGGGTCGGGCCGATCTGCAGGGTGCTGGCCGCTTCGCTGGACTGCGGGTTCATCACGCCGCGCGGCTACCGCATGTTCAAATCCAGGCCCGTCAGCCGCATGGCCGCCAGGCACGAGGCGCTGGCCCGCGACATCCTCGAGATCCATGCCGATTTCTTCATGGCCGTGTACGGGTACCGCAAGACGCACGCCCAGTTGTTGGCGCGGGGCTGGGATCCGGCCGAGATCGGCCGCGACCAGGTGATGAACGTCATGCGGGAATTGGGAATCCGCGGCGTGCGCCGCGGCAGGACGCCCGTCACCACCAAACCGGCGAAGGGCACGGGCGGCAGGCCCGACCTCGTGGAACGCGGGTTCGAGGCGGAGGCGCCGAACCGGCTGCACGTGGCCGACATCACCTACGTGCGCATGGCCAACGGCTCGTTCGGCTACACGGCGTTCGTCACCGACGTGTTCGCCCGCAGGATCGTCGGATGGGCGTGCGCCACCACCATGGACACCAGGGAGCTGCCGCTGCAGGCGCTGGAACAGGCGATATCATGGGCCGCCTCGCATGGCGGCACGGACGGTCTCGTGCACCATTCCGACCATGGCGCGCAGTACATCAGCCTCGTGTACACCACCAGGGTCGGGGAATTCGGCATGCTTCCCTCGACCGGCACGGTCGGCGACTCGTACGACAACGCCATGGCCGAGAGCGCCGACGGCGCGTACAAGACCGAGCTCGTCTGGCGACGCAAGCCCTTCCAGGATTTGAGGGACCTGGAATTGGCGACGTTCCGGTGGGTCTCGTGGTGGAACTCGAAGCGTCTGCACCAGTCCTTGGGCTACAGGACACCGGAACGGACCGAAACCGAGTATTATGCAAACCAAGCGGCGCAAGCCGCCCCACTATAAGGGCGGAACAAAAATCAGGCCATATCATCTAAGCATAAAGCGCAAGAGATTTCTCAAAAAAATAATAGCAACAACTGACTTTTGTAATTATCAGAGTCGATTCATCGCCTATAAGTAAGGAGTATGTGATTATGGCAGCTTTGGATGACATAATGCGGATGTGTATACCGCTTCATGGTTTTTGTGACCGATTTGTGATTATTCAATCGTGTGACTAAAGTAGTTTGTGGCTTTTCGGCTGGCTTCTGTGCCGGCTGGAAGATTGATACAGACTTGATTTGTGTCTGCCGCATGCCTGCGTCGAGTTGCGTTGGATGCGCGGCGGAAACAGATCGCAAGCGAATGGTTCTCAGTACCATCCATGTGAGTCAAGCACACATCTTTGAGAAGCAGTCGCGATGCCGGGAGTTGGGTTCGTCGTAATTTAAACGTCGCATCCGTTCCCGGCTTTTTCATCTTGGTTAGTCTGAATTTAAAAAAAGATTTTGGGTTATTGCCGAGCGTGTCCCATGCGGATAAAGGGGTTATCAGGTGTAATCTATAGCTAATTGTTTTTAAGCCAACGGGGGTCTTATGAGCCGCAAAAAAATAGTTCCGAATTATGCAATTTCTTTGGATATCGGTAATGCTTCCGTTGGATGGGCCGCGTTTACTCCTGATTATCGGTTGATGAGAGCTAAAGGGCGTGAGTTAATTGGTGTAAGGCTATTCGAGCCTGCGCAGACTGCTGAAGCTCGTCGTATGGCTCGTACTACTCGTAGGCGCTACTCTCGTAGACGTTGGCGTTTGCATATGCTTGATGCTATTTTTGATGCTCCCCTGGCAGAGGTGGATCCGTCATTCCTTGCGCGGAGGAAGTACTCCTGGGTTCATCCTGCTGATGAGAACAATGCGGATTATTGGTATGGCGGTGTCTTATTCGATTCGAAGAATCAGGATAAACGTTTCTATAAACAATATCCGACAATTTATCATCTGCGCAAAACTTTGATGGAAGATGACAAGCAACATGATATTCGAGAAGTGTATTTCGCTGTCCATCACCTGTTGAAGTACCGAGGTAATTTCCTTGTTGAAGGTGATTTGGATTCTTCGAGTGTATTCGACTCAAAGAATCTTTTAAATCTTATCGGTGAAATCATTCTGTGTGTATTTGATGAGCAGCTGGATGGATCATGGACGGCAGGAATCGACAAAAAGCGTCTTGCTGATACGTTGTGCACGACAAAGGGTTCTCGCAGTATGCGTGTTGAAAATGCGCTTGCTGTTATTTGTGAGTCGTGTGAACTGCCAAAAGAACAAATCAATGTCATTAAGGCTATTTTTGCTGGTCTAGAGGGAAATAAACTTGATTTAGCGAAGATTTTCCCATCTGAAGAACGTACCAGCGATGAAAAGAAAGCGCTTGGTATTTATTTCAATAAATCTGATTACGAGGAAGTTCGTGCTCAGGTCGTAGATTCGGGCTTGCTTGATGATGAACAATGCGAGTTACTCGATAAAATGCAGAAACAATATAGCGCTATCGCTCTGAAACAACTGCTTGGTAACGCAAAAAGTGTTTCTGAATCGATGTGTGCGAGTTACACACGACACCAAAGAAATTGGGATCTTATTAAAAAAGAGCTCCGTACGGAAGACAATGCCGATGAAATCAACAAGCATTATGGTGAGTTGGTTGGCTGGACAATGGTTGACGGTCGACGTCGGAGCATCAGGGGTACTTCTACGTATGAAAAAACAAGACAGAACGCAAATAAATATTTTTCGAAGTTAATTGAGGCTTCTAATTTGTCTGAATCCAAAAAATTGGATTTAAAGCACGCAATTGATGAAGATCGGCTTTTCCCAGTTCAAAGAGACTCTGATAATGGTGTGATTCCGTATCAGCTTCATCGAAATGAGCTTAGGAGAATTCTTGAAAAGCAAGGAAAATATTATCCGTTCCTTTTGGATACGTTTGAAAAGAACGGTGAACAAGTCAATAAAATAGAAGGCTTGCTGACTTTCCGTGTGCCTTATTTTGTGGGTCCATTGGTGGAACGGGAAGGAATGCAGCCTTCAGATAATGGCGAAAACCATTGGATGAAGCGTAAAAAATCTGGAGAAATCACTCCTTGGAATTTCGATAAGATGGTTGACAAGGATGAGTCGGGTAGGCGTTTCATTGAACGGCTCGTGGATACAGATAGCTATCTGCTAGGTGAGGCGACCTTGCCGAAGAACTCCATGTTGTATCAGGAGTATGAAGTTCTTAACGAACTAAATAATGTCCGTTTATCGGTTCGTTCGGGCAACCGATGGGAAAACCGTCGTCGTCAACGACTTGGTCGAGAAGAAAAGACGCTGCTGATTCGTAACTTGTTTATGAAAGGCGGTGTAGTCACCAAAAAGGCTGCGGAAAATCTGCTCCGCAAAGAGTATGGCCGTACCTATGAGCTGTCTGGTTTGGCGAGCGAGTCAAAGTTTATGAGCTCTATGTCATCATATGGAAAACTGTGCCGTATTTTCGGCGCAGAACGGGTGAATAAAGATTCAGAGCTTATGGAGCAGATAATCGAGCTCCAGACTGTGTTTGAGGATAAAGAGACTTTACTGCATCAGTTGCGCATGCTTGATGGACTGTCCGATAGTGATTGCGAATTGTTGGCAAGGACTCACTACACGGGATGGGGCAAGCTTTCAAGGAAGTTGCTTACGACCAAGGTCGGCGAATGCAAGATTGGTGATGATTTTGCCCCTCAGAAGCATAGCATCATTGAGATTATGCGTTTTGAAGATCGTAATTTTATGGAAATTATTACTGATAAAAATTATGGTTTTCCTGAATGGATTGATGAGCAGAATCTTGGAGCGGATAAAAAGCAATCGTTGGAGTCAATGGTTGACGAGCTTCACGTATCTCCGAAAGTGAAACGAGGAATCATCCAATCCGTTCGACTCATTGATGATATCTCTAAGGCCGTTGGAAAGAAGCCATCGAGAATATTCCTAGAATTGGCCGGAGATATTCAGGCAAGCGTGCGAACCACTTCTCGAAAGAATCGCTTGCTGGAGTTGTACAAGAATGCTGGATTGAGAAAGGAATTCAGTGACATTTATGATCGCTTGGAGGCAAGCGACGATAAAGGACTTCAGGATGATCGTTGGTTCTTGTACTACACACAGCTTGGTAAGGATATGTATACGGGCGAAGAGCTGGATATCGACAGGCTATCGTCTGATTACGATATCGATCATATTATTCCCCAAGCTGTAACGCAGAATGATTCCCTGGACAATCGAGTACTTGTGTCCCGTGCGGCCAATGCGCGTAAAACAGACTCTTTTGCATATTTGCCGGAACTAGTAGAAGCAAGAAGAGGCTTTTGGCAGGAACTGTTGGATAATAGGTTGATTTCCCAGACTAAATTTGAACGTTTGGTACGACAAAATGATTTCGGTAGACATGAGAAAGAGCGTTTTGTCGAGCGATCGCTGGTAGAGACTCGTCAGATTATGAAGAATGTGGCGACTTTGATGCGGCGGAGGTATGGAAATAGCTCTGCTGTGATTGGACTTAATTCCGAATTGACCAAGGAGATGCGCCAATATCTCGGGTTTGAACATAAGAATCGTGATATTAATGATTATCACCATGCTCAGGATGCATTATGTCTTGGTGTAGCTGGGCAGTTTGCTGTTAACAGAGGTTTCTTTGATAATGGTGCAGTTTCTGATGGAGCGGCGAATGCATATAATATCTATCTTCAGGACTACCTGAGAGGATATCGTGAGAAATTGAAGGCGGGGGACCGTAAACACGGTAAAGCCTTCGGTTTTATTGTCGGCTCTATGGCTTCGGCGGATGAAAATAAGCGTATCAATCCTAAGACTGGTGAGATTGCGTGGAGTGAGGCTGATAAAGATTATCTCCGAAGAGTGATGAATTATCGTAAGATGCTTGTCACTCAGAAGGTGGGGGATAGTTTTGGCGCTCTATATAACGAAACGCGATATGGAGCTGCGGTTAAAGAAGGGCATGACGGTATTGCTTTCGATAAAAATAAAGCCGATACGTCTTTGTATGGTGGTTTCTCCAGCGCAAAGGTGGTTTATTCGATTCTTGTCGAATTAAAGGGAAAAGTACGTCTTGTGAACATCACGATGCAGGAGTACTCGATGTTGGGAGATTGCCCTTCGGATGAAGCATTGAAGAAAGTACTGGTGGCAAAAAAGCCTGAATATGCAAAAGCGAAAATTTTGCTTCGACATATTCCGTCAATGCAGCTTATTCACTATAAAGGGGCATGCATGACAATAAAGTCTGCTACTGAATTGAATAATGCTCGACAGTTGTGGCTGGATTGTGATGTATATAATGCCTTGGATGATTATCTGAAGTGTGGGACTTCTAAAAGCTCAATAGACATAATGCAAATTTGGGATGCATTATTCGACGCGGTAAATAAACATTATCCGCTTCACAGGGTTGAAGAAAGTACGCTAGCTAAGGCGCGGACTAAATTTGAGAAGCTTGATTTGGACAAGCAGTTGGATGTTTTAGGGATGATTGTTGTCGCGCTTCATGCTGATCCTGGTCGTGCAAACCTTTCGTTGGTTGGCCTCCCCAGCGAGTGGAAACGTGTTAGAAGTGTATCTTTCTCCGATGATGACGAATTTGTTTTTCAATCTCCGTCTGGACTATTTGAAACGAAAATTACTATTGCAGAACTGAAAAAGGCTGAATAAATGAAAAGGGCTTCCGGCATTGCCGGAAGCCCAAAGCCATAAGGCAAGGCATTAATCCTTCTGAAGCTCGGTTATAAAAACCTTGCTTTATTTCAATATATGCCTGTCAGGTCAACGACCTAGACAATCGGATTGCGACCAAACAATCCTTTAACAGAATACCACAACCACGATGGAGTGAGTATGGCGTGGCGGAATATTGTAGTGACGCAACATTGCAAAGTTTCGATGAAGATGAACTTGCTTGTTGTGCAAACGGATGATGATACTGTTCAGATTCCAATCGATGATATTGGAATGGTGCTGTTTGCTACAACGCAAGCTGTAATCACCACAAGCGCTATGGCATCTCTTCTTGAGCGGGATATCAAAGTGGTGTTTTGCAATGATAAACATCTCCCAATTGGTGAAACAAACCCATACGAAACTGAATCCTCTAGACGAGTATGCATTGTGCAACAAATGGGTTGGGCGGAAGAACGAAAGAACATATTATGGCAACGAATCGTGCAAGAAAAGATAGCTCATCAGATTTTCGTATTAAAGGAAAAGTGCGCTTTCCCTGATATAGAAAAGATGAAAACATTAATCACGTCTGTTCAGCCGGGAGATTCGGATAACCGTGAAGCGGTCGCGGCTCATATGTATTTTCCAAGACTGTTTACCTATGAATTTGTTCGCTCAGATGATAGTAATGAAACGAATGGATTGTTAAATTACGGCTATTCGTTAGTGATGTCTGAAGTCGCTCGAAAGATAGCAGAATTTGGCTATTTAACTGAATTCGGCATCCATCATGATAGCGAGAAGAATCCTTTTAATCTTGCTTGTGACCTTATGGAGCCTTTTCGGCCATTTGTTGATGCAAAAGTATTTGAGCTAAGGGAACAAACTCTGAACTCAGAAGTGAAGAATGAGCTTATACGGCTGTTGCGCACTGATTTGCCTGAATTTGGAACTTGTTTGACGCAATTGATCAATATTTTTGTTCGCGATGCATTCCATTACCTATCAGGAGATGGCAGATTGCCAGAATTGGGGTTTATTGATGAGGTATAGGGTTATGAGGGTTTTGATATTCTTTGATTTGCCTGTGAAAACAGTAGCAGAGCGTAAGGCATACGCAACTTTTCGAAAGAATCTGTTGCGAGAAGGTTTCATTATGGTTCAAGAATCAGTATATTCTAGAATCGCTACCACTCGTGAATCGGCTGGTTTTCTTGAAGGCCGTGTGGCGAGTTTTGTTCCTGAAGAAGGTTTGGTGCAGTCACTGATTATTACGGAAAAGCAATATGCTTCAATCAAATTTCTTTTAGGAAATCGAATTGAGGATGTAAGAAATTCGGATGAACGGACAGTGATTATATGATTGATAGCATTGTCATGTATCCGCTCGATGTGATGCCTCTTGAATTAGGGCTGAATGTATTGGGATTATCGTCGCCAGAACTTTTGTTTAAATTTGTGGAGGGCCTACAGGGGTTTGGTGATGACGTGGTTCTGGGAGATGGGAGTAAGACCGCGGTCTTAACAAAATCAATATTGTATGTTGGGGATTGCGCTGATATTGTTGACTACAATGCACTATTCCAAAAAGCGGCAATTAAGAAAATAATAGATGAATTTGATGTTGATAAATTAACTAGAGTGCTTGAGTTGCAGGCAGAGTTAAAAACGCTTATTCAAGATGAAATATGGGATGATGATTTGCCTCTGGAAATTTCTTCTTCGCTGGATTTGAAAACTGCGATTTCAATGGCAAAATTACGTGTTGATGTGAGCTCTGTGGGTTCCCTATTTGATAAAATTCAGATGGTGGTTGATACTGCCGGTGCTCTTGCTGAGAACAGGATGCTTGTGACGCTTCATACAACTCAATATTGTAATAACGACCAATTGATTTATTTACATAGAGACCTATTAAAAAATGGTATGCAGCTTCTTGACCTGGAATGCTGCAACAAAAGGGTTACCCTGACAGAAGGAAGAAGCCATTATGTTGATGGAGATTATGTTCAGTTCTCATGAACTGTTCAGGAAGCTCCAAGGCTATCGGTTTCAGAAGCCTGTCAGATCAATGACCTAGATCACGTATGTGGCCGCTGGC
>ENA-OPEC01002425-OPEC01002425.1-human-gut-metagenome-genome-assembly--contig:-NODE-2425-length-10425-cov-2.499229_pt1 | contig 10425 bp, 11 predicted proteins | sample MGYA00241622_ERZ501507 | MGnify/ENA primary metagenome ERZ501507 (study PRJEB25962, sample SAMEA2042582) | human gut metagenome | biome: human gut; feature: human-associated habitat; material: faeces... | reverse complement strand
CCCCGGTATCTCGGCCCGCATTTTGGCCAGCAGGTGTTGATCGTCATACGGGAGCGGCGGCACGCGCCGCACCCAGTAGCGGGTTTCCGCCGCCTCGATCAGGACGGGATTGCGCTCGTTGTTGGAGCAGAGGACGAACTTGCCGAAAAACTCCACCTCCCGGCGGTCGCGGCCTTTCGCCTCAGCCTTGTAGCTGCGAGCGGTCGATAGGTTCTTGATTCGCTCTGAATCCTCGCGGCGGTTGAGCAGCACCTCGTCCACGCAGATCAGCAGTTTGCCCGTCCAGTCGTCGTTGAACTGCGAGCGGAAATCTTCGTTGGTATTGAAGGTAACGTTTCCGCCGAAGATCGACTTTAAGAGATTGAGAAAGGTCGTCTTTCCCGTGTTGCGTTCATCCGACACCAGCAACAATAACCGGCAGCCGTTGCAAGGGGCGCAGGTAGAGCAGTTGCAGATAGTCGTAGCCCAGTTCGACCTGCTCGCCGAAGATATGGGCGAGAAAATCGTGGATGTGCGGAAAGATACTATCGACGGGCTGAAAAGGAATCGGCTCGTAACGGTTCAGGAAACCGTCGATCTCCCGGCGGTAGTTCGTGTGGTCGGGAACCGTGCAAAAGCCGTCGTATTTCGGAATGCAGGCCAGATAGCTTTTCCCGTAGTCCTGACGCAAGGTCTCGACATTCCACGGGATGAGCGTCTCGACGCTCCGGCCGCTGCTCAACGGCTGCCGGACCCGCTTGTAGATGGTCGTTCCCACGCGCAGATAGGGGCTTTCTCTTTTCACTGTTTTAGCGGGCATAGCTGTCTCCGTTTAGAATCCGTTGCACATCCGCCACGCGATAACGGCGCTGCCCGCCGTACTCCACGGGAACGAGATAACCGCTCTTAGCCCATCGCCACAACGTAGAGGAATCGACACCCAACAACGCGATGGTCTGTTTTCGCGTGTACAATTCGCCCGCGTGTTGCGGAACCGGCATCACGGACGGCGGCGACGCGACTGCCGTCAACTCCCTGTGCCATTGCCGGAGGTCTTCCAGACGGACGGTCACATTCACTTCACCGCCCAACTCACTCAACTGTTTTAAGTCCATAATACGATGATTTAACCGAACCCGAACAGCAGGTTCAGCAGCGAAAATAACAGGTGCTTTTCCTGCACCTGTTTTTGCAATCGAATCACCGCATTTGCACCGGCAAACAATTTCAGATATTGCTACTTACCAACATTTTGCAATTGCATGACAACAGAAAGAAAATTCCCTGCACCGACCGGATGCAAGGAATATCTCACACTTATACAGCTCTTTATTTTTGGATATATTCTTTCAGATTATCGATCAATCGGATGCGATAACCTCCGTCCGTCGCCCGAAGCTTGGCCCGCAACGTCTTCGTATTGTATTTGGCCAAAGACTCGAAACTCGCTTTCAGCCATTCCGCCAATTCGGTCTGGTCATAAAAACGATTGGTCGCGCCCTTAAAGGCATTCCAGACATTCCAACCGTAGTGACACAAATCCCCATAGCTCACCCGATCATGCCGAAGCCGAACCTGTGGCACATCGTTCGGAACAGGCGCCATACATGCCAGATAAAGCAAGCGTCGGCGCAAAATTTGCCGATTCTTCCCGTCAACGGCATCGCCCAAATCCTTATCGGTATATTCGTAGACGGTGGCGAGTGCATTTTCGAGAATCCGATCGTCCGGAACCGGATCGGCAGAAACAACGGCAGATTCCGGCACGATCGCGTCCGGACTTCTTTCACACCGCTGTTCGGAACCGACTCCTTCTGTCGTTGTTTTCTCTTCGCCTCTCGGCTGACTACGCCCAAACCGACGAAAAAAACGCTCCGAAAGATCCGCCGAACTGCCCACGCTGAAAAAGTAAAATCCGGTCACGCCAAGTCCTGCGGGGACAAGCAAAACAAGCCCCAGCCAAAGCGGAAATCCCCGAGAAACCATGACGCAGAACAAAACGATCAAAGCAAAAATCACGGCGCTCGCCACGATCAGGCGAAGACCTTTCTGGAAATAATAATCGGAATTCATAGTTACGATTCGCTGAAAAAATCATCCTCCATTACAACTTTCCGGAACCGATCCCGCAACTCCGCCATCCGTGCGATCAGTCGATCGTATGACAGCGAATCTCCATAGATGAAATATTCCTGCATCCGTTCATAATCCCTGCACCACATCTCCGCCAATTCTTCAGGCGGAATAAAATTGATCCGACTCGGATGGTGCGTCCGATAATCGATTCCGCGAATCGTATTGAACATACTGCGATGCTTGACAATCTCGGCATACATTTTCGGCTCGGCCAAGGCTGTCTTCCCGAAATCCGTATCCATCAGCCGCTCTAAATCGTACAGATGGCGTGTCATTCGCTCGACACGCGGATTCTCTTTCTGAAACTCTTCATGCAGTAAAAACACCTTCTCCAAAAACGTCCGCGTCGGCACAACCGCATAAATCGGGAAGACCAATTTTCCGAATACCTCGGGATATGCCTCGGCAACCAGCGGACTAATCTCAATCCGCTCACGAGGTTCTTTTAATGACCGGCAACTAAATTCGATTCGAATCTGCGATTCCACATACTCGATATTTGCATAAATGCTTCGATACGGCAACAGCACCAACGTCGGATCGGCATCGGAATCCTGTGCCGGAACGGCACGCAACTCAAAATCGGAAGCCCCATATCCTTCCAGCAATGCCTGCATTTCCGCAACGAGCCGCTGCTCGATATAAGCCCGCGAAAGTTTCCGAATCCGATCGCGCTGCGACTTGTTGTCCCCGGCAATTCCCCAAAAGGACTTGTCGATAGCAATATCGATATCCTCCGAGAAGCGTTCTATGACATGCCAACCCTTGCTCAACGACGTACCGCCCTTGAAGGTAATGAAGTCCCGGCACGACGATTCGAACAGGGCTTTCAGCGTCATCGTCACCCACCAGTCCTTCTCGACAGCCTGCGGAGGAAGCCCGACACGCTCGCTCGTCTGTGCAACGAACATACTTTTCTGCTCGTCGGAAAACATCCAAAAATTATTCTTCATAGAACGACATAATGATTTTACGAATCCAAGCCGGCACCAACCGCAGATCGGGCAGAATGCTCGACTTCGGAATCCGGGCGAATATCGTCTTCAGTTGGGCGATGTGCTCCTCCGTCACCTGCGGCCGACCAATCTCCTTCAGAGCGAATACGGCAAGCATCAGCGTTTTATTCTGATAGGCCAAATTTTTAAGCGCCACACGCTTGAATCGCAATTTGCGACCGTTGAACAAATTAACCGTCCGGGAATTGCCATCCGTATAAAACACATAGTTCATCGGCACTTGGGCAGACAATCCCAATACATTCAATGCGTGCATACCCGTCGGAACAACTCGGGCTTCGCTCTGCCGGGCTACCTTTTCAGCGATTTCATTGACGGTCGGGTACTGTATGCCCAATCCGAACTTTCTGTCGATTTTGGGATAGCAATAGAGGCCCCTCGCAATACGGACTAAACCGCCTTTTCGAGTAAGTCGTTCCAATGCCTTCGCAACCGATACGGCCGATCCGTACACAGCGAAATCGGATGCGGAATACAGCTTACCCCGCCCGCACTTTTTCATCTTATTAAGTATCTTGTCCTCTATTACTTGCATCTATTTACCCACATATATCTGTCGCAAATTTATACAAATTTATCGACAAAACAAATCTTACTCCAACACGCTTACTGCATCACGCTTAATATCCATGTCGATATCGCGGTAACGGGCGAACGCCCGGCTGCCGTCCTTATGACCGGACATCGCTCCCACGATCGCAGGGTCTTTCACACTTTTATAAACATTCCCGATGAATGTCCGGCGCGCCATGTGCGACGAAGCAAGGTCGCAGATCGGCACCTGAACATTCTGCCGCGTCCGCTGGTCGATCGTCGTCACCATGCGCGTCAGTCCCGCTTTACGGAACGCCGCTTTGATATAGACATTATACTTTTGCTCCGAAATAAACGGAAACAGCGTTCCACGGTTCTCATCGAGGTATTTGCGAATCAACTCCTTCGCAGCACCGATCAGCGGCACCGAGACCGTCACCACCCGGTCGTCTCGCGTCTTACGGGGAACATATTCGATGCAATCGCCGATGATATTGGCATAGGTCATCTTGTAAAGGTCGCTCACCCGGCAACCGATCATACATTGAAAAACAAAAATATCTCGTTGCGTTTCCAGCTGCTTGTCATCCCCCATATCCGCTTCGGCCAACTGTTTGCGTTCGTCTGTCGTAATATAGATGGGCGTACCGTAAACAATCTCCGCAATCTTATACTGCTTGAACGGATCATTGGAGGTATGTCCGTTATCGTTTAACCATACATAGAACGACCGCAGACGAATCAACATATCCGAAACGTAATTCATTCCCCGCTCTTTCGGACGGCCGGGAATTACCGTTTCTCCCGCAGCATTGAGATAGGGGCCGCGCTTCACAGGCAGATTCTTCCTCACCTTCGGCCGAGCATACGGCACCTCGTCGTACAACTCCGGATGTTCGTCGAAAATATCCGGTTCTTTCATCAGAAATACCCCGAAATCATCAAGTGTCGTCGGAGATACGGTGTGTACATCCAGCACGAACCGTCGGTTCGACAGTTTCCGATACAGCTCATATCGCTTCAGCGTCCGCACTAAGACATTGAAATGCTTGACACGCGACTCAGACAACTTGTGCGTAGCGAGGTATTCATCCGTCAACGGGAAAAAGCCTATTTTCTTATCCTCAACAGTCGTCGTCTTTGGCCTCAAAGTGCGCCGGATCAACTTTTCGAGCCATTCGCGCGTAACAATCGATTTATCGTCTGCCGCCTCGACCGAGGTCTCAATTACATCGACCAATTCTTTCAATTTCACCCGCTTTGCCAACAGCGCATCGCGCTCCTCCCCCGGTATGTTCGGAATATTGATATCGTTTTTCTTTCCCCAACGTTTCCGATCGACCCAAATGCCGGACGGCACACGTACACGCAATTCGCGGGAAACATAGACACGGAAATTAACTTGCGATTCTCCCGCGCTATTTTCCCCTTGAGCCAAAACATATGTAACTTTTGCCATACATCCTCATTTTAGACTCTACAAAGATATGATTTATATTCGAATACAACAATATTTTTGTGTCCGTATTGTGTCCGCATTTTTGTAAAACAGTTAAAAACAGACAAAATACATTTCATAGCATATCATTTTAATATACTATATTTCAATATATTATAAATATATTCAAATTTCATATATTTGTGTCTGTTTTTACAAATCAATCCTTGTCCTGGGCACACGAAAACAAAACCGCAGCTGATTGTCAATCGGCTGCGGTTTTTCATTTTCGTTTTGTTCGCCCCCCCACTTGCACCGCTCGTCACATTGACAGCAAGGCCCCATCCCCGGCCGGCGCCCGGGCAACAAGGGCCAGCGCATAGCGATTCACGCCGCAAGGGCGCATGAGATCGAATCGCACGCACATCGTTTCAGTCTGAAGGTTCTTACGCGTGCGACTTCTTCGAGACGAACAGCGCGAGGATGAACGACAGGGCCGAGGCTGCGATCCAGAAGACGATCGCCGTGTCGAGGGGGTCGAGGATGATGACGTCCTTCCGGGCCTGCGCCTGCAAACACCCCGTATGGAGCGTCACCACGGCGAAATTCTCCCGGGCGTAGGATTGCAGGTTGAACGACGTTCCCAGCACCGTATAGTTGTTGTTGGCGCTGTGGATGATGAACGGACAGTTTTTGTCGGGCGAAATGGTGAAAAACGCCTCGCCGTCGAACTCGATCTCGCGCGTCGCCTTCCCGAATCCCGGGTCCACGGTGAGCGTCGCCTCGGAATTCATGCAGACCTTCGACCCGTCGGGCAGCACGATGTCGAGCCTCTCGCCGCACGCCGTGCGGTATTCCAAGGGCTGTGCGGCGCTGATCTCCGCCCCGGCCCCGGCTTCGGACGCGACATCGGGGGTGCGCTGCCAGAACCACACGGCGCAAACGCCCGCCGCAACCACGGCGGCCGCCCCCACATAGCGCAGGAACCGACTCCGGCGCCGTCCGGCGACCTCGGGGACAGCGAACAGGATCTTGTTGCGGGCTGCGAAACGCGCCCATTCCCGCTCCGCCTTGGCCGACGCGGGCAGCTCCCGTCTGGCGAGACACTCCCTGAAATAAGCCCGGTTTTCATCCGTCTCCTCCAGCCATCCCGCCAGCATACCGGCCTCCTCCTTACTCAAAGCGTTGCTCCGGTACGAATTGATCAGTCTGTCTATCTCTTTCTGCATATCATTTACACAAAACAGATTTTTTCTCTTTGTCTTCACCCGGTAGACACGCCTTTTCCGGATACCGACCCCCGCCGTGCGATTTTTTTTTTCGGAGCGTCCCTTTCCGCCCCCCCCCCGGAAACCGGAAATCCCCGGGCCGAAGCTCCGGGGATTTTTCCGCTCCCGGCAAACGGGCAGGGCGCCGCAGAAGCGGCTGCGGCTCGTTCGGGCAGTCGTGAAAATTGGGTTTTATGCGAAATTTGCCGTATCTTGCCGAAAATTGGAAACCATGACACAGCAACTGCGATTCATACCGTTCAAATCACGCTCGGACAAGGGCTGGGCCGAAGCATGGGCGCTTTACGAAGCCTCCTTCCCCGACTGCGAACGCTGGGACGGCACGGGTTACGACCGCGCTTTCGGCGACCCGCATTTCGAGGCCGACGGCATCTGGCGCGGCGACGAGTTCGTCGGGATCCTCTACTACTGGCACACCGACGAGTGGGACTACGTGGAGCACCTGGCCATCTGCGCCTCGCTGCGCGGGCAGAACCTGGGCTCGCAGGCCCTCGAGGCCTTCTGCGGCGAACGGCGCATCATCCTGGAGATCGATCCGCCCGTCGATGAGGTTTCGATCCGCCGGCTGCACTTCTATCACCGGCTGGGATTCGCCGAAAGCCCCCACGAATACATCCACCCCTCGTTCCGCCGCCCTTTCGAGCCGCACCGGCTGGGGCTGATGGGGCGCCCGGCGCCGCTCTCCGACGACGAGGCGCGCCGCTTCGCCGACTTCGTCCGCGAAACCGTGCTCCGCTACACCGAGCACGAGGCCCCCGACCTGCCCCGCCTTTAGAACGATGCGGGACACAACAAGTTCCCCGGACGGAGATTCCGTCCGGGGAACTTCATTTCAATGCCACACCTCCGAACAGCCCTACAGCACCGAAACGAAGTATTTGGTCACGTAGTAGCCTCCGACGAGCAGCCACACGTAGAGCAGTCCGGCCAGCAGGAAAGGTTTTGCCCCGGCCTGTCGGAACTTGTCGATGCTCGTCTCGGTGCCCAGCGCCGTCATGGCCATTGTCAGCAGGAAGGTATCGATGTACTCAATCGCCCCGTTGAGCGGGATCTCGCGCACGCTCGCCACGCCGCAGAGGTGCTGCAGCAGCGAATTGAGGCAGATCACCCCGATGAATCCGAAGGCGAACCACGGGATCGTGATGCGGCTCTTTTCCTGTCCCGCAGCGGCGGCGCCCTCCTTCCGGCGGCGGCCCGCCAGAGCGAAGCTCATGATGACAAGCACCGGGGCAAGCATCATGACACGGATCATCTTGGTGATGGTGGCCGTCCCGGCGATGCCGAGCGAGTCGGTCGGGTCCATTGCATTGCCCGCACCGGCGACGTGCGCCACCTCGTGGAGTGTGCTGCCCGTGTAGATGGCCACACCCGTGTCGCCCAGCCCGTCGAGCACCCCGGCCCGGTAGAGGATCGGATAGAGGAACATCGAGAGGGTTCCGAAGATGACCACCGTCGATACGGCGATCGCCGTCTTGTACCCCTCGCACTTCACGACCGGTTCAGCGCCCAATACCGCAGCAGCCCCGCAAATAGCGCTACCCGTGGCAGTCAGTAAAGCAAGGTCTTTATCCATTTTCATCAATCGTCCCACCCAAACACCGATCAAGATGGTAAGCACCACGATCACCATATCGATCAGGATTGCCGGAAGGCCGATCGCAATCACGCTCTGGAAGGTCAGCTTAAACCCATATAGTACGATACCCGCACGAAGTACTTGCTTAGTACAAAACAGGATCCCCGGAACCCACGTCTCCGGCAAATGGTTTCTCAGGCTGTTGGCGTATAACATACCTAAAATAATACCGACAATCAGCGGACTGAATGACATTTGTTTAACAAACTGGAACTCCGCGATATAGAATGCGGAACAAGAGAAAAGGGCTATCAGCAAGACACCATGTAATACGTTACCTCGTTTTTCGCTAAACATAATTATTGATTTATTTAGTACAACATATCATTATTTGATTTCGTTCGCGAAAGTACATATTTTCATCCGATCCCTTACTTCACAAGTTTTTATAGCGAATAACCTAAAGTTATTGCCAATGTTGACTGGCAAAACGCATGAAACTTTCTTCCATACCGCTGTTCTGCCCCTGCGGCTCCACAAAGGAGAAAGTCCGTTCGGCCTTAAAGCCCTCAATTTCTATCACTTTCAAACGTCCTGCCATCAGCTCACGTGTCACCGCCCGAATAGAAAGAATTCCCAAAGCATCGGAATTTTCCAAGAATAATTTGATACTCTCCGTACTACCTAGCTGCAATAATACGTTCAATTGCGACAGTTTGATCTGGTGTTTTGCTAAAGCCCCCTCCAAGACCTCAAGCGTACCGGAGCCGTTTTCACGAAGTACTACGGGCAAAGCACAAAGTTGTTCCAACGTCAGTTCGTCATAAGCAGCCAACTTAGACCCTACATGAGTGACAACCACTAACTCATCCTTCATAAAAGGTATATAATGCATCGTATTTTGACGGGTAGTCCCTTCCACCAATCCTAACGTTATTTTTCCATCTCGCAAAGCCAACTCTATATCCCGGCTATTCCCATTCAATACAGATACATGTATATCCGGAAACATCTTAATGAATAAAGCAAGCACGGGCGGAAGAACATATTGGGATATTGTCGTACTGGCACCTAAATGTAAATCCCCCAGAAAATTATTTGTCAACAGATTCATCTCGAAATCCAATTGACGATACGAAGCCAATAAGGAATGGGTATGCGAAAACAACAACTCGCCCGCACGAGTTAAACGGATCTGGCTACCTGTTCGTTCAAAGAGAGGCGTCTTATATTGAACCTCCAACTCATGGATATGCTTACTAATAGCGGGTTGACTAATGAACAACTCCCGGGACGCTTTCGTGAAACTTAAGTTACAAGCTACGCTATGAAATACTTTTAATCGAAAATCCATGATATTCTACCTTTTGCTGTTTTAATTTAACAAAGATAAAAAAAATACTATATATTTGTGGATTGAAACATAAATATATGAATGAATATGAAATATCTATATGTTTTATTGTTGACGTTGACCGTCAACGCATGCAGTGGTCAACGCAATCAAAAAACGGAGGAATCCAATGTAGCGCCACCCACCTTTGAAATGGTCTCGGTCCCCACCTTAATCACGGACCCAGTGGAAAGGGCCGAATATTTAGTGAAACATTATTGGGATAAATTCGACTTCAAGGATACGACCTATATCCATGAACCTCAAGTGACCGAGCAGGCATTATCCAACTATATAGATTTGATGAACTATGTCTCGCCTGTGGCTATGTCTTCTTCCGTAAAAGCGATGATGAAACAAACAGAACAAGACAGTGCCATGTTTCAGTACTTTTCCGAGATGATGGAGAAATATCTATACGACCCGAACTCCCCCCTAAGGAATGAGGAAATGTATATAGCGGTATTGGAATATCTTACCGAATCCTCGTCATTAAGCGATGTGGAAAAGATACGTCCCGCCCATTTGCTAGAGCTCGCATTAAAAAACAGAATCGGGACGCCTGCGACCGATTTCACGTACACATTAGCGAACGGACAAACCGGGAAATTATACAATATAAAAGCGGATTATCTATTATTATTTTTCTATAATCCGGACTGCCATGCTTGTCAAGAAATAACCAGACAAATGGAATCGTCCTTCTTGATCAATGAATTTTCAAAAAGCAACAAACTAAAGATCTTAGCCGTTTATCCGGACGAGGATCTGGACGCATGGAAAGAACACGTTTCCGTCATGCCTAAAGATTGGATCAACTCATACGACAAAAGTGTTTCGCTTAAAAACGACGAGATCTACGACTTAAAAGCGATACCCACATTATATCTATTAAACAAAGAGAAAAAAGTATTGTTGAAAGACGCTACTTTTCAACAGATCGAAAATTATTTATCACAAACAACTAACTAATTTAAAACATGAAAAAAATCTTATTGTCCTTGGCTTTTTTAGCAGGAGTGAGCCTAACGGTTTCCGCCCAATTCAAGATTGGCGGCAAGACC
>ENA-OPEC01002422-OPEC01002422.1-human-gut-metagenome-genome-assembly--contig:-NODE-2422-length-10443-cov-15.547266_pt1 | contig 10443 bp, 7 predicted proteins | sample MGYA00241622_ERZ501507 | MGnify/ENA primary metagenome ERZ501507 (study PRJEB25962, sample SAMEA2042582) | human gut metagenome | biome: human gut; feature: human-associated habitat; material: faeces... | reverse complement strand
AGGCTGTGCGAACGGACAAGAACTGAGTCCGGTTTTTCGTACAGCTCTTTTTGTAGAATAGTAAGTGTGAAACTATAACTTTGGAGGTTGCTGAAATGGCTGAGAATAACACAAGCAATATCGGCTTTGAAAAACAAATCTGGGACGCGGCTTGCGTCCTGCGCGGAAACATCGACGCATCCGAATACAAGTCCGTCGTCCTCGGATTGATTTTCTTGAAATACATTTCTGATCGCTTCGAGGCAAAGTACAAGGAACTGGTTGAAGAAGGCGATGGATTTGAAGAGGATCAGGACGAATACACTGCCGAAAACATCTTCTTTGTCCCTGAGAATGCACGATGGAGTGCGATTGCTGCTGCCGCTCACACGCCGGAAATTGGCACGGTGATTGATGACGCAATGCGCAGTATCGAGAAAGAAAACAAGCGCCTCAAAGATATTCTGCCTAAGAACTTCGCCCGTCCGGAGCTGGACAAGCGGCGTCTTGGTGAAGTGGTTGATCTCTTCACCAACATTCAGATGATCGAGCATGGGAGCAGCAAGGACATTCTCGGTCGTACATACGAATACTGTCTCTCCAAGTTTGCTGAACAGGAAGGCAAACTTGCCGGTGAGTTCTATACTCCCTCTTGTGTCGTGCGTACCCTTGTTGAAGTATTGCAGCCGTTTAATGGACGTGTTTATGACCCGTGCTGCGGCTCTGGCGGTATGTTCGTTCAGTCCGCAAAGTTCATCGAAAATCACGGCGGCAACATCAACAAGATTTCCGTTTTTGGTCAGGACTCCAACCCGACCACATGGAAGATGGCGCAGATGAATCTTGCCATTCGCGGTATTGAAGCCGACCTCGGCAAGTTTAATGCGGACACGTTCTTTAACGACTGCCACCCTCAACTCAAGGCAGACTTCATTATGGCGAATCCTCCCTTCAATCTCTCCGGCTGGGGTGCGGATAAGCTCGTTGATGATGTCCGTTGGCAGTATGGTACGCCTCCTGCTGGAAATGCAAACTTCGCGTGGTTGCAGCACATGATCTGGCATCTTGCCCCGAATGGGCGTATCGGTATGGTGCTTGCAAATGGTTCGCTTTCTTCGCAGTCCGGCGGTGAAGGTGAAATCCGCAAGAACATTATCAATGCTGACCTTGTGGACTGTATCGTTGCAATGCCGACGCAGCTATTCTACACTACGCAGATCCCGGTATCGCTCTGGTTCCTTGCAAAGAACAAGAAGCAAAAAGGCAAAACGCTGTTCATCGACGCACGGAAACTCGGCACTATGGTTACGCGGAAGCTGCGCGAACTGACGGATGAAGACATCAAGAAAATTGCCGACACTTATAATGCCTTCGTTGATGGAACACTCGAAGATGAAAAGGGCTTCTGTGCTGTTGTCACTACACAGGACATTGCAAAGCAGGATTACATTCTCACTCCGGGACGCTATGTTGGTATTGAGGAACAGGAAGATGACGGCGAGCCGTTTGAAGAGAAAATGGGGCGTTTGACTTCTGAACTTTCTGAGCTTTTCGCAAAGTCCCATGAACTTGAGGCGCAGATCAAAGAACGACTGGGGGCGATTGGGTATGACATCTGAGTGGAGGACAATTCGCGCTGCCGACTTTATTGACTTTAATCCTCGCTTGAGCCTCAAAAAGGGTGACATTGCAACGAAGGTTGCAATGGACAAATTAAAGCCGTTCACGAAAAAGATTCCAGAGACGGAAAAAGCCGAGTTTAACGGCGGAGCTAAGTTTTGCAACGGGGACACCGTTATGGCAAGGATCACTCCATGCCTTGAAAACGGAAAAACCGCTTATGTTGATATGCTTGATGATGGCGAAATTGGCTTTGGCTCAACGGAGTTTATTGTGATGAGAGCAAAAACGGGAATCAGCGATCCGCAATTTGTTTATTACACAGCAATAAACCCGGTTTTCCGTAATGTAGCTATAAAGTCTATGGTTGGATCTTCTGGAAGGCAGCGAGTTCAACAAAGCGTTCTCGAAGAGCTTGAATTGTCAGTGCCAGACTTGGACGAGCAGAGACGCATCGGAGATTTCCTTGCAAGGATTGACGAAAAGATTGCGCTTAACGATAGGATAAACGATAATTTAGAGCAGCAAGCTCAATCCTATTTTCAAGAATTATTTGTTGATAATGCTGATCCAGAATGGGCTATCGGAACAATTAGCGATCTTGGTACTGTTGTTGGAGGCAGTACACCTTCAAAAGCTAAACCTGAGTATTACACGGAGTCCGGTATAGCATGGATAACCCCGAAAGATTTATCTATCAACAAGTCGAAGTTCGTTTCTCATGGTGAGAATGACATAACTGAACTTGGTTTGAAGAACAGCAGCGCAGCAATCATGCCAGAAGGAACAGTGTTGTTCTCATCTCGTGCGCCAATAGGTTATATTGCTATCGCCGCTGGTGAAGTAACAACAAATCAAGGCTTCAAATCAGTTGTGCCTAAGCCGGAAATTGGAACACCATTTGTTTACTTCTTCTTGAAAAACACTCTCCCGGTTATTGAGGGCATAGCATCCGGGTCAACATTCAAAGAAGTATCTGGCAGCACTATGAAAAATGTCCCGGCGGTTATTCCTGACGCTGAAACTCTTGCCAAATTCAGCGACTTTTGCGCTCCTATCTTTGCACAGCAACGTATTTTGGAAGAGCAGAATCAATCGCTTGCGACATTGAGAGATAATCTTCTGCCGAAGCTCATGTCCGGCGAGATCGATGTCTCTGCCGTCCAGCTCTAAGCCGCTAAATTATCGTTTACCGTCTGAATAACTCTCACCAGTGGCGAGAGTTTTACAAAAGGGACTGCCACTGAATGTCGTTCTCTTACCTCGAAAGGAGACACGACAATGACAGAACAACTCATCACGGAGATACAGCGAAAAATGCTGCCGTATCTTAACAACGAACAGCTCATGCACCTTCGGGATGCAATGGCTGAGACATTGGAAGGGGCAACGATCACCTATGATAGTGGCTCAATTCCAGCAGACGAAGCAGATGCAGTCGAAGCATTTATCACGGCAAAGCGGATCGAAGGCTGTTCGGAGAAAACCCTGAGCTACTACCGGAAGACGATTGAGGCTCTAATTGCCGGAGTTGGAAAGGCTGTGCGACAGATCACCACAGATGATTTGCGCCGCTATCTGACAAACTATCAAGTTCAGCGTAGGTCGAGCAAAGTGACCATAGACAACATCCGCCGGATACTGTCCAGCTTCTTCTCATGGCTTGAAGATGAGGATTTCATTGTGAAAAGCCCGGTACGCCGGATTCACAAAGTTAAGACTGCAAAGGTGGTCAAGGACACCTACACCGATGAAGTGTTAGAGCTGATGCGTGACAACTGCACAACAGCACGAGACTTGGCGATGATTGATCTTCTGGCTTCCTCTGGAATGCGTGTTGGTGAGCTGGTCACACTAAACCGCGAAGACATCAACTTCAATGAGCGCGAATGCGTTGTTATCGGCAAGGGTAATAAAGAACGATTGGTCTATTTCGACGCAAGGACGAAAATCCACCTTCAAAACTACCTTGAGGGGCGAACGGATGAAAACCCAGCTTTGTTTGTTTCCCTGAAAGCTCCCTTTGACCGATTGATGATTGGCGGAGTGGAGACACGCCTTCGGGAGCTGGGAAAGCGTCTGAATATCCCGAAGGTTCACCCTCACAAGTTCAGGCGTACACTGGCTACTACTGCCATAGACAAAGGAATGCCCATAGAGCAAGTCCAGCAGCTCTTAGGGCATCAGAAAATCGACACCACCATGCACTATGCGATGGTGAAGCAACAGAACGTGAAGCTGGCACACAGAAAATACATCGGATAGGATGGTGAATCACTTGGGAAATTGGAGAAACGGTGAACTCGGTAATTTTATAACGCTCAAGAGAGGTTTTGATCTTCCGCAGCAGAAGCGCGAAGACGGACAAGTGCCTATTTTCTCATCATCGGGTATCACAGGAACTCATTCAACAGCAATGGTTAATGCTCCCGGTGTTATCACAGGACGATATGGAACAATCGGTGAAGTGTTTTATGCGGCAAAAGATTTCTGGCCGCTAAACACAACATTATTTGTTGAGGATTTTCATGGTAATGACGCGAAATTCATTTATTATTTTCTGAAAACACTTGAGTGGTCAAAGTTCACTTCGGCAAGCGCTGTGCCGGGAATAAACCGGAATACCGTTCACAAGGAAACCGTGTCTCTGCCTGATATAGAAACGCAAAGGAGAATTGCGAGTACATTGTCTATGTTCGATGAAAAAATCAAGATTAACACCGAGATAAACGATAATTTACAGCAGCAGGCTCAGGCGATTTACTCTTCAATGTTCATTGATAACCCTGATCCTGCATGGTCGCATGGACATCTATCTGATCTCATAACCGTAAAATACGGTAAAGACCACAAGAAATTAGCTGATGGTATCTATCCCGTCTATGGCTCTGGTGGGATAATGCGCTATGTTGAGCGCCCTCTGTATAATAAGGAATCAGTTCTGATTCCAAGAAAAGGGACTCTGAACAACGTCATGTATGTCAATCAACCGTTTTGGTCTGTTGACACCATGTTCTACACCGAAATGAAACTTCCGAATGTAGCGAAGTTTGTATATCACTTTGTCAAGGCAAAAGACCTCGCATCAATGAATGCTGGATCCGCCGTTCCAAGCATGACAACGGATATATTGAATGCGATGGAAGTTGTCATCCCCTCCGCGTCAGCCCTTGAAGAGTTTGAATCCCTGGTTGCGCCAATGTATGAGGCTATGGAAGCAAACGATGTTCAATCGAAAGCACTGTCCCAAATGCGTGATACACTGCTGCCGAAGCTCATGTCCGGCGAGATCGATGTCTCTGACATCCAACTCTAAGCCGCTAAATTATCGTTTACCTGATTTGGAGGTTGTACCATGTTTGATAAAGTTCAGGAGAGCTTGAAAAGAAGCAAAGACGAGCGCCAGAAAAAGCGTCTTGAAAAGGAACGGGTTCGTCTTGAGAAAGCCGCAGCAGAAGCGGTTCGTGAGAAAGAGCGGCTTCAACAGGAGGCGGAAAAGATACAGGCTGAAAAAGATTGCCTTCTCTCCCTCGATGATAAGGGACTGATGGTAGAACTGATTCTGGCAGTGCGCGGCTTATACTCACAGATAGAGTACATTCAGAGTCAGCAGGAGTCTTTATCCGAGCGGATTGACGATATTGAGTCAGACATCTCTTCCATCCGCAGCGATATTTCGGATTTGGAGAGCAGAATGAGTTCGTCCGATCAATAAAAGCCAATGAAGGAGGCGCAGACGTGATTATTTCCCCGCAATCTCTTGATACAAACCTCAGTCAGCTTTTAGCGGAGGTTAAGTCCGGCTCAATGCAGTTGCCGGAGTTTCAGCGTGACTGGACTTGGGATGATAACCGAATTAGGGGCATTATCGCCAGCTTATCACAGGGTTATCCTATGGGTGCCATCATGCGGCTGCAATACGGCAATCCGGACATCCAATTCAAATACCGTACAATTACGGGCGTAAAAGGCGTTTCTGTGAAGCCGGAGCATTTGATTCTCGATGGTCAGCAGCGGCTTACTTCAATTTATCAGGCAACATCCTCTAAAGAGCCGGTCTCGACCAAAACAGAAAAAGGCAAGGCTATTAAGCGTTATTACTATCTCTCAATGGAGAAGTGCCTCGACGATGATGAGGATCGTTTTGATGCTGTCCTCTCCATCCCCGAAGACCGCAAGATTAAAGAGAACTTTGACCGGGATGTGAAGCTCGATCTCTCCACCAGAGAATATGAATACGAGAACAAGCTGTTTCCGGTCAATATCGTATTCGACAGCAACGCAGTTATGGACTGGTTCATGGGCTACATGACGCACTACGGAATGAAGCCGGAAGCAATGGACGAGTTCAAGCGTTTCCAAGCGGATGTGCTGAATACAATTTCCGGGTATAAGCTGCCTGTGATTACACTGGACAAGTCCACGCCGCGAGAGGCAGTGTGCAAGGTGTTTGAGAACGTCAATACTGGCGGTGTTCCTCTCACGGTGTTTGAGCTTGTTACCGCAACTTATGCCACAAGAGACTTTGACCTGAGAAAAGACTGGGTGCAGTGTCGTAATACAATTTGCGGTTTCGGTGACACGCTGAGAACAGACCTGTTCGATGGGATTGATGAGACTACCTTCCTGACAACGGTTTGTCTCTATACAAGCTATTTGAACAAGCAGTCTGGAAAGACAAACACAATCTCCTGCAAAAAGAAAGATGTTCTGGGACTTCCTTATGAATCGTACATAGCGAACCGGGATGCAGTGCTGTCTGGGTTCAAAATCGCAAAGGAGTTTCTTCTTCGGGATCAGTGCGTTTTCCGTCAAAGAGATTTGCCCTATACAACGCAGTTGATTCCACTTGCGGCAATCTGCGCTGTTCTCGGAAAATCCAAATGCAATGAGCCAAACACGATCAAAACTCTTTCTCGGTGGTATTGGTGCGGGATTTTGGGTGAGATGTATGGCGGTGCGAACGAAACCCGCTATGCCTATGACATTGAGGACATGGTTGAAGAGGTCAATGGACGTCCGAATGCAATGCACACGATTAACAGCGCAGTCTTTTCTTCTACGCGGCTGCTAACCCTTCAAACTCGCTTGAGCGCGGCATATAAAGGTATAATGGCTCTTCTTTACAAGGAGAAGTGTCGTGACTTTATGAACAACACGACGATTGACATTGTAAACAGTATGCTTGAGTCTCCGGATATTCACCATATATTCCCCGAAGCATATTGCGAGAAAATGGGCATCAAGCGCGAACGGTATAATTCCATCATTAACAAGACCCCGATTCTTCCAGCCACCAACCGCTCAATTGGCGGAAATGCGCCGAGTGAGTATCTGGGGGCAATTCTAAAGAAGGTTGATGGACTGACCGAGAATGAGTTGCAAGCACGGGTGGAATCGCACTTTATCAACTATGCAGAATTGAAGGCAAATGACTTCAATGGCTATTTCATCGACAGAGCAAAAAGCCTTCTAAACCTAATTGAAAAAGCGATGAATAAGCCCGTCACTGACAGAGATGCAGAAAACACGCTGGATCAGTTCGGGGCGAGTCTGGCGTAAAAGGGAGTGACAAACTATGGCAGGATATTTTACAGAATCAAATTACGAGAACGCTGTCTTGCAGCTTCTCAATGAAGAACTGGGCTATAACTATATCTATGGACCGGACGTGGAGCGCGATTATCACTCGCCGCTTTATGAGGATGTTCTGCTACCTTCCTTGCAGCGGATCAACAAGAGCCTGCCTATGGACGCTCTGACGGAGGCAATCTACAAACTCAAGAACTTTGAAACCGGAACGCTCTTGCAGAAGAACATGGTCTTTATGGACTACCTCCAAAACGGGGTTCCGGTAAAATACTATGACAAGGGTGAAGAACGCTCTACCCTTGTTTACCTTGTAGACTTCAAAAATCCTGCCAGTAACGAGTTCACAGTTGCGAATCAGTGGACTTTCATTGAGAACTCCGAAAAAAGACCGGATGTGATCCTCTTTGTCAATGGTCTCCCGCTCGTCATTGTGGAGTTGAAGTCTCCGTCCCGCGAAGAAACCGACGCTTCCGCAGCATACCGTCAGCTCCGGAACTATATGTATGAGATCCCCTCTATGTTCATTTATAATGCGGTATGTGTCATGAGCGACTTGACCACTTCAAAGGCTGGTACAATCACGTCCGGCGAAGACCGCTTTATGGAGTGGAAAACAACAGACGGCAGCTATGAGAATACGCAACACGCATCATTTGACACATTCTTTGTAGGACTGTTTGAGAAGACCCGCTTCCTTGACATCGTGAAAAACTTCATCTGCTTTAATGTGGATGGACAGAATACATTCAAGATACTCGCCGGGTATCATCAGTATTTCGCAGTCAAAAAGGCGATTGAGTCTACAAAACACGCAACAGTGACGGACGGTAAGGGTGGTGTTTTCTGGCATACACAGGGCAGCGGAAAATCGCTGTCTATGGTCTTCTATGCTCATTATCTGCAAGAAGCGTTAGAAAGCCCCACTATCGTTGTCATTACCGACCGTAACGATCTGGACGACCAGCTTTACGGACAATTCGCCCGCTGCAAGGACTTCCTCCGGCAAACGCCGCAGCACGCTGAGAGCCGCAAGAATCTGAAAGAACTGCTTGCAAACAGACAGGCAAACGGCATAATCTTCACGACCATGCAGAAGTTTGAAGAAAGCAACGAAGCTCTTTCGGAGCGTCGGAACATTATCGTGATGGCTGATGAAGCGCATCGTGGGCAATATGGTCTCAATGAGAAGGTTGTGGTCAAGCAGAAGGACAACGGCGAAGTCGAGGCGAAAACCGTTATCGGCACTGCCCGCATTATAAGAGACACGCTTCCTAATGCGACCTACATTGGATTCACCGGAACACCGATCTCCACAAAAGACCGCAGTACACGAGAGGTCTTCGGTGATTACATCGACATCTATGATATGACACAGGCAGTTGAAGATGGCGCGACCAGACCCGTCTACTACGAGAGCCGTGTGATTCACCTGAAACTCGACGAGAACACCCTCCATCTGATCGATAATGAGTATGACATTATGGCTGACAACGCCGATCCGTATGTCATTGAAAAGAGCAAAAAGGAACTTGGTCAGATGGAAGCAATCCTCGGTGCCGACCAGACGATCAATTCCTTGGTAAATGACATTCTTGATCATTACGAGAATTACCGTGAGAATATCCTGACCGGCAAGGCGATGATCGTTGCTTATTCGCGTCCCATAGCAATGAAGATTTATAAGCGCATTCTTGAGCTACGCCCAGCGTGGACGGAAAAGATTGCAGTGGTCATGACGCAAGGCAATAACGATCCCGAAGAATGGCGTGAGATTATCGGCAACAAAGCTCATAAGGACGATATGGCGCGGAAATTCAAAGACAATAACTCTCCGCTGAAAATCGCTATCGTCGTGGATATGTGGCTGACCGGCTTTGATGTTCCCTCCCTTGCTACGATGTATGTCTATAAGCCGATGGCTGGACACAACCTGATGCAAGCTATCGCCCGCGTCAATCGTGTCTTCAAAGATAAAGAAGGCGGTTTGGTTGTTGATTACGTCGGTATTGCGGCTGCACTGAAACAGGCAATGAACGACTATACTGCCAGAGACAAGAAGAACTATGGTGATACAGATGTAAGCAAGGCTGCATATCCGAAGTTCCTTGAAAAGCTCTCTATTTGCAGAGATTTGTTCCACGGATTCAGTTATGAGAAATTCATGACCGGAAGCGACCTCGACAGGGCAAAGCTCATCAGCGGAGGTGTGAACTTCATACTCGGCAAAAGTGTTGCAGAGTACGAGCTTCCCGACAATGAGAAGACACAGAATGTGTTCATCAAAGAAGCCCTGCTTCTCAAGCAGGCACTTTCGCTGTGCAGCAGCTTGGTAGACGAGCAAACTCGCATGGAGGCGGCTTTCTTCGAGTCCGTAAGAACAATGACCGTGCGCTTGGTTTCAGGCGGTACCGGAAAGAAGTTTACGCTTCCGGAAGTAAATGAGCGCATTAACGAGCTTTTGAAGCACAGCATCAAGAGCGAAGGCGTTATCAACCTCTTTTCTGATGTCCAGACTGAGTTTTCGCTGTTCGATCCGAAGTTTCTTGAAGAAGTGGCAAACATGAAGGAGAAGAATCTTGCAGTCGAACTCCTGAAAAAACTGATTTCCGAACAGGTCTCTGTTTACCGTCGAACAAATATCGTCAAGTCTGAAAAGTTCTCCGAAATCATTCAGAGCGCAATGAACCGCTATTTGAACGGAATGCTCACCAACGAGGAAGTTATTCAAGAATTACTCAAGCTGGCGAAAGACATTGCCGCTGCTGCCGCCGAGGGTGAAAAACTCGGATTGACAGCGGACGAGCTTGCTTTCTATGATGCTCTGACGAAGCCGCAAGCAATCAAGGACTTTTACGAGCATGATGAGCTTATTGCTATCACGAAAGAACTGACAGATTTGCTTCGCAAAAACCAGACAATAGACTGGCAAAAGAAAGAGAGCGCAAGAGCAGGAATGCGCCGCCTTGTCAAAAGGCTGCTGAAAAAACACAAATATCCGCCTGAGGGTATGGATGATGCTGTCCAGACTGTCATGAGCCAGTGTGAGATGTGGACGGACAATGTAATGACCGCTTAACTCCCCTACGAGAAAGGAGTAGATCATGGGCAATTCAGTCATGTTGAATGGCGTCGAATATGCCGGAGAGCAGATTGCCTACAAAGACAGCACCTATGAGCTTGTGTCAAAGGTCGCCTACCTGATCGGCGTCCCGCTCCGTATTTTTCAAAATGAACACGAGCCGCCGAAGATAG
>ENA-OPEC01002415-OPEC01002415.1-human-gut-metagenome-genome-assembly--contig:-NODE-2415-length-10457-cov-6.417900_pt1 | contig 10457 bp, 7 predicted proteins | sample MGYA00241622_ERZ501507 | MGnify/ENA primary metagenome ERZ501507 (study PRJEB25962, sample SAMEA2042582) | human gut metagenome | biome: human gut; feature: human-associated habitat; material: faeces... | reverse complement strand
GATAGGGATAATAAATCAGAAGTTTATTTCAAAAACAGACTTTTTCTACAATCTGAGGCGGTACGGCAAATGTCGTGCCGCCTGTTCATTATCAAAACATAAAAACAAAGAACTCCGGCTGTTACACCGGAGTCCTTTGCTTTGGGGAAATATATATGAAAATCGAAGATAGCAATTTAATCTGTCAGCTTGTTTGCTTTTCTGTTTCCTCGCTGACTGTGGTTATATAATAATGCTTGTTCGTGAAATTAAAAGAATAGTTTTGTGTAAATTAGATGAAAAGTGAACTCGCTTTTTGTCAAACTTTCACAATTCTACATTATTACACCGCCGCCGAGTACAATATCGCCGTCATAGAACACAACGTGCTGTCCCGGAGTTACCGCTCTTATCTTTTCATCAAACACGACCCTGACCGTATTTCTGCCCTGCGGATATACGGTACACGGCTGTTCGGTCTGTCTGTAACGTGTCTTTGCCTTGCATTTAAACTCGCTTTCGGGATATTCAAACGCTATCCAGTTAAGATTATCTGCATACAGCGTATCGGTAAAAAGAAGTTCGTTACTGCCGAGCGTTACGGTATTATTATCGGCATTTTTTCCGATAACATACATCGGTTTACCAAATCCTGTACCTATTCCTCTCCTCTGTCCTATCGTGTAAAATATAACGCCCTTGTGCCTGCCTATAACGTTGCCGTTTTCATCGAGAAAATCGCCGTCGGGGTAGGTGTTGCCCGTATAACGCTCGATAAAGCCGGCATAATCGCCGTCGGGCACAAAGCATATATCCTGACTGTCGGGCTTGTCGCTGTTGATAAGTCCGCTGTCAGCCGCAATATGCCTTATCTCGTCCTTTGTCATTTCACCGAGAGGGAAAACGCTTGCGGCAAGCTGTTGCTGGCTCAAGCGGTACAGCACATACGACTGATCCTTTGCGTTGCTTGTGCCGTCTGCATTGATCGCCTTTTTGAGTAGCCATCTGCCGCTTTTTTCATCGTAACAACTGCGTACATAATGACCTGTGGCAATGTGATTTATTCCCTGCTTTTTCACCGCATCGAGCAGTGCGCCGAACTTTATCGTTTCGTTGCACTCTACGCAGGGGTTAGGCGTTCTGCCCGACAGATAGCTTTCCGTAAAGCTCTTCTGAACGGTTTTAGAAAAAAGCTCCCTCATATCAAGCAAATAGTGCGGTACGCCGAATTTTGCCGCTATCGCCTTTGCGTCCTCGATGTCACTTGCCGAACCGCAAAGTCCGCTGTCGTCCGTTCCTCTGCTATCGTGCAGCTTCAGCGTATAACCGCTGACATCATATTTATCCTTCAACAGCACAAGAGCCACCGAGCTGTCCACTCCGCCGCTCATCGCTATCGCTAATTTTTCCATATTTTTATCCTTTATCTTTAAGTCTTAAATGTACGATTGCACCGTAATGACGTATATCAAATTCGGGCGGTGCATTTGTTTTAAGGAGTTTTATATGCTCTTTTTCCCACGAATTTATCTCTTCTTCAGGCAATGATGCTCCTATGCCCCGGCAGGCTTTCACTCTGCCATTCCAGCTCTCTCGTGTGAAATGCACATCGAGAGGATATTCTTCGCTGTAGACATTGTCAAAATAAGCGTCATAGCACTGCGGTATATGTATCGGGTGTATTGTTTCGCCCTTGCCGCTCCAGTCGGGATTATATTTCAGTACAAGTTCCTCGCTCATACCTGCAATCTTATCTTCAAACGGTAGCCACGCCATATAGAGAACAACAAGGCTTCCGCCGCTTTTAAGCATACGTCTGAACTCAGGAATAAGTTTTTCGTGGTCAAAGTACCAGAAACACTGGCAAGCGGTTATAACATCGAACGAATTGTCAGGAAACGACAATTCTTCTGAGGCTGAGACATAATACTTTATATCCGTACCCTGCGACAGCAGTTTCGCCTGTTCTATCTGTTCGGGTGATATATCCGTACCTGTCCACTTTGCACCGAAGCGTAGCATATTACGGGGAATTACACCCGTTCCCGTTCCTATATCAAGCACACTCTGTCCCGACACACAAAGTCCTCTGTCAGTTATTCTGCGGTAAAACTCATCGGGATATATATCACGGTACTTAGCGTAATCATGCGACGTTCTGCCCCAGTCAAACACCTTGCCATTGTCAATGTTGCTGTCTTTTATATTCATAAAAAAATCCTTTACAAAGTACCGCCGCTGTGTTTTCACGGCGGCGGTGCTGATGCAATAATTTAATTTTCTTCACTGCCTGCAAGCTGTGAGGGGTGCTTTTTGAAGAAATCAACTCTCGGCTCAAGGAACTTAAGCTGATGCTCGCTTTCGCCCTTGCAGAAATAGTCCATTCCTTCAAACACATGATCCCAACTCCAGAAGTCCTCGCCGAATCCGAGATACTCTCTGAGCATCTCCGTACCCTCGGGAGCGAGGGGGTGCAGAAGAAGTGCGGCTGTTCTTATATAGTGGAACACGTTGATAAGCGTCTTTTTACGAAGCTCGTTATCATCTGCCGCATCAGCCTCACGGCTGAGCTTTGACCATACCTTGCTCGACTTTCTTACAAGCGAGTCAAGCACATAAGTCACCTGATGGAACTCAAACTTATACATATAACGCTCATATTCAAGAATAGCCTTTTCGCACTCTGCGATAACGTCCGTATCGGGTGTGCCTACGGGCATCTTGCCGTCAAAATACTTCTGAGCGTAATAGAAGCAGGAACGTATAGCTCTGTTGAACACGTTTGAAAGCAGGAAACCTTCCTTTACAACAGGGTCGTTGTCCTCAGGCTTTGCATCGGGGTTATAGGGCTTGGGCTGGAAGCTGACGCTCCTTGTGCCGAGTCCCAGTCCGAGCCAGTGCATACGGAGCTGTTCGGCTGTATAGTAGTTCAGCAGATCCGCCGCCATAGGAGGCTTTATTGAGCCGCTGCTGCTTGCTTTCTTGTCAAGGAACAGAATGTGGTTGTTTGCAACGAGGATAGGAAGCTGCATTTCGCCGTCCTCAGGGTCGGAGGTTATCTCGCCCTTTTTCAGCGCCATGAACATTGCCATTTCCGCAACACCGTAGAAGTAGATGTTATCCGAGCCGATAAACTGATATACCTGTGAATCCTTTGAGCACCAGTAATCCTTGTAATGCTCCATATCAATACCCTTGCTCTTGAGATAAGCGCAGGTAAATGAGATAGGTGCCCAGAGCGACTCAGGCCATACCCATACGGTAAGTCCCTTTTCATCCTCAAGGTCGGGAGCCTTTACGCCCCACTCGATATTACCTGTAAGTCTGAACGGAACAAGCGTCTTGCCTGTTCTGAAACGCAGACCGTGATGTGCCATGATCTCCGTTGCCGCATCACGCTCATCAAGCGTGTCGAAGCATATCGTGAACGAAGGCTTTTTCGGGTCGTCCGTCAGCGTATGATGCGCAAGCAGATCCTTTATCTTCTCATAATCCTCACGCAGCTCTTTCTTGATATGAACAACGGGCGGTTCAAGGAACTCGCCGATAGTCTTTGAAACAAGAGAACGGACATTCGGCATCTTCTTTATTCTGTCAACATATTCGCCGAGCAGCTTTGTGTACTCGGTAAGACGGAAGTACCAGTTCACAACGTCACGCATTACCGGTGTTTCGCCTGTCAGCGTGCTTTTGGGGTCAATAAGGCTTGAAGGCATATACTGATGTCCGAGATCGCACTCGTCAGCATAGCCCTTTTCCGACTGACAGCCGAGAACGGGGCATTTGCCTATTACCTGTCTGCCGTTTAAGAACACTCCTGCCTTTTCGTCATAGAACTGCGAGGTGGTGATTTTTTCAAGCTGACCGTTTTCGTACAGCCTTCTGATAAATTTGTCGGATACTACGTTGTGTATCTTTGCAGGCTCATCCAGTGCGGACGCACCGAACAGGTCGAGGCTTATATCGTAATCTCTGAGCGTTTTTTCCTGGCTCTCGTGATTTTTCCTTACAAAATCCTCAATAGTACCGTCAAACTCTCCGCTTTCCTTCAGCTTCCTGTAGCTTTCTGCGATAGGCGAGCCGTAGCAGTCTGTACCCGATACGAAAATTACGTTATCCTTACCGATACGGTCACGCAGGAATCTTGCGTAGGTATCCGCAAATACAAACACACCGCCGACATGACCGAAATGAAGCTGTTTATTACCGTAAGGCATACCGCCTGTGATTACCGCTCTTTTCGGGAAGGACGGTCTGTTATCCTTTGACGGCTTGTTGCTTTTATAATTATTGTTATTTTTGTTGCTGTTTTCCAATTTCAACACTCCTCGATGAAGTTTATACAATTTGATAGAATTTATTGTATCACATATCAGCGGAAAATGCAATAAATTTGTGTGATTTTAGGCGTACCGCCGAAATTCGTTGTGCTAAGAAAGACAAGTACAGGCAGGTGCGGCTCAAAACCGAAAAAACCGTGTCGGATATGCTCATTTTTCAGCAAATCTTCTTGATTTTTGTATACAAATGTGGTATACTGAATTTATATTATATACCCGAAAAAACATTGTGTGATACGTTTGATTTGAGGAAATTTTCGGTATTATTTTAATTTGATTTATAGGAGGAGGACTTATCTGTGGAAAATAAAAGCGGCAGAAAAAATGTTGCCTTCTGTATCGGAGATCTTGAAGGCGGAAAAATGCTTTTACAAGGCTTTTGTAAAGTACTCGGCGATAATCTTATAAATGTACATATCTTCAACTGCTGTACCTGCTACTACGATGGAGCGCCGCATAATATAGGTCAGACCAACATCTTCACTCTCCCTAACTATGATATTATTGATATGCTTGTCATTGCTCCTTTTTATCTGAGCAGCAGCGAAGAAGTGATACAGCATACTATTGAACGTGCGGTAGAAAAGAACATACCCGTGCTGACAATCGGAAAGCAGTACGATTACCCCAACTGCTACTGCATAATGCCGGACTACCGTCGCCAGATAGAGATGATAACAAATCATCTTATAGAAAGACACGGCATAAGAAAGCTGAATTTTCTGGGAGGATTCAAGAACCACTTTACCAGTGACGAACGTCTTGCGGGCTTCCTTGACGCACTCAAAAGCCATAACATACCGATAGAGCCGTCAAGAATATATTACGGCAATCTGTGGAGCGCCCCTGCAATTCAGCAGGTGGAAAAGATGAACGAGGACGGAAATCTTGACTGCGGAGCAATTGTCTGTGCAAACGATACAATGGCATCGGCTGTTATGATAAAGCTGTCTGAGCTTGGCTTTGATATGCCGGGCGAAATTGCCGTCACCGGAATGGACGGTACAGACGAGGCCAACGGATATATCACGACCGCAAAGATATTCGCCGACAAATCCGGCGAGGAGGCCGCCAATATCGTGGCTAATCTTCTTCTCAGAGGCAAGAAGCCTGCAAAGCTCGGCATAATTCCGCCCAACATAATTTACGGTATATCCTGCCGCTGTACGAATACGCAGAACGCCCTTGATATTCTGCCGAAGCAAAGGCACGATCTGTTCGAAGAACTATATGACGCAAGGCGTTTTTCGATAAGAACGGCGGCTATTGCGCAGGAGCTTGCAAACTGCTCTACATTTGACGATGCAAGCAGGAGTATTTCGGCGACGCTTTCGAGAATATGGTGCAACAATTCCTGGATATGTATCTGCAAGGACTTTATGGAAAGTTCGCTTGTAAACGATTCAATCGACGATATCGAAGACAACTGTCCCATACACATACACGGCTACTGCGATACTATGAAGTGCATAGCAAGATACGCAGATAAAAAGCCGCAGAGTGAAACCGAATTTCCCACTTCTGAAATGCTCCCCGACTTCTACGAAATGTCCGACAAAAGCAAGGTCATTTTGTACACGCCTATTCACATAAGGGATAACACGCTGGGATACCTTGCGTTCAATTTCTATCCGTGGAGCAGCATGAACTATCTGCTGAACTATCTCACTATGGCAATGTCACAGCTTTTAGAATCGGTACGCAGGCAGAACGAGCTGTACGCATATGCAAAGAAGATCGATATGCTCTATATCACCGATCCTCTCACCTCACTGTACAACCGCAGAGGCTTCTTCAGAATATACAACGATTATGCCGAGGACGGAGTTAAGGATGACTGTATGGTCATTTCGGTGGATCTTGACAATCTGAAGCTGATAAACGACAACTTCGGACACAACGAGGGCGACAACGCTATTCTCACTATGGCAAACGCACTTAAGTCCGCCGCAGACGAGAACGATATATGCGCACGCTTCGGCGGCGATGAATATGTCGTATTCGGCAAAGGCAAGGGTGAATACGAGATGAATGCGTATATCGACAAGGTCAACGAATATCTTTCGGAATACAACCTGACAAGCGAAAAGCCGTACAATGTACACGGCAGCTTCGGCGGATGTATTGTGCCGAAAGGTTCAAAGCTCCATATAGACTATTATATAAATAAAGCCGACTCGAAGATGTACGTTGAAAAGGAATCGCATAAGAGAACAAGAATGCTGCATGACTACAGCAAGGATAAACCCCAGACCGACGAGTAACACAAAACAGCAAGACCGCCTTTCCGGCGGTCTTTTTATGTAAAACGCATATAATCAGGCGTTTGTGCGGCAAAATACTATAAAATTATGTCGATTGACTTTTTTATGCAACGGTTGTATAATAAGATAAATGTGGCTTACAGCAAAAGTATGATATGGCATTTTGAAATTAAGGAGCTGAACTTTTGAACAAGACCGAAATACTTCTGTCGTGTATGTTTCTGTCCGACAGCGAAGAAATGATAAAGCGTTCTCATATCACCTCAGACACGATTATAATAAATCAGTGCGATGAGGACGGATATAAGGAAGAGCATATCGGCAATGCATTTGTCCGTACCTTTTCTGTAAAGGAAAGAGGGCTGACTAAAAGCCGTAACCTCGCCATATCAAAATCCGTTGCCGACGTGTGCATTATCTGTGATGATGACGAGGTGTTCTCGCAAGGGTACGAAGAAGCGGTACAGAACGCTTACAGCAGTCTTCCGCAAGCGGATATTATCATATTCGATATGGCAGGCAGACCTCATAAATGGGGTGACAGCATAAAAAAACTCGGCTACAGGGATATTATGAGCGTAAGCTCGTGGCAGATAACGGTCAGACGTGAAAAACTCGCCAAAGGCATTCGGTTTGACGAAAACATGGGTGCAGGCTCAGGCAACGGTGCGGAGGAGGAATTCAGATTTCTGACGCAGTGCCGTAAGGCAGGGCTGAAAATATATCACTACCCCTATGAGCTGGCAACGGTGGCTCAGACGCAATCTACTTGGTTCAAGGGCTTCGACAGGGAATTCTTTGTGAACCGAGGAAATACGACAAGATATATAATGGGGCTTCCCCTGTCCGTTCTCTATGCCGCATATTACGCTTTTGCCAAAAGAAAACAGCTGACGGACATAAGTATGTTCAAGGCATTTTCATATACGCTCGCAGGAATAAAGGAAAACAGACTTAATAAACTGAAAAAAGGTAATAATTAATGGAAAAGATACTGAGTATAATTATTCCGTCTTACAACAGCAAGCCGTTTCTGGCAAAATGCCTTGATTCGCTCCTGTGCGAATGTACGGACAGGCTTGATATAATAGTTGTAAATGACGGCTCTACAGACGGGTGCGAAAAAATTGCAGAAGAATATATTGCAAAATATCCCGCCTCGATAAGCCTTATAAACAAGGAAAACGGCGGTCACGGCTCCGGTATAAATGTCGGCAGTGAAAAGGCTGTCGGCAAATATCTTAAAGTCCTTGACGCTGACGACTGGTTTCTTACCGAGAATATTCCGCAGTTTATAAAGGCGCTTGAAAATACGGATGCCGATGTTGTGCTGACGCCTCATCATACGATAAACATTTCAAACGGCGAAGTAAAAAGCTGGCGTTGCTTTCCGCCGGAGTTTGACAGAATATACACAATGGACGAGGTAATGTCGCAGTGGAAAAACTTCGACCGCAGCCTTACGTTCCACGGCATAACCTACCGCACCGATTTTTATAAAACAGAAGGAATAAAACTCAGCGAAAAGGTGTTCTACGAAGACCACGAATATGCCACTTTCCCTTGCAGTAAGGCAAAGAGCATACTGCCGCTCGATCTTTTCATATATGAATACCGCATAGGCGATGTGACGCAAAGCGTTTCTGCGGAAAATCAGCTTAAGCGTATAGGTCATACCGAAACCGTGCTTAAGCGTATGACCGCAGAGGGCAAGAGCTTTACGGGTGCGGCGGCGCTTTACTGTGCAAAGAAAACACACCTTCTGCTGCTGAGCTACCTTGTTACCTCGCTTTTGTGCGACAAAAACAGAAAAGCAGGCAGAAAAAGAGCCGATGAAATGATGGACTTTATGGATAAGGAATACCACGAAGTTTATGAAATGAGCAAAAAGCATTGCAGGATACTGAAAACACTCAACAGATTGCATATAGGTCTTACAGGATATAACAAAATTCTTAACTCAAAGCTCTACAACAAAGTAAGACACAACAAGAGTTTTGATTGACGGAGGTATAAATGACACTTGTTCGCAAGGATAAAACAGGCGGATTTCTTGAAGTAAGGCACTACAAGGATCTGCTCATCCAGCTCGTTTCACGAGATCTGAAGCTGAAATACAGACGCAGTGTACTGGGATACGTCTGGAGCGTACTGAATCCGTTGCTTATAATGCTCGTAATGTACGTTGTATTCTCGAAACTGTTCGACAGAAACATACCAAACTTTCCTGTTTATCTGCTTGTCGGCAGAACTATGTATGATTTCGTCGTCGGCGCAACAAACAAGGCGATGGACGGTATAACCTCGAACGCCGCTCTGCTGAAAAAGACATATGTTTCAAAATATATGTTCCCGCTTGCAAAGGTCACAAGCTGTATGGTCGATTATGTCCTGTCGCTCGGTGCACTGCTGATAGTCCTTATCTTCACAGGCTCGCCTTTCTACTGGACGATGCTTTTATTCCCTCTTATAACGCTCGAAGCGTATATATTCGCTTGCGGAATGGGATTCTTCCTCGCTCAGATGCACGTTTTCTTCCGTGACACAAGATATATATACAATGCGTTTACGACGGCGTGGATGTATGCATCGGCGATATTCTATCCGGTTGACATTCTTCCGAACTGGCTGAAGTTCATAGTTGAGAATCTCAATCCGCTTTATATCTACATCAAGCAGTTCAGAGATATCGCTTATACAGGCTGCATCTCTGATATGAAAACAATTATCCTCGGTGTTGCATATGCCGCACTCTTCTTTGTACTTGGTACTGTTATCTTCAGAGATAAGCAGGACAAGTTTATTCTGTATATCTGACGGAGGTATCGGTTTGGAAGATTATATCATAGACGTAAACAATGTGACCGTCCGCTTCAATAAGGCGAACATGAAAGTTGACAATATAAAAGAATATGTAGTGAGATTACTCCGCCGTGAACTGATGTTTCAGGAATTCATTGCACTGAAGGATATCAACCTTCATGTAAAAAAAGGCGAGGCGTGGGGGCTTGTCGGCACAAACGGTGCAGGAAAATCCACACTTCTTAAAGTAATCAGCCGTATTCTCAAGCCCTACAAGGGAACTGTAGATGTAAAGGGTTCTGTTGCCGCACTTATTGAACTTGGCGCAGGTATTGATCCCAATATGACCGCAAGGGAGAATATTTTCCTCAACGGAACGCTTCTCGGCTACAAAAAGGATTTTATACAGGAAAAGTTCGATGAAATAGTTGAGTTCTCCGAGCTTCAGGACTTCCTTGATTCGCCCGTAAAGAATTTCTCATCGGGTATGAAAGCAAGGCTCGGCTTCTCGATAGCGACATCGGTACAGCCCGATATACTTATCGCAGACGAAATTCTCTCGGTAGGCGATGTCCGCTTCAAGAAGAAATGCTCGGAGCGTATGCAGAATATGCTGTCAAACGGCACTACCCTGCTGTATGTTTCGCACAATATGAAGTCTATCGAACAGCTTTGCGACAAGGCACTGTGGCTCGACCACGGATTACCCGTAATGCAGGGCACGGCAAAAGAAGTATGTGCCGCATATAATAAGAAAATGGGTGTCTGACCGCCGACCTTTACCGGCTGTCGCAGGAGCTTAGAAGGCTCTTGCGACAGCTTTTTTTGCGACCGGTTTATCCGGCATTATCAAAACGCAAATATTACCGTAAAATCACAGGCATTTAACCTGCTTTATTGTGCATTACTACTAATGCGTAAAACGGCTTAAATTCTTGACAAACAGCCGATTTCGTTGTATAATAATATGAAGTTTGCTTTACGCTTTGAATAAAATTTCTTTACAGAAATTTTTCAGTCTGTCGATAAACCTATATTTTTAATAATACGGGGTTTGGGGCGTAGCCCCAAG
>ENA-OPEC01002413-OPEC01002413.1-human-gut-metagenome-genome-assembly--contig:-NODE-2413-length-10470-cov-42.043399_pt1 | contig 10470 bp, 10 predicted proteins | sample MGYA00241622_ERZ501507 | MGnify/ENA primary metagenome ERZ501507 (study PRJEB25962, sample SAMEA2042582) | human gut metagenome | biome: human gut; feature: human-associated habitat; material: faeces... | reverse complement strand
CTCCTCATCAATACATTTTACCTCCCCTGTAGCGAGCAACTTCTCATAATAGGAATTGTCCTCACCACGGTAGATAATGGATGCGTTCTTGTCACGCTTGATTTTCTTCTCCTTGATCAAGCGTTCTTTCTCTTGACGAATCTTATCAAGCAAAACGCTTGCTGGTTCGTCATTAGGGTCTTGCGGTACAAGTTTTCCCTGTATCGCCCATTGTAATATGCTATTCTTTAATTGCTTTCCGTTCATTGTAATTTTCTATCGTTAGAAATCATTGTCCTTATTCTTCTGCTTCAAGAAGAACTGATAAAGTTTCTTGCCTATTTTATCTTTGGCAAATGTCCGCTCATGCTCAATAGGTATGGTAGATAACCTTATCTTAGCCACACCATTTTTCAACATCTCAAATTGTTGTGGACTTATCTTGAATTGAGCTGTAGAACTGATTTCTGTCACTGGAAGGACTATATTGCCAGAAACAATACCTGCCGTTTCAGAGCCGCTACCAATCTGAGAACCATAAAGTTTAATAACTTCACCATCGAATGTTTTCAACAACATGGTTGATTCTTTCAGGAAATTCAGTCGGTCTGACTTTACGGTTGCGATAATGTAATATGCCGTATCTTGCTTTGCAACGCTATATTTCATGTTGCATCCCTCGGCAGCCAAAGGTCGATATGTATATCCAACCGTTTGTGCATTTATATTGATACTGCACATAGTCAGTACAATAGACAAAATGATTTGTATTCCAATATTACTTTTCATAATTATGCTATAAAATCGAAATGTCCTTATTTTATTGTTGTTACTCAGCTTCGTCCAACAACTTGTCAAGTTGCGCTTGCAGTTCTTCACGCTTTGGCAAATAGAGTTGGTAACGAGCCACAAACAATTGATTGGTTATACCCTCCAAGGCATACTCCATCAGAAGTTCGTCTTTTCTTGCTCCCAAAACTATACCAATAGGGGGATTATCGTCAGGTTGACACACTTCTGTTTTGAAATAGTTCAGGTAGAGATTCATCTGCCCAATATCACCATGCTTTATCTCTGCTCGCTTCAAGTCAATCAACACATAGCATTTCAAAATACAATGGTAGAATACCAAATCCACCTTGAACTGTCGGCTTCCTATCTGCATGGAGTATTGTCTGCCCACAAATGCAAAACCACGTCCCATTTCCAAAAGGAACTGCTCCATGTGATCTTTAAGAGCCTTTTCCAAGTCACTCTCCTTATAGCGTTTCTGTTTGGGAAGTCCTGCAAATTCAAGCACGAAAGGGTCACGGATGATGTCTTGCGGAGTTTGTACTTGATGCCCCTCGTTAGCCAAAGCAAGAACTCCTGCTTTATCTGTGCTTAGTGCAAGTCGCTGAAACAGACAACTTTTCATCTGTCTTTTCAGTTCCCTAACCTTCCAACATTCCTTGATGGATTCCTTATAATAGAACTGCATTTCAAGTGCATTATCACACTTCAACAGTTCATAGTAATGGCTCCATGTCAATTTGTGGGACAGTGTCCCACATTTTGGAAATGCCAAGTATAACTTACGCATATAGGTAAGGTTTGTTCTATTAAAACCTTTTCCATTTCTTGCTGTCAAATCCTTTGCAAGGTTTACAAGTAACCTTTTGCCATATTCAGCTCTTTGTTTACCACCCTGTTCAAATTCAACGATATACTTTCCAGTTTGCCAGTTGGCATCAAGCAATTCCGTATTGACCGCAGCAATGGCTTTTGACTTCGCCTCACCCCATAGCGTGGTTATGTTGTCTATCAACTTCTGATAGGCAGCATCATTTATGTTTGTCAAACCTTTATTCTCCATGCCAATCTTTTAGATTTGTGGAACGCCGTTCCACATTTTACAATTCGTCCACATTCACATTTATTCCCAAGATACGCTGTATCTCCGCCAATGTCTTATCAATTTCATGATCAAGAGCCTTGCGCTTCTTGAAATAGTCGGCAAGCAGTTCGGCAGGAGGCAAGATTTCTTCATCCTCTTTCGGGAACTTGCACAAGTCGAAGTTGCAATCGGTGGCGATAAGGTCTTCAACCGAATAGCAACGAGATTTCTCGTCACCATCAGCAATAATAATCTCCTTACGGTCGTTCCACCACTCACGGATTGGGTCGCAATGTTCCGACTTCATGGACTTTGTCTTGGAGAAATGCTTGTAACCCTCTGGCATATCGAGGCGATAGAACCACGTTCCCTTTGTAGAATAACCTTCTGGAGCATCCTCCGCACTGGTGTTGTCGAAGAACAAAATGTTCGTGGCAATCGAAGTGTAAGGTGCAAAGATACTGCCAGGCAAACGGATAATGGTATGCAAGTTGAAATCTCTGAGCAGCTTGGTCTTGATGGCTATCTTTGTGTTGTCCGCTCCAAACAGGAATCCGTCTGGAACAATGACCGCTGCACGACCATTCTTCTTCAGTCGGTACATGATGAGAACCATGAACAAGTCAGCAGTTTCGCTACTACGCATATCAGAAGGGAAATGTGACTTGACATCCGACTTCTCGTTGCCACCATACGGTGGGTTCATCAACACAACATCAAACTTGTCTTCGTCTGTATAGTTGAGTACATCTTTTGTAAGCGAGTTGTCGTGATATACCAATGGTGTGTCAATACCATGCAGCAACAGGTTTGTCACGCATAGCATATATGGGAATTGCTTCTTCTCAATGCCAAATACAGACTGATTGTACTCTTTGCGGTCTTCAGCAGTCTTTACATTCTTATCCAATTCACCCAACCAACTTGTGATGAAACCTCCTGTACCACAAGCGAAGTCTGCCATTTTCTCACCAATCTGCGGATTGACGATCTCTGCCATAAATTCGGTCAAGGCTCTTGGGGTATAGAACTCACCAGAGGAACCTGCCGACTGCATTTCTTTGAGGATAGTCTCGTATATCTCACCGAAAGCATGACTTTCCTCATAGTCACCAAGGTTCAAACCGTCAATCACATTCAGCACTTGACGAAGTTGAACTCCGTCTTTCATATATTGGTTGGCATCTTCAAAGGTTGTCTTTACAATCGCCTGACGAATAGGGGTAGTTGGTGTTACCTCTATGTTTTTGAGTTCCACAAACAATGTGTTGTTGACAAACGAAAGCAGCTCATCACCAGTCAAGGCATTACCGCTTCCATCGTCATGCGCCCAGTTACGCCAACGGCATTCTTCTGGAATAATAGACTTGTAATCATCATCGTCCAACTCCCAGTCATTCTCTTTCTCGTCATAGACTTTCAAGAACAGCATCCACGCCATTTGTTCTATGCGTTGCGCATCACCGTTGATACCGGCATCATTGCGCATTATATTGCGAACTCGTTTTACGAAATTTGATAAACTCATATTTTGTTTCTATTTTATGCTATATTATATATGTATTGTTCCAGTTCCTTTACGGCATCAAGATAGCCTTGCTTGCCACCAAAGAACTTCACGATGTTTGCCTTTGAGCCCAATTTGCGGAATGGGTCATTTTCAAGCACAGTAAGGCTTTCCAATTCAGACACACCTTCCTTGGTGTACTTATCCAACAAGGCTTCAAGCACAAGTCGTGCCTGTTCACCATACTTGCTGAATATGTCTCGTTTCTTCACTTGTTCGGCACGCTCATGTCGTGTAAGTGTTTTCTTGCCGTAGGCTATATGGCAGATGAAATCGAAATCATCCACATCGTCCATGTCTTGGTCGTGCTTCAATGCTGCAAGATCAATACCACTGTCTTTAAGCATTTCAGCAATATCTGACTTTTTCTTGGTTTCTTGCCACTTGGAAGTGAATGTATCAATCGTAGCGTATGTGTCTATGATACTTTTCTTTGTATAGTCGGTAATGCTTTCCGTGCGAAGCAACTTACCATTTGTGTCATAGACAGAAACGACCTTGTTAATGACCATCACTTGACAACCATCCTTGGCAACAATCGGCTTCGGTCGTGGTTCAGGATCGGGTTCTTTCACGCCTTTAGGCTCGTCGTCTTCAGGAAGTACATACGGCTTAGGCTCTTTCTGCTTGGGCGGATAGTTCGGGTCTATCTCAATCGGTCCGTCCCAATCTGGGTCAGCAAACAATCGTGTCACGTTGCGGAAGTCCATTACTGTGAAGTATGTCTTTCCTTCTTTCTCACGAAGACGAGTGCCACGACCAATTATCTGTTTGAACTCTGTCATAGAGCCGATTTGTTGGTCAAGCACAATCAGTTTTGTCATTTTGCAATCAACACCAGTTGAAAGCAACTTACTTGTTGTCGCTATGACAGGGTATTTCTCTGCAACAGAAATGAAATAATCCAACTTGCCTTTTCCGTATTCGTCACTACCAGTTATACGAACCACATAGTCAGGATTTTTCTTGCACATATCAGCATTGGCATTAGCCAAAGCCATACGCATACGTTCCGCATGAGTTTCATCAGCACAGAACACTATGGTCTTAGCCATGCGATCTGTACTTTTCAGATAGTTGGTTATCTCATGCGCAACTTCCCTTATACGGTCTTCTATGACAATGTTATAGTCATAGTCGCTGTTGTTATAAATGCGGTCTTCTATCTCGTTGCCGTATATATCCTTTTGTCCCTTTGTCGGTCTCCATTCGTCACCGATGTTCGTTGTGATGTTGATAACCTTGAAAGGAGCAAGGAAACCGTCCTCAATTCCGTTTTTAAGACTGTAAGTATAGACTGGTTCACCAAAGTAGCCAATACTTGACTGATATTTTGTTTCTTTAGGTGTGGCAGTCATACCTATATGAGTAGCCGAAGAAAAGTATTCCAAGATGTTTCGCCAGTTGCTATCATCCTTTGCGCTACCTCTATGACACTCATCAACGATAACAAGGTCAAAATAGTCTGGGTTAGGAAACAACTCCTTATAATTCTTGGCATCATTCTGTCCAATCAACTGTTGATAGAGTGCAAAGAACACTTGATAAGAACCCAATTCTTCCAAGTGGTTCTTGTCTTTTGAGTAGTCTATCTTATGCGTTACCTTTTCTAATGGTTTGAAGTCCTGCTGTATGGATTGGTCAACCAATATGTTGCGGTCTGCAAGATACAACACTTTCTTCTTCAAACCACTTTTAAGCAAACGCCATACAATCTGAAATGCAGTATATGTCTTGCCTGTGCCAGTTGCCATGACAAGGAGCACACGGTTTTGTCCTTTGGCAATGGCACCAACTGTGCGGTTTACTGCATTGCGCTGATAATATCGTGGCGGAAATATATTCTGACCAGTGCAGAAAGGCTGCTCTATAATAGCCAACTCTTGCTCATTAAGTCCGCTTCCATCGTTAGCCTCATTTTTATATCTTTCGATAAGTTCTTCTTTTGTTGGAAATTCGTCCATAGCAAAAGTGCGTTCCTTGCCTGTCAAGAAGTCATGTTCGGCAAAACCTTCACCATTTGAACTGTATGCAAACTTCACATCAAGCATTTGGGCATAGGTCATGGCTTGTTGCAATCCATGAGAAACAGAATGATTGGCATCCTTTGCTTCTACAATAGCAATGGGTGTTGCCTTATTTGCATAAAGTACATAGTCGGCAAACTTCGGTTTCTCTCTATGCACAAGATTACCATGAAGGCTAATTTTACCGTCAGTAAATTTAACCTTCTGTTCCATGAATATACTATCCTTTGACCATCCCTTGCTTGTGATGGCTTCGTTGATATAGCGGAACTTGATGTCCTCTTCTGTAAGTTCTTTGCTTATGCCCATGTTCAAATAACGTTATATTATCGGAAGTTATTTTGTCCAGTTCTAAAAATACTGCATTTGGCGTTTTTACTCTCGCTCGTCCTCGTCTGTTATCAAGTCCTTCAAATCGACTTGTAGAATTTTGGATATTTCAAGCAATGTTTCCAAATCTGGCTGGTATTTATTCCTGGCGTAGCAGTTTACTGTACTAAAGCTCTTCCCAAGCTGTTTTGCAAGCCATGTCTGAGAGATGCCTTTTTCTTCCAACGTGTCTTTTATTCTGTTCAGTTTCATATTTTCACCGAATTTTACTGCAAATATACATTAAATTTTGCGATAATAATTCGTTATGTGGCTCTAATAGGCAAAAATATAACGATATTTCACACTTTCACACCTATTTGTTACGAAATAAGGGAATAAAGAGATTTTATCCTCCTTACTCCCTTTCTTTTCTTCCCTAATTTCCAAATACTTTTTCCACTCGCTTGACGGCATCCGCTCTCATCTGCATGGCTACGGAAGCATATATCTGTGTTGTCTTAACGCTTTTATGACCCAATAGTTTGCTCACAGTCAAGATGTCACATCCTGCGAGGATAGCCAATGTTCCAAAAGTGTGCCGACTTGTGTGAAATCCGAGAACCTTTGTAATGCCAGCTCGTTTTGCCATGTGCTTCAAGGCTCTGTCACAGTTGCAGATTTGCGGTGTGTTGAACACAAGGCTATCTTCACTTTTAACTTCTTTGTCGGGCAACCATTCCAATGCCTTTTTGCCTAATGGTATCAGAATGGGGTGCTTGGTTTTCTGCATACGAGGCAGATAGATTACCAATCCCGCATCAGTTTGGCGAATATCCTTCCATTTTAAGTTGGATATGTCGCTATGTCTTAAACCTGTAAAGCAACAGAACATATAACATTGTTTGGTTGCAGGACTGCCTGTTTCAACGGAAGCCAATGCCATGACTTCATCTTTTGTCAGTGCCACTATATTGCTCTCTGCCTTGCTGACCCTTTCCCTTTTATCCAATGAAGCAAAAGGATTTGCACTTATCAGTCCGTTTCTGACCGCCTTGTTCAATATGGTGTTGAGTGTGGTCTGCATTTGGTGCATGGTGGACTGTGCCAACTTCTGAGGGTTGCTTGGAGACTTTGGCGAAACATAGATGTCCCTCATATAGTTCAAGAAGCTCATATATACGTTTTTATTGAAGTCTATCAATCGTATGCCACCTTTATGGCTGTATTTCATATATTGGTGCATGATGGCTATCAGCTTCCATACATTCTTGATGTAGTTCTGAGAATACGCTTGGCTGTCAATCAATCCCTTGTGATAATCAAGCAGCCATTCATAGAAAACAGGCGATGCCTTTCTTAATGCCGTTTCATCTGGAATATTTGCCTCCTTACGAATACCAAGGAGTCTTTCAGCCTTGATTGCGACCGCCTTTTTCATGGCGTTCTTGTTCTCTCGCTTTGCGTCTTCGTTCACCTCTGGAACAAGATACAAATGCAGAGCCTCATATTCCCTTTTACCATTCTCATAGCAGTCAAGGTATAGTGACTGACTGCCATTTTTTAACACTCTTGTTCTTATCTCTATACTCATTTTCAGTTACCTTTTTTATTAGTGCTAATCAAATAGATTATCAACCTTGTTGACCGCCTCTACTTTTTTCTCATCCACTATCTTGCTGTATATCTGTGTTGTAGAGACATTGCTATGCCCCAATAATTTGCTTGTTGTATAGATGTCAACTCCAAGTGTCAGCATCATCGTGGCGAAGGTGTGCCGTGAGCAGTGAAACGAGATATGCTTTTTTATATCAGCATTTTGCATCCATTTACGAATGTCGTGACATACCGTTGGAGTGCCTGGCAAAGTGAATATCGGCTCGTTCGGGTCTTCCTTTTCATTAAGGCAGTTCAGAGCCTCTTTGGATAATGGAACATTGACGAGTTTGTTTGTCTTCTCCATGATTGTGCGGACAAACTTTGTCTTTCCGTCAGATGCGAGAAACACCTTGTTCCATGTGAGCGCACGTACATCACCCAAGCGCAATCCTGCAAAGCAAGAGAAGATAAATGCCTTTTTTACTTCCGTGTTGGCGCAGTCCGCTTTCATAATGGCTTTCAACTCGTCAATGGTCAGATATTCTCTTACGCTTTCGGCTGGTTGATGCTTCTCCTTAGCATCCAACAGTTTCATTGGATTGCTTGCTATGATACCCTCACGCACTGCCTTGTTCAACGCTCCATTGAATACCGCTTGATGATGATGTGCGCAACCTTGACTGATAACAGCTGTAGCGTCTTTCTTCACTCCATGATGTGCCGTTTTCAAAAACTTCACGAAGCCACGGCAGAAATCAACATCTATTTCTGACAAACAGATATTGATGTCGCCAGTCGTGGCAAGGTACTGTTCTATCTTGTGGCGCATCTCCTTTCTGCCTTTCAATGTGGATTTGGCAAAATTGCCGTCCGACTGCTCATATTTGCAGAGCCAAGTCAGCAGTGGCATATTCTCCTGCTTGATTTTCTCCCATTGTTTGATGCCACGGTTCTGCAGCCCCAATATTCGTTCTGACTTCACCTTGTTTGCCACTTGCATAGCGTGTCTGTTCTGGTCTTTTGAAATCGGGTCTTTCTCAGGAACGAGGTAGAGCGACAGCGACTCGTATTTTCTGACACCATCTGAATAAATGTCGAGATAGAGGCTGATATTTCCATTCCTCAACTTGCGCTGACGAATGCGAACAGGCTCTTTCGGTTTTGATACTTTCTTTTGTCTTCCCATGCTGTTATATGCTTTTATTTGTTTCTATTTTATGCCCCCATTCGGGTTTCTCTGAGGTCAAAGTTATAAAGATTATTTTGTTTCGCGTAACAAACGTGCAACAAAAATGCACCAAAAATAGATTTTTAACAGTCAAGGAAATAAAAGAAATCAAATCAAAGAAGTATCTGTATATCAATGGGATAACGTGTATTTTCTTTGATTTGTTACGACTTTGTTTTACGCCATAATATCCTCTACTTCGTCGGTTTCTACGTCCTGTTGCTGTTTGATATTGTGCTCTGCATACAGGTAGAGAACCTGACGGCCATCACCGCCAGTGAGCAGACGATGGCAGCCTATCTGCAAAACTCGTTCTTCTCGGCAGGCTATCTGATGGCAGCGAGCATCGTGGCGTTGAAATGCCTGAACCTCGTGCCCGACCTTGCGGCATGGATGATACCAGAGGGCGACACCGCCTTCTCAACCCGAAACTTCGGCGAGGGCGTGGCACAACAAGCCAAGATGACGGCTACGGGAACCATGGCGACCGTGATGAGATAACATGTGAGTGTGCGGTGAGTCACCGCACCTCCTATTGAAACAAATAAAAGTAACCATCAAGAAAAATGAAAGCAAAAAATGAAATTGAGCGTTGGCTCAAAGATGAGAAATTCATGGCGTTTGCCAACAAGCGTGCAAAGGAAGAGTTTTTCAATTCCGAAAACAACTACATCGACCCACAGTATGAGGAGATGGCAGAAGGCTTTGAGGATAACGACGAGTATGTAGTGCCTATGGTAGATTACCTGAGTTATCGCTTGCATCGTGCCAAAATCTACAGAAATCGACGGAGACGTGAACGTGACATCTGGTGGGTGTGGATCCAACTGAAATACGAAGGCATCTACGTAGAGGCTTGCATCAAGTATTACGCCAAACTGGTGGAAGAAGTTGAGAAGGACATATACACCATCCTGCACCGTGAATATGTGAGAATGAAGAGAAATCAGACCTCAAACAAGCAGTAACGTATGGTAATCAAGAACTTAGAAAACAAAATCAAGCTGGTGGGCATCATCTGCTCTGCGTTCCTCATGGGCTGCATCATCATCTCGGTGTCGAGCATCTGGACGGCGCGCTGCATGGTGACGGACGCGCAGCAAAAGGTGTATGTATTGGACGGCAACGTGCCCATACTGGTGAACCGCACCACGATGGAGGAAACGCTGGATGTGGAGGCAAAGAGCCATATCGAGATGTTCCACCATTACTTCTTTACGCTTGCTCCCGATGACAAGTACATCCGCTATTCGATGGAGAAGGCGATGTATTTGGTCGATGAAACTGGTTTGGCGCAGTACAATACGCTGAAGGAAAAGGGCTTTTACAACAATATCATGGGTACGAGTGCCGTGTTCAGCATCTTTTGCGACAGCATCAAGTTCAACAAGGAGAAGATGGAGTTCACCTACTACGGTAGGCAAAGGATAGAGCGAAGGAGCAATATTCTGATGCGTGAATTGGTGACGGCGGGACAGGTGAAGCGCGTGCCGAGGACGGAGAACAATCCTCATGGACTGCTCATCACGAACTGGAGAACCTTGCTCAACAAGGATATTGAGCAGAAGTCGAAGTCAAACTTCTAATATCCTAGCGGTATGAGTGTAAAAGGAATCAGACGGATGCTTGTGGGCGAGGATATGCCCGACAAGAACGACCCCAAGTACAAGAAGCGGTATGAGAAGGAGGTGGCGGCAGGGCGCAAGTTTGCCAAGACCGCGAGGATAGACCGTGCGGCGGCTAAGGTGCAAGGCTTTGCCAATGCCCACAAGACGCTGTTTCTCGTCATCGTCTTCGGCTTTGTCGCCACGTGCTTCGGCATCAACATCTACAGGATGGTGCGGTATTACGGTCATCGGACGGAGGCTGCAAGTGCCATCGAGCG
>ENA-OPEC01002402-OPEC01002402.1-human-gut-metagenome-genome-assembly--contig:-NODE-2402-length-10498-cov-2.370870_pt1 | contig 10498 bp, 6 predicted proteins | sample MGYA00241622_ERZ501507 | MGnify/ENA primary metagenome ERZ501507 (study PRJEB25962, sample SAMEA2042582) | human gut metagenome | biome: human gut; feature: human-associated habitat; material: faeces... | reverse complement strand
ATCACAACAACAGACAAAGACGGATTCGGCGGCAATATCCAGATTACAGTTGGTATTAAGAAAGACGGAACCATCAATGGTGTGTCTATCCTTTCTATCAGTGAGACAGCAGGACTTGGTATGAAAGCTACAGAGCCTTCATTCTATAATCAGTATGTGAATAAAAAAGCTGATAAATTCGTAGTTTCCAAAGACGGTGGCGACGGAGAACAGATTGATGCCTTAAGTGGTGCAACCATTACTTCAAGAGCTGTAACAGGAGCTGTCAATACAGCACTCGGATATTATCAGAATGCATTTAAGTAAATTAGGAGGTAGTATATCATGAATAAATGTACTGAAAGAGTATATAACGGTCTGATCAAAGAAAATCCTACCTTCGTTCTGATGTTAGGAATGTGTCCGACCCTGGCGGTAACAACATCCGCAATTAACGGTTTAGGTATGGGATTGTCTACTACAGTCGTACTTGTACTGTCAAATATGTTGATTTCCATGTTACGTAAAGTGATTCCGGATTCAGTCAGAATGCCGGCGTTCATCGTAGTCGTAGCATCTTTCGTAACAATTGTACAGTTCCTTTTAGAGGGATTCGTTCCAAGTCTGTATGATTCACTTGGACTTTACATCCCACTGATCGTTGTTAACTGTATCATCCTTGGACGTGCAGAAAGTTATGCTTCTAAGAACCCGGTAATCCCGTCTATGTTTGATGGTATTGGTATGGGACTTGGATTTACATTTGGTCTTACCTGCATCGGTTTGATCCGTGAACTTTTAGGAGCAGGTCAGATCTTCGGATTCCAGATCTTATCCTTAAAATGGTTTACACCGATCACAATTTTCGTTATGGCTCCTGGTGCATTCTTAGTATTGTCCTGTCTGGTTGCTATTATGAACATTGTAAGAGCGAAGATGGAAGCAAAAGGAAAACCGTTAGCAGAGCCTGCAGGATGCTTGAGCGGCGACTGCTCCGGCTGCAGCCAGGCTGCACACTGCAGCGGTAAAGCAACTGTAAAAGCAGATGCTGCCGGAAAAGAAGAGTAGGAGGATAGGTACAGATGAAAGAATTACTTTTGATTGCAATCGGTTCTGCGATTGTAAATAACGTTGTATTAAGTCAGTTCCTTGGTATCTGTCCGTTCTTAGGAGTTTCCAAGAAAACAGAGACAGCAGCCGGAATGGGCGGTGCAGTTGTGTTCGTTATCACGATTTCCTCGTTTGTAACAGCACTGATCTATAAATTTATTCTTGCAAACAGCTATCTGATGAGCAAGGGGATCGATCTTACTTATTTACAGACGATCGTATTTATTCTTGTTATCGCAGCATTAGTACAGTTTGTTGAGATGTTCTTAAAGAAATCAATGCCGGCATTGTATCAGAGTTTAGGTGTATACCTTCCTCTTATCACTACAAACTGTGCCGTATTAGGTGTTGCATTAACAAACGTTACAAAAGAATATGGAATCTTAGAGAGTGTTGTAAATGGTTTTGCAACTGCATTCGGATTCCTGATCGCGATCGTTCTGATGGCAGGTCTGCGTGAAAAAATTGAATACAATGATATTCCAAAACCATTTCAGGGTACTGCGATCGTTCTGATCACAGCAGCTTTGATGTCTATCGCGTTTATGGGATTCTCAGGAATGATTTAGGAGGAAAAATAAGATGAACGTTACAGCAATATTAGTTGCAGCCCTTGTTGTGGGCGGCGTAGGTATCTTGATTGGATTTTTCCTTGGTATTTCCGGAGAAAAATTCAAAGTAGAAGTTGATGAGAAGGAAGTTGCCATCTTAGGCGAACTTCCAGGAAATAACTGTGGTGGTTGTGGTTATGCCGGATGTTCCGGACTTGCTGCAGCGATCGCAAAAGGTGAAGCACCAGTCAACCAGTGTCCGGTCGGCGGAGCTCCAGTTGCAGCTAAGATCGGTGCAATCATGGGTGTAGATGCAGGTGCAGGTGAGAAAAAAGTTGCTTTCGTAAAATGTGCAGGAACCTGTGACAAGACACAGAAAGATTACGAGTATACTGGTAATGAGGATTGTGCATCTATGATGTTCGTTCCAAACGGTGGACCAAAGGCATGTAACTATGGATGTTTAGGTTTTGGCTCCTGCGTAAAGGCATGTCCGTTTGATGCAATCCATATCGTAGATGGTATAGCGCTGGTTGATAAAGAAGTATGTAAGGCATGTGGTAAATGTGTGGCTGCCTGCCCGAAACACTTAATCGAGCTGGTTCCTTACTCAGCAAAACATATTGTTCAGTGTAGTTCTAAGGATGTCGGCAAGAATGTAATGAAGGCATGTTCCGTTGGATGTATCGGATGTCATCTCTGTGAGAAGAACTGTCCGAAGGATGCCGTACATGTCATTGACAATGTAGCATATATTGATCAGGAAAAATGTGTCGGATGTGGTATCTGTGCACAGAAATGTCCGAAGAAGATTATTCTTTAATTTAAGTACAATTAGAAGAACAAAAGAACAGGCTGCTCAAAGCGGTCTGTTCTTTTGTATATTATTTTATAAACATTCAAAAAAATAAGTGATAAAAAATTGTTATTAACACAAAAATATGATAAAATATCACTATAACAATATATTTTTTGTGAAAATTATACAAAGCGGGTGGACAAAATGGAACTTATTTACGCAAATGATAATTGTACCGGATGCAACAAATGTGTAAGAGACTGTCCCGTGCTGATCGCCAATGTAGCGACCGATGCAGGAAAGGTAACGGTCGATCCTGAAAAATGTATTGCATGTGGTGCATGTTTTGACGCCTGTGAACATAATGCCAGAGAATATCAGGATGACACAAAATCATTTTTTACAGCATTAGAAGCAGGAAAAAAGATTTCTGTTATTTTAGCTCCTGCATTTTTGGCAAATTATCCGCATGAGTATAAAAAGGTACTTGGATATCTGAAGAAAAAAGGTGTAAATCATATTTACAGTGTTTCTTTCGGTGCAGATATCACGACATGGGGATATTTAAAATATATTACAGAACATCAGTTTCTGGGTGGCATTTCCCAGCCATGTCCGGCAGTTGTCAATTATGTGGAAAAATATATTCCGGAATTACTGCCGAAAATGATGCCGATTCATAGTCCGATGATGTGTATGGCAATTTACATAAAAAAATATTTAAAATGTGATGATGAACTTGCATTTATCAGTCCTTGTATCGCAAAGAAGACAGAGATTACAGATCCAAATTGCTATGGCTATGTAAAATATAATGTGACATTTAAAAAGCTTTTTGAAACGATTGGAAATAAATATCAGGGCTGTAAGGAATATGAGGACGAACTGGAATATGGCATGGGTGCTCTTTATCCGATGCCGGGTGGTTTAAGAGAAAACGTAGAACATTTCCTTGGAAAAGAACAGGTGGTAAGACAGGTAGAAGGCGAAAAGGAAGCCTATCGCTATCTGCATGAGTATTTAGAACGTATCAAAAAGAATAAGAGACAGCCGTTTATGGTCGATATTTTAAACTGCTCTAAGGGATGCATCTATGGAACAGCTACTGAGTTAGAGCGCAATACGGATGATGTTATGCTCACACTCAGTGATATGAGAAACAAAACGGCAAATGCAGGAGCAGACGCGAAAAGAGGATTGTTTGGCAAGAAGACAAAGAATGGTTCACCATGGGACGAATCCGTACCGGAGAAGGATCGTTTGGTAAATCTGATGAAAGCATTTGAAGATTTAGATATCAATGATTTTGTACGCAAATATACAAACAAAAGTGTTGAGATTAAAGAGCCTGCGGAGCATGAAATGCAGGAGATTTTTGCTTCCATGAATAAGACGGATGCTGCCAGCCAGAAAATGAATTGTGAGTCCTGTGGTTATTCTTCCTGTCGCAATATGGCAAGGGCAATTTATAATGGTGTAAATGTCAAGGAAAACTGTGTACATTATGTCAAGAGTGTTGCGGAGAATGAAAAAGAAAAGATCCAGAATCTGATGGAAGAGGAACAGCAGAAACAGTTGAAAGAAAAAGACCTGACTTTGCAAAAACTGCAACAGGAGATGCTGCAACTCCGTCCCCGCATAGACGAATTACAAGCTTTTCTGAACAACAGCAAAGACACGTTGCAAGGCTGGCTGAAAGAAAACAAAAAGGGATGGGAAGAGAATATCGGCAAACTGTGTGATGAGAGCATTTTATGGCAACGGGGGCTTTTTCCGCAAATTACCATTGAGGGGGGAAACTCATTCTATGGCATTTCCATTAATTTAGACAGCATCCACCGCCCCATCAAATCCATAGACGATTATATCGTCGAGAAAGAAAACGGTGAAAAACGTCTGGAAGAAATCTCTGCTGCCATGCAACGCCAGCAAACTGAAAGGGAGGAGTTGCAGGAACAGTTGAAACGCAAATACCAACCGCAGATAAAGGAACAAAAAGCCATTATCAGCCAAATAGAGTATGAACTGGAACAATTGGAACGCCAATACCAGCAGGATATGCTCGACTTGGAAGAGTGGAAGAAGAAAGCCAATGAGGAACGGAATGCCAAAATAAACCGATTGGAAAACGAACAGCGCAAACGGGTTGCCGAACTGGACGGTATAAACAGCAAGCTAAAAAACCTGAACAAAGAAAAGACAGAGAAACTGGATAGCCTGAAACAGGAATGGAACAAGCAACAACAGGCTCTTGCCGCCGAAAAAAAGACACAAGCGGAAGTTATCGGGAAGGAAGAAAAAGAAGAACAACGCAGAATTTCCTCCATCAAAACCGAATATGAAGCGGATATGCAGAAAGAGCTTCACTCGCAGGGAGCAGATACCGAACGTCTGCAAGACATTGCCAACCAACTGGTCCAGCTGGAAAAAGAGCTTTCTTTCATTAAGGAGAATGCGACACTGGTCATCGAATACCAAAAAGACAAACGGGATTTGATAGACCGTATTCCCGGATGGCAACGGGAGCACGATGAACAAAAACGTCTGCTCCAATTGGAACGGGAAACGCTGAGAGTGGAAACATCCTCCCTACAAGAAAAAATAGACCTTCTGAACAAAGAATGGGAAGAAGCGGAAGAAAATGTAAGGGAACTGCAAAAGAACCTGGAGGCTTACAGCAAGATTCCGGCATACGACTGGTATAAACCGCATCAAGATATATTCCGTTCCGAAAACACGCAAACCATGCAGACCACCAAGACCTGTATGGAGCTGATTGACGAACTGACCCGCCAGGCCAACCAATTCACGCAGGTGCAAAGCAAGCTCCGTAAAGAAGTGAACCTTTTCACCGGACATTTTGATGAGGACAACACCTTCAAGTTCCGCGTAAAATTCAACGAGGATTGGGAATATGTACGCTTTGCCGACGAACTGCACGACTTTGTGGAAGAACACCGCATAGACGAGTACATCCGCCGCATCAACAACGAGCATTGGGATACCTTCAAACGTATCAGTATGGACACCTCCATGCTGACTTCATCGGAAGATGATATTCAAGATGTGATCCGTGAAATCAATAAAGGTTTCGCCACCTGCAATTTTGTGGGAGTCATCCAGCGCATTGAAATGAAAGTGGAAGAGAGCAGCAACCGCGTAGTGAATATTCTGCGTGAGATACAGAAATATTACCATGATTACGGCTATGACCTCTCACCGGAAACCAACCTGTTCTCCTCTGCCAAGGAGCAATTGGTGAAAGAAGAGGCTATCACTTTGCTGCGTACCTTTATCAAGGAAATACATGCTTACCGCTATGACAGTATCCGCCTGTATGATTCCTTCGAGTTGCGTTTCCGCATTGTGGAGAACGGCAATGACACCGGATTTATCGAGAAGATAGCCAATGTGGGGTCGGAAGGAACCGACATTCTGGTAAAAGCGATGATAAACATCATGTTGCTGAATGTGTTCAAGGAAGGAGCATCCCGCAAATTCAAAGATTTCAAGTTACACTGCATGATGGATGAAATAGGCAAACTACATCCCAACAACATCAGCGGTATCCTGAAATTCGCCAATGACCGGAACATCATTCTTATCAACGGTTCTCCCACCGAACTGAACCGCGATGCGTATAAGCACGTTTACCTGCTTACCAAAGGAACACAGAACAAGACCCGCATCGCACGGTTAATCTCAGATAAACAGCTATAAAAGCCAGTAATAACAATCTGTATATTTCTATATTATAATGCACAATCTCTCAAAAAAAGATTGTGCATTATTCTTTTTCCGTGAACATTCTCCTTACATGTACCTGCTACGGTTGGGACGGAGAGCTTGTGAAAGTTCCTCCACCTTTTTTCCACAAAGAAAAGAGCGGCTTCCATTCCTGCAATATTCATATCAGAGTAACCCAAACAACCGGACAAAGAACAAATTTACATCCACTTTTCTCCATACAAAGAGAATAACATTAAACATATTTGTGTAATTTCGCCCGGTAATAAAACTACAAACCAATACGCGCTATGATATTTAACCGGACTGAAAAGGAAGAAAAAGCCTATCTCATGGATATTATTGCTTTATTAGCTGCCAATATCGAACAGATGGATAAGGCCATTGAAGATAAATCCAAAGACGTAATGGAGCACAAACTCTACTTGTGGGAAAATCTGTCCGAACTGGACCGAGCCGAGAAAAGTGCGGTCCGGCAGATAGTCACCCAACAAGTAGCAGCCAGCGAGTCCTTGGCCGAGAAAAAGAAACGTTATCGCAAAATGATGGCCATCCCCTATTTCGGTCGCATCGACTTTCAAGAAAAAGGGCAACCCGAAGTCCTGCCATTATATATAGGTATACACTCATTTTTCAATCCTCCCACCAATGAAAATCTGATACACGACTGGCGTGCCCCCATCTCCAGCATGTTCTATGATTATGAATTAGGAGAAGCACATTTCGACGCCCCCTCGGGAGAAGTGAAAGGTAACATCCGTCTGAAACGCCAGTATCGCATCCGTGACGGAAAAATGGAATTCATGCTGGAAAGTTCACTGAATATTCAAGATGACATCCTTCAGAAGGAATTGAGTGGAAACTCCGATGACCGGATGAAGAATATAGTCGCCACCATCCAACGGGAACAGAATAAAATTATCCGTAATGATACATCGAACACCCTGATTATCCAGGGAGTAGCCGGTTCAGGAAAAACATCCATCGCCTTGCACCGCGTAGCCTATCTGCTATACCGGCACAAAGGGGAAATCACGTCCAATGATATCCTGATCATTTCCCCCAATAAAGTATTTGCCGATTACATCTCGAACGTACTTCCCGAATTGGGAGAAGAAAAAATTGAAGAATGCGGCTTTGAGGAATTAATGCTCAAAATACTGGACAACAAATATAAAATACAAACCTTCTTTGACCAGGTGGCCGAAATACTGGACAAAGAGGAAGAAGATTTTATAGAACGTATCCGATTCAAATCCACCACCGAGTTTATCCAGCAGATGGATAAATACATTCTATATTTGGAACAAAACGCATTTCGGCCAACCGACCTGAAAGCAGGGCGTATCCCTATCCCTGCCGAGTACCTGAAAGAACGTTTCGCGGCATGGCACCGCCTGCCCATGCGCAGCCGTTTCCAACCAATGGCAGAAGAAATTGCCCGCGAACTGACTTTCACCTATCACCAAGAACCGATGGGAAAAATACAGATACGGCAGTTGGGTAATGAACTGAAAAAGATGTTCAACAATAAAGACCTCGACTTATACAAGGGATTTTATGACTGGCTGGGAAAACCGGAAATGTTCAAGCAGGGTAAAAACCGGAAATTGGAATATGCGGATGTAGCTCCATTACTTTATTTGAAACTGGCCCTGGAAGATAATAAAACCATGTATGGCATCAAGCATCTGCTGGTAGACGAAATGCAGGACTATACTCCGATACAATACAAAGTTCTGGCTAAATTATTCCCTTGCCGGAAAACAATATTGGGAGATGCAAAGCAATCAGTAAATCCATACAGTTCCACCACCTGCGAACAGATCCAACGTGTACTGGTCGGCTCGGAAGTGATGAAGCTTTGTAAAAGTTATCGCTCCACGTATGAAATCACAGAGTTTGCCCAACGTATTGCCAAGAACGAGGAACTGGAAGCTATAGAGCGTCATGGAGAGGAACCGGCAGTCGCCTTGCTGCCTACTGAAAAGAAAGAGATAGAATGGATAGAAAACCTCATCACCTCTTTCCTGAAAGGAGCTGATGTATCCATGGGTATTATATGCAAAACCGTAAAACAAGCGGACAAGTTGTATGCAGCCATCAATCATTTGTCTGATAAGATCTGTTTGCTGACAGAAGAAAGTGTAGCTTTTGTCAATGGGGTGGTCATTACTACAGCCCACATGGCAAAAGGGCTGGAGTTTGACGAAGTGATTGTTCCATTTGTAACTGATAAAGACTATAGAACAGAAATAGACCGCAGCATGTTATATGTAGCCTGCACCCGTGCCATGCATAAACTTTATATTTCCGCATCGGGTAATATAAGTACATTTCTATCATAAGCATTGACAAAACATCATCCATTGCAGGAATGGAATGAAATCCATCCCTACAGTGGATGGGCAAGTCTGCAAAAGGGTATTCCTCCGTAAGGAATGCGTAGCCTTGTAATCTGATTCATCCTTAAAAGATCTTACCCATATCTCTAAACCTTTCCTGCCCTATGGTTAAGTCTTTTCTTCCTGTTTGTTTTATCTCCGCAAGTCTTTGGAGTCAACTCCATAACCTTGGGAGTCAACTCCAAAGCTTATGGAGATAACTCCAAAGACTTGGGAGATAGAATACATCCGTATAAAAAGGCTTGATCAAGGAAGAGAAAAGGCTTATGTAACAGCGACGGATGCGATATGTTGTTATTACAAGCCGTTTCCAATGTACGAATCATAAAGACAAAATCTTTTTTTCCCTCTCCAAATCATTTTCATTCAGTTGGGGAGACGGAACCATGCAGGTACGGATACAATCTCCCTCCTGACAAGTATAGTCATAATACTTCTTTTGTAATTCTGTCAACTTATCGAGTGGAACCAGCTCCCCTTTCAGTTCCAGGAATTCCTCCATGTCTGTACTGTCTCCTTGCTTTACAAACAAGATACGGCGCGCTATCGGATTCCTGTTGTAATCCAGACTAAGATACAAACCTTTAAGGAACGGCGGAAAATCATACATCGGCAATTGCAGATAAATACTGAACAAAGCCATTTGCGGTGACTCGCGCTCGTTAAAGAAAATATACCCGTTCTGATGATTATTGAATAATCCCACTCCCCGATGCGTTGTATTATAGGCACTCATGTGAGTCACCTTCACATACGTATTGTCTTCGGAAGCCTCTATCAGATAGGGTTCCACTTTAAGGCATTGGCACGAAGAAGAAAGACTATAGCTCAGATAACTTCCGCTATAATTATAAACTTCCTGCACGGAACGTTGCATCTCGGCAGTCATCATCTCCATAAAAGGATTGGTCTTTGCCTCACCATGGGCAGGTTCCAAACTGAAAAGCAACTCTTTGATACTTGCCAAATTGCCCAACAGACGTTTTTTTGACACATTATTGACCTGCGCCAAAGCCAAATCTAATGAATCTTCTTCAGAGTGTCCTTGTTTCAATGAGGTTACATAAGTGGGCAGAACGCTGGAATAAAGAGCAGACAAGACACTGGGAGCTATATCTACATAATCTGCTATCTCCTTCATTTTCAAACCATTGTTACGGAGATATTCTATTCTTCGGTATATTTCTATCAAATCATTCATTGTTCTCTTCTTCTTTATTGAACTTGCAAAATACAAGTTTTTATATGAACATACAATGACATATACATTACATTAATGTTACATCATACAACAGGTGGAATATGAAAAATATTAATCATAAAGATTCATTTTTTCTCTCTCGGAAGGCCCCTACTTTTGCTTCCGGAAACAGCAATCCAAGGACACGAGGAGTGAGGTTCCTACAAAGAAAAGAAACAAAACAATTAGTCAATATCAATTAGTATAATGGAAGCAAAAAGCGAAACAAACAAACAGATATCCAGTTTCCTGTTTATCCTGTGGGCAGGAGGGGCGGCACTACTGTCATACTCACTGGTATATGCCCTGCGCAAACCTTTTACAGCTGCCACCTTTGACGGAATGGATTTCTTCGGGATGGACTATAAAGTAGCCACTACCATCATGCAGATTTTCGGCTACCTTATTTCAAAGTTCTTTGCCATCAAGATTGTTTCAGAATTGAAGCGCGAGGACCGGTTGAAGTTCATGGTATGCTCCGTAGCCCTTGCAGAACTCGCTTTAGTCTTCTTCGGATTACTCCCCCAACCCTTTAATGTGTTTGCCCTATTCTTCAACGGACTGGCATTGGGATGCATGTGGGGAGTCATCTTCAGTTTCATAGAAGGACGCAAAGTTACCGATATATTGGCCAGCTTGCTGGGGGTAAGTATGGCGGTGAGCTCAG
>ENA-OPEC01002399-OPEC01002399.1-human-gut-metagenome-genome-assembly--contig:-NODE-2399-length-10525-cov-2.242311_pt1 | contig 10525 bp, 5 predicted proteins | sample MGYA00241622_ERZ501507 | MGnify/ENA primary metagenome ERZ501507 (study PRJEB25962, sample SAMEA2042582) | human gut metagenome | biome: human gut; feature: human-associated habitat; material: faeces... | reverse complement strand
CCCCGCCGTGACCGCTGCCACCAACGCCGCTTCCTCCTGCTCCGGTTTGCTGATCCCGCCGTCCAACGCCCTGATCACCTACTCGCTGGCGTCCGGCGGCACCTCTGTGGCTGCGCTGTTCATGGCCGGTTACATTCCCGGCATCCTGATGGGCCTGTGCTGCATGGTCGTTGCGTTCATCGGCGCAAAAAAGGCTGGCATGAAAGCCACCGGCATTGACCACAGCCAGAGCATTGCCAAGACCGTCTGGGACGCCGTGCCGTCTCTGCTGCTGATCGTCATTGTCATCGGTGGCATCGTCTCCGGTATTTTCACCGCCACTGAGGGCGCAGGTGTCGCGGTTCTCTACTGCCTGATTCTTTCCATCATCTATAAAAGCATCGACTTCAAAGGCTTCCTTGGCATCCTGCTCAACTCCGCCAAAACGTCCGGCATCATCCTGTTCCTGATTTCTGCCTCCTCTGCCATGTCCTTTGTTATGGCCTACTCCGGCATCCCGGCGGCCATCTCCAACGGCCTGATGAGCCTGACTGAAAACAAGTACATCATCTTCCTGCTCATGAACATCATCCTGCTGGTCATCGGCATGTTCATGGACATCACCCCGGCCATCCTGATTTTCACCCCAATCTTCCTGCCCATCGCCACCAGCTTTGGCATGACGGAGATCCAGTTCGGCGTTATGCTGATCTTCAATATGTGCCTGGGCAACATCACCCCGCCGGTCGGCTCGGTTCTGTTCGTTGGCTGCGGTATCGGCCATGTCTCCATCGAGCAGGTCACGTCCAAGCTGATCCCCTACTTTGCGGCACTGGTTGCCGCCCTGCTGGCCGTCACCTACATCCCGGCTCTGTCTCTGGGCCTGCCCAGCCTGATGGGCCTGATTTAAATATTGGCTGATTAAAATAGTACAGCCCCCGCCAAGCTCTATGAGTTTCTGACGGGGGCTGTGCTGTTATTTTGCCGATGCATCTGCTGCGTTTTTATTCCTTTGCTACCGTAGTGGTCAAACGGTGGTCAAGAATCTTCCATGCACAGCACGCAGTATTCCGAAAATATCTTGGAAAAATTGGACGATTCGCTCGTAAAAGGTTGACGCGGCTGCGTTCGGGGGTATATCATATTTGTATAGATCCTTGCGCGGAGGGAGGAACGCACGATGATCCGAATCGGCATTGTGGACGATGAAAAACAAGAAAGAGACCAACTGAAACAGGCACTGGCGCGGTTTGGCGCGGAGAACGGCACAGAACTGAACGTACAGGAGTTCGACTGTGCGGCGGTCTATCTGGCGGCGAAAGACCGTGATTTTGACATTTTATATCTGGACATTGATATGCCGCAGATGTCCGGCATGGAACTGGCCGAAAAAATCCGGGAGACAGATCAAGACGTCATCCTCATTTTTTGCACGAATTTGCAGCAATTCGCGCTGAACGGGTACAGCGTCGGCGCGCTGGGCTTTATTGTAAAGCCGATACAGTGGTACTCCTTCCATATGTATCTGACGCGGGCGCTGAAGGTACTGCAAAAGCGCGCCGGTCAAAAGACTGCGCCGCCGCACATTGTCGTCAAGGATGGCACCGTGACGCGGCTGCTGGATGCAGCGGAAATCGCCTATGTGGAGGTACGCCAGCACGACCTGCTGTACAACCTGTGCAGCGGGGACGGTAAGACCGAGATCATCAAAAACCGCGGTTCGATGCAGGAAATCGCGGCGCAGCTGACGCCCTACGGCTTTGTACGATGCAGCGCCAGTTATCTTGTGAACCTGCGCTGTATCACGGCGGTAAGCCGTATGAATGTCTATATCGGCGGGGCGGCACTGCCCATCGGGCGCACCTACAAGGACGCCTTCACCGAAGCATTCTCCCGATATATGGCAAAAAAGGAGTGGGAAGACCCGTGCCGGTCATAAATTGGATACTGAACCAGCAAATCCAGCTGGGTATGATTCTATGCGCCTGCCTGTTTGTCCCGTGGGGGCAGCGCCGCAGCTGCTTCGTTCCGCGGCTGGCGGCGGGTGTATGCGTTTTTCTTGTGCTGACGGACACCCTGACATTCCTGCCGTTTTGGGCAAAATTGCTGCTGTATACGACGCTGCTGTTTGCTCTGATATGGTTCAGCTTTGACTGCAGCCCGCTGCACGCTCTGTTTTATACAACCTGTGCCTACGCGGTGCAGCACATTGCCAGCAAGCTGGCGTATATGCCCATTATTTGGCTGGTTCACCATGGGCGCACGGACAGGCTCGATAGCTTTTTCATTCTGCTTTTCAGCAACCTTGTGGTCTGTCTGGTCATCTACCTGCTGTTCACCTTGCGCATCCGGCGCGGGCGCCTGCTGTTTGACAATGTCAAGACCGTGCTTTACTCCGGCTTTTTCCTGATTGCCGCGGTCTACCTGAGTGTTGTGCTGGAGGATGTTCTGGACAGCAGCGCAGAGTCCTACCTGACCGCCTATCTGGCGCTGAATGCGTTCTGCATCCTGTTTGCCATCACGATTCTGGCGCTGGAATTTTCAAATTGCAGCATCAAGAGTCTGGAACAAGAGAATGAAACGCTGGCGCAGCTGCTGGAATGCGACAAGCAGCAGTATGAGCAGGCAAAAAAAGACATGGAAAAAATCAACATCCGCTACCATGACCTGAAACAGCAGTACTCCCACGCCACGGAGGAGGAACGCGCCCGTCTGGAAGAAGAGATGGACAACCTGAACCTGCGCTATCTCACCGGGAATAAGGCGCTGGACATCACACTGACCCAAAAGTCGGCACTCTGCGGGCAGGCAGGTATTCAGCTGGTCTGCTCGGCAGACGGCAGCTGTCTGGAGGATATGAAGCACTACCACATTTACTCTCTGCTGGGCAATGCGCTGGACAATGCCATTGAGTGTCTGACGCAGGTAAATGATGCGTCTAAGCGGGTCATCACACTGGACATCAGCCGCTGCCGTGACATGGCGGTCATCCGCGTGCAGAACTACACCCCCGCACCGCCGATGCTGCGGGACGGCGCTATCGTCACAACCAAGCAGGATACCGAGGAGCATGGCTACGGCATAAAAAGCATCAAAAGCATTGCCGAGCTGTACGGCGGCACGGCAGACTGCTTTGTGGAGGACTCGATTTTTTATCTGGTGGTCACCTTCCCCTGCGGGAAAAGCCAAAAAGAAACTGCATAACCCAAAAGCGACTGCCGAAAGGCGGTCGCTTTTCTTCGTTGTCATTTGTGCCGTGTTTTTTGACATTTACGCCAACTGCATTGACCCGGTCAATGCTTCCCTTTATGATAGCTTTGTGAAAAAGATATGAACGGTTTCTGCAAAAGGGAAGTGCGCAGTCCTTGGCAGCAAGCGCATCGTATCATTCATCTGTGACAGTTAAGGAAGGAGAAAAACCTATGGCACAAAAGGAAACCTCAAGCAAGTCCCGCCGTTGGCTGGGCTTGTCCGGCGCGGCTGTGCTGGTGGCCAACCTTGTCCTGACCGGAACGACTATTGCGTTCCAGCAGGAAGGCGAAGTCAACCACGCACTCGGCATCGAAGGCGCTGGCGCATCTTACGGCGGCACGGAGTTCTCCGCTGACGGCACCCTGTCTGATGCAAGCTACGAAAAGTACATCGAAGCCGCTTATCAGTTCTGTGAGCAGGAAGAGGAAGAGGGCAGCGTGCTGCTCTACAACCGCAACAACGCCCTGCCGCTTTCCGAGTCTGAGCGCAACGTCACGGTCTTTGGCCGCGGCAGCATCGACCCGGTGTTCCGCAGCACCGCAGGCGGTTCCTCCACAAACCCGGATTACCAGAAAACCCCCGTTGACGCCCTGCAGGATGCCGGCTTCAACGTGAACCAAACCGTGCTGGACGCCTACGCTTCCGCCGAAGCGCCGAAAGCAAGAAGCGTTTCCAGCGTGGGAGAATATGACCCGGCGCTGTTCACCGGCAGCGTCACCGACTCGTTTGCGTCCTACGGCGATGTCGCGTTTGTTACGCTGTCCCGCTTTGCCACCGAGGGCAACGACCTTGCGATGGTCAACGATGAGGGCAAGCGTATGCTGGAGCTGGACGACAACGAGAAGGCAATCTTCCAGAAAATCAAGGATTCCGGCAAATTCAAGAAAACCGTCGTCCTGCTGAACTCCGTCTTTGCGATGGAGATGGACTGGCTGGACGAGTACAATGTTGACGCCGTGCTGTGGGTCGGCAACCCCGGCTTCTACGGTATGCCCGGCGCCATCCGCGTTGTGACCGGTGAGGTCAACCCCTCCGGTCACACCACCGCCACCTTTGCCGCCAACTCCCTGTCCGCGCCCAGTGCCGAGAACTTCGGTCTGCACGCCTACAACTACGGCAGCAAAACGCCCCGCGCGGCAGGCGACAGCTTTGTCAGCTATAACGAGGGCATCTACGTCGGCTACCGCTACTACGAGACCCGCTACGAGGACACCATCCTCGGTCAGGGCAACGCCGATTCCGCGGTTGGCACCAAAGCCTCGACCGACGGCTGGAACTACGCCGAGGAGGTCTGCTTCCCCTTCGGCTACGGTCTGTCCTACACGAACTATGAGTACAGCCTTGACAAGCTGGACTACAACAGCGACACCGACACCTTCACGGCGACCGTCACGGTGAGCAACACCGGCGACAGGGACGGCAAGGCTACGGTGGAGCTGTACGCACAGTCCCCCTACACCGACTACGACAAGCAGAACAATGTCGAAAAGTCCTCGATCCAGCTGCTGGGCTATGACAAAATCGACGTGGCCGCAGGTGCATCCGAGACTGTCACGGTCGATGTGCCCGGCTACTTCCTCGCGTCCTATGACGCCAACGGCGCGAAGGGCTATATCCTCGATGCGGGCGATTACTACTTCGCCGTCGGCAACGGCGCACACGAGGCACTGAACAATGTGCTGGCCGCCAAGTGCGGTGACGCCGTTGCGGGCAAGCTGATCGATCAGGACGGCAATGTCGTCACCGGCAACACCGCCGCCGTGGCCACCTGGACCGCCCCCAACACCGAAGTCGATACCCAAAAGTACCGCAACTCCCGTTACAACAGCGATGTGGAAGTCACGAACACCTTCGACGACGCCGATGTGAACTACTGGGCGAACGACGACGAAAAAATCACCTACTTGTCCCGCAGCGCGTGGGATACGACCTACCCCACCACGCTGGAGACCCTGACGGTCAACGATAAGCTGTACAACGGTCTGAATATGCAGACCTACGTCAAGGCAGCCGACGCCAAGAGCGTTTCCGACTTCAACCTCGGCGTGGAGCTGGATGAGAAGATCAACTTCAGCGATATGATCGGCGTCGCCTTCGACGACCCGAAGTGGAACGACTTCCTTTCTCAGCTGACGCTGAGCGATCTGCTCATCAACATGGGCGACTCCAAGGGCATCAAGGCTGTCAAGGCTGTCAACAAGCCCGGCTGCACCATCGTCGATGGTCCCGAGGGCATGAACGGTCAGTTTAAGTACGGCGACCGCCGCAACTGCACCGGCTGGGCTACGCTGCCCATCGTCGGCGCAACCTGGAACCACGATGTGCAGACCCGCTTTGGCGAGATGTACGGCGAGGATGCGCTGTATGCGTCCATCCCCATCGCCTACGCGCCCGGCGCGGACACCCTGCGTTCTCCCTACTCCGGTCGTACCTCTGAGTATTTCTCCGAGGACGGCGTTCTCAGCTACTATGCTGCCAAGGCCGTTTCCCACGGTATGCGCAACAAGGGTCTGATCGGTACGGTCAAGCACTTCTTCCTGAACGAGCAGGAAGCCGGTCGTCAGGGCATCTCCACCTTTGCGAACGAGCAGGCCATCCGCGAGATCTATATGCGCGCCTTTGAGGGTTCTCTGGCTGAGGGCGATTCTCTCGGTGTTATGACCGCTTACAACCGTATCGGCGTTATGTACGCTGCCGCCAACCAGGGCATCCAGCACATCCTGCGCGACGAGTGGAACTACGGCGGCTACATCATCGACGATGCGCTGACTGCGTCCGAGTATTCCTCCGCCCCCGAAATGCTGATGGCGGGCAACAACATCTTCTGCCTGGATACCGCCCGCCCGACCGAAATCGAGAAGCTGATCACCAGCACCGATGACGGCGACCTGCTGCAGAAGGTCATCGACTCCAACCATTATCTGTACTACGTCATGCTGCAGTCCTCTATGGGCGGCTCCGGCGCGGAGGACGTTGTCGTTTCCGACGCAGCCCCGTGGTGGCAGACGACCCTGCGCGCCCTCGATGTTGTGTTCTGCGCACTGGCCGTTGCCGCTGTCGTGATGTATGTGCTGCATACCTACACGGACGTTTTCTCCGAGGAAAAGCGGAAGAATCGTGCCGCCAAAAAGAATTGATGGAGGTGGAACCTGATGAATAAAGGCTTGAAAAATAAAGGGCTGGGCAGCTGGTTCTGCCTTGCCGCAGCGCTGGTCGCGCTGATCACCGGCATTGTATTCCTGCTCACACAGGCCACGGCTGCCCCTCTGGGTCACTCCGGCACGATGGCCGGCGTGGTGCTGCTGGTCGGTGCTGCCGCTTCGCTCGTTTTCTTCTTTGTTTCCGTTCCGTTCAGCGCGCTGATTCAGGCGGTCATTTATAATATCGCCCTGTATCTTGTCGTTGTGCAGTTGTATTTCGTCTTTGCCGACGTCATCAACCATGTCACCTTTGCGGGCGGCAACGCCGGTCTGTGCGTGTTCTATATGGTCGGCACTTTCATTGCCTGCCTGCTCAGCGTGATCGCCTGCTTCTGCAAGCAGACGAAAACCGGCGAGGCAAAAGCCACCGGCAAACAGTTTGCTGCCGCCGGTGCGGTGGTCGTGGTCGCTGCGGTCTGCGTGGGCGGTTTCTCCCTGCAGAGCAGCAGCCTGCCCTCGGCCGACGATGCGGAGGTTGCCCCCGATGCGGCGCAGACCTCTGCCGAGGGCCCCGTTATGAACTACAGCGACAACGAGTTCACCTCCAAGACGCTGGATGACCTGATTGCCATCCCGCAGGAAACCTGGGAAGCCAAGGAGCCGAACGGGGAAGTTGCCTACTTCTTCGAGGGTCAGTACACCGAGGGCTTCAGCACCATCGTGGATCCGGCCTGTCTGGATATGTACTGCTACACCGACGGTTCGATGTGGGGTTCCTTCAGCGGTCCCAACACCTCCGTGGGCGGCGACTCTATCTCCCATGTTTACGGCTACTGGTACAACTACGATGAAAACGGCGAGAAGAACTTCGTCATTCATCTGCTGGGCAACCAGGACGCCGACGGCACCGTGCGCCCCACCGATGTGGAGGGCGGCGCAGATGCGGATGTCTTCGTCTTTGACACCGACCACGGCGCATACAGCATGGAAGCCAGCCTGAGCTATGGCGTTTGGGGCGGTAGTATTACCCGCAACATCAACATCTACGGTCAGCCCTATGCCCCTGCCAAGAGCCTGACGATCGATGCCTCCAACCTGCGCACCTTCTACACGGGCGACACCTTCAACCCGGCTGAGCTGGTTGTCACGGCTACCCGCGCCAACGGTGCGGAGGAGTCCATCTGGGGCGGTCGCTTGACCTTCCCCGGTTACGACAGCGACACCGTAGGCACCAAGACCGTGACGGCCTCCTTCCTGGGTGCGACCGCTACGTTTGAAGTGCAGGTCGAGGATCTGGTCACCGAGCAGTACACGGGCAGCTATGAGCTGGTGCAGGGCGAAACGCCCACCGCAACGGATGCCGTGCTGCTGGTGGATTACTCCCACAAGGTCTGCACGCTGACTGCCGCCGACGGCTCTGCATCCATCACCGGCACGCTGGTGGATGCGCAGGACGATGCCCTTACCATGACCCTGAACGGCAGCGATGCCCTGACGGTGCCCATCACCGAGGGTGAGGACGGCAGCAAGCAGCTGACCATCCCCGCCCACGACGAAATCGTCTCCGGCTGGGGCTCCAGCACCACCTACTCCATCAACGAGGCTGTGGTCACGCTGGCGGCAGAGTAAGCATTCTTTGCTCTAACGGTACTTGCTGAATAAAAGCCGCGTCTGATGTCTGCTTGCAGGCGTTGGATGCGGCTTTTCTTATGAGAAGGGAAAACCATATGCAAAATACAGAACTTTTGCTGAAAGAATTGACCTTGGAAGAAAAATGCGCGCTGCTTTCCGGCGCGGAAACCTTCAAAACGCGGGGTATGCCCAAACACGGCATCCCGCAGATCTGGCTGTCGGACGGTCCCCACGGCTTGCGCAAGCAGGCGGGGGAGAGCGACCACTTGGGGCTGAACCCCAGTGTGCCCGCCACCTGCTTCCCCACGGCGTCGGCTGTTGCAAACAGCTGGGATGCCGCGCTGGGCGAGGAAATCGGCGCAGCCTTGGGCGAGGAAGCCGCTGCGCAGGAAGTGTCGGTGGTGTTGGGACCGGGGCTTAACATGAAGCGCAACCCGCTGTGCGGGCGCAGCTTTGAGTATTTCTCCGAGGACCCGTATCTCGCGGGCAAGCTGGCGGCGGGATATATTCGCGGCATCCAGTCCAAGGGCGTAGCTGCCTGCCCGAAGCACTTTGCCGTCAACAGTCAGGAAACGCGGCGTATGGCTTCGGATTCCATCGTGGACGAGCGCACCCTGCGGGAAATCTACCTGACCGGGTTTGAAATTGCCGTCAAAGAGGGGCATCCCCGCAGCATTATGTCGTCCTACAATCTTGTGAACGGTACGTATGCCAACGAGAATAAGCACCTGCTCATGGAGATTTTGCGCGGTGAGTGGGGCTTTGACGGCGCGGTCATCACCGACTGGGGCGGAAGCAACGACCACGCGCTGGGTGTGAAAAACGGCTCCACGCTGGAAATGCCCGCGCCCGGCGGGGACAGTGTGCGCGAACTGCTGGCGGCGGTGGAAAGCGGGAAAATCTCTGAGTCCGACATCGATGCCCGCTTGTCAGAGTTACTGCCGCTGGTGTTTGACACCAAGGCTGCGCTGGACGCTGCCCCGCGTGAGTTTGATGCGGCAGCCCATCATGCGCTTGCCCGCCGCGCCGCCGCGGAAAGCCTTGTGCTGCTGAAAAACGAGGGCTCTTTGCTGCCGCTGGCAGCGGGTAGCAAGGTGGCTGTCCTCGGCGACTTTGCCAAGAATCCGCGCTACCAGGGCGCAGGCTCCAGCATGGTGAACTCGACACAGGTGGATGTGCTGCTGGATAAGCTGATCGACTCCGAGTTGAACGTCATCGGGTATCAGCAGGGCTTTGACCGCCACGGTAAGCCGGATGCTGCTTTGCAGAAATCCGCCTGCGAACTGGCGACACAGGCGGATACAGTTATTTTGTGCATGGGTCTGGATGAAATCGCCGAGAGTGAGGGTCTTGACCGCAGCAATTTGCGCCTTGCGCAAAATCAGGTGGATCTGCTGCAGGCTGTGGCGGCTGTCAACCCGAAAATTGTCGTGGTATTGTACAGCGGCAGCGTAGTCGAAACGCCGTGGCTGGACAACTGCCAAGCCCTGTTGTACGCCGCCTTAGGCGGTCAGGCGGGGGCGGGCGCCGTTGCGGATGCACTGACCGGCAAGGTCAACCCCTCCGGCAGCCTGGTCGATACCTACTGCTACGACAACTTCAGCGCCCCCGCCATGTGGAACTTCACCCCCACCACCTACGAAGGCTATGTCGAGGGCGGCGATGTGTCCGCCAAGGCTAAGTCCTACATGATCTACCAGGAAGGCATCTATGTGGGCTACAAGTACTACGAGACCCGCTACGAGGACTTCGTCACCGGCAACGGCAACGCAGGCGACTACGCCTACGGCGACATCGTGGCTTACCCCTTCGGCTACGGGTTGAGCTACACCCGCTACGCCTACTCCAACCTCAGGCTGTCTCAGGACAAGATTCCCGGCGACGGCAAGGTCACGGTGAGCGTAGACGTGAAAAACTGCGGAGACCGGGACGGGGAGGAGATCGTACAACTCTACATCCGCGACCTGTACAGCAGCGTGACGCGGCCGGTCATGGAGCTGAAGGATTTCCGCCGGGTCAAACTGGCCAAGGGCGAGACGAAAACGGTCGATTTTACATTACAGGCCTCGAAACTGGCCTTCTATAACAACGACATGGATTGGGTCGTCGAAGCGGGAGACTACAAAATCATGGTCGGCGGATCGTCCTTGGAAAAGGATTTACTCAATATTAACCTAAACATCGAATAATTCCCATGAAAAACTACAAACTGCTGTCACTGATAGCGTTGACAGCCGCATTCTCCTGCTCCCCGAACAATGAAGACGGGCAGTCGGGCAACACCCCCGTCGAAAAATACGGCGCCCTGAAAGTCTCCGGCATCCAATTATGCGCCCAAAACGGCAAAGCGTTACAACTCCGGGGCATGAGTACGCACGGACTTCAATGGTTCGGCAAATGCCAGACCGAGGAGGCTTACCGGTCGCTGGCCGAAGAGTGGCAGTGCGACGTCGTCCGGCTCGCGCTCTACGCCGAGGAGAACGGCTACAACACCGATCCGCTCAAGTTCCGCAACAAAATCG
>ENA-OPEC01002398-OPEC01002398.1-human-gut-metagenome-genome-assembly--contig:-NODE-2398-length-10528-cov-3.192495_pt1 | contig 10528 bp, 8 predicted proteins | sample MGYA00241622_ERZ501507 | MGnify/ENA primary metagenome ERZ501507 (study PRJEB25962, sample SAMEA2042582) | human gut metagenome | biome: human gut; feature: human-associated habitat; material: faeces... | reverse complement strand
GAACGCTACGCTTTCGAGATGATTCTGTGCTGCAAGTTCGAGACAGGAACGATAACTTCCGGCAAGCAGTTCACAGTCTTTCTCCGTTACTCTGCCATAAATGATCGGGCCTACCGTATGCAGGATATAACGACACGGCAGGTTATATGCGGCAGTGATCTTCGCCTGCCCTGTCGGCTCCTCGTGCCCCTGCTCTGCCATCAGCGCGGCGCAGTCCTGACGCAGCTGCACGCCGGCAAAGGTGTGGATGCAGTTATCGATGCAGGCGTGGCACGGGATGTAGCAGCCCGTCATACCGCTGTTCGCGGCGTTGACGATGGCCCCGCACTTGAGGCGCGTGATGTCCCCCTGCCAGAGGTAAAGGTCACCACTGACCGGCCGCAGATCGTCGAAGTCGGTAATGCCCTCGTCTGCCAGCTCTTGCTGCAAGTACTCGTCCTGCACGCGCAGAAACGCTTCGTCTGCCACTTTCGGCATACGGACATTCATCAGCGAGCGCAGCAGCTTGCGCTGCTCCCCCGCGTCCCGCGGCACGTTCAGGCTTTGGTATTCCGTTTTTTCGTTCAATAGCGACCGGATCAGGTACAGCCGCCGCTCCGCCTGCGTCATGTTTTGCTCCTTTCTCAGGGCGTTTTACTTATTGGGGAAGAAAAAGCCCACCGTCATGTCAAGATAGTTCATTCCGCTGTAATCAGGATACTGTTCCTGCACCTTGGCCTTCATCTCGTCGGCGCTTTCGCTCTCCAGCGCGATCTCCTTGAGGTTCGTCAGGTAGTCCACCTTGGTCTGCGCATCCTTCAGGTCTTCGGGCGTGTAATGCGCGGTCAGGACAAGGTCAAAGCCCTTGCGGATGTAGTAGTTGAGCTGGGAAATGATGCCGTCTGCATGCGGGCAGCCCGCCACGATGGAGTGGCAATCGTGGCCCATCATGTGCGTGTAAACACAGTTGATCTCCGGAATTTCAAGGTCGAACGCCTCGGCGTTGGGCTTCACAACAAAGCGGATACCCGCAAGCTCAATCTCGCCCTCGTCCAGCACGTGATCCACCCCGCAAATGCTGGAATCGAAGCTGTCGCCGAATGCGTTCTTGAAATTCGCGACCAGCCCTGCGCCGCCGCCCGTCGTGTTATAGGCGACGGAGGATTCGGTGCCGTAGGCGGGGACCTCCGGCAGAAAGGACGCGCCCGCCGCGTGATAGGCAACGAATTTGGCCTCGACCGTGACACCCTCGCTCTTAAGGAAATCCGTCAGCTCGCGAATATTGTCAAAAAAGCACGGCAGCTCGATCACGACGCCGCGGCCTTTCTTTGCCAGCACAAAGACCTCGTTGTCGATGAGGTCGCGGGTCTGATAGGCGTAAAGGGTGACGCCGTTTTTAGTATAGACGTCCACGCGGCCCTTGTCCAGCGCTACGGTACGGTCAGCAGTCTTGTTCATGATAAATATCTCCAAAATGTTTTGTACTCGAAAGGTTGTATTTTTCTTTCGTTGGCCTTATCATAGCGCCATAGAGAACTTTCGTAAAGTAAGCACAATATTGTGGCGTAGTTACCAAAAGGATACTATTGTATATTTTCAACACTTTTTTCACAGCTGATGGAGTGATACCATGATCGACAAAATGCTCATTCGTGGGGCAAAGGTCCACAATCTTAAAAATATCGATGTCGACATTCCGCTCGGTAAGATCGTCGGCATCGCGGGCGTGTCCGGCTCAGGAAAATCCTCACTGGCGCTCGGCGTGCTGTATGCCGAGGGCTCGCGTCGCTACCTCGAAGCGCTGTCCACCTACACGCGCCGCCGCATGACGCAGGCATCCAAAGCGAGCGTGGATGAGGTCTTATATGTTCCCGCCGCGCTGGCGCTGCACCAGCGCCCCGGCGTGCCCGGCATCCGCAGCACCTTCGGCACCGGCACGGAATTGCTGAACAGCCTGCGGCTCATGTACTCCCGCCTCGCAAGCCACCGCTGCCCGAACGGGCATTACATCCCGCCGACGCTGGCTGTCGCGGCGGGCAGGGAGCTGGTCTGCCCGGAGTGCGGTGCGCATTTCTATGCGCCGTCGGCGGAGGAGCTGGCTTTCAACTCTCAAGGGGCCTGCCAGAAGTGTAGCGGCACAGGCAGCGTCCGGACGGTGGACATGGCGTCGCTGGTGCCGGACGACTCGCTGACCATCGACGGCGGCGCAGTGGCCCCGTGGAACAGCCTGATGTGGTCGCTGATGACAGACGTCTGCCGGGAGATGGGCGTGAGGACGGATGTGCCGTTCCGCGACCTGACCGAACAGGAAAAGGACATCGTCTACCACGGTCCAGCAGAGAAAAAGCATATCTTCTACCACGCCAGGAACTCGAATCAGGCCGGCGAGCTGGACTTTACCTATTACAATGCCGTCTACACTGTAGAAAATGCTCTTGCAAAGGTCAAGGATGACAAGGGCATGAAGCGGGTGGAAAAGTTCCTGCGGGAAGATGTCTGCCCCGAGTGTCACGGCTCACGGCTCTCAGCGGCGGCGCGTGCGCCGAAGCTGCGAGGCATCTCGCTGGACGAAGCCTGCCAGATGACGCTGGAAGCCCTCGTGGAGTGGGTGAAGGGCGTGCCGGGCAGCCTGCCGGAAGAGATGCGCCCGATGGCGGAGAGCATCTGCGAGGCATTCGAAAGTACCGCCAAGCGGCTGATGGACTTAGGTCTGGGTTATCTGACGCTTGACCGCTCGGCCTCGACCCTTTCCACCGGTGAGCGCCAGCGGATGCAGCTGGCCCGGGCCGTCCGCAACCGCACCACCGGCGTGCTCTATGTGCTGGATGAGCCGTCCATCGGCCTGCATCCGTCGAACATCGTGGGCCTGACCGGCGTGATGCACGACCTCGTGGCCGATGGCAACTCGGTCATTCTGGTGGACCACGACACCCAAATCCTGAAAGAGGCCGACTGGGTGATCGAGATGGGGCCGGAAGCGGGAGTCAAGGGTGGACATGTCATTGCCGAAGGGACGATAGCTGATTTGGAGGCAAAGCCGGAGTCCCAGATCGGGCCGTTCCTCTCCGGAAAAGCTGAGACGAAATTGCGCCGGTGTGCCAGGGAAGGAGAGATGTTCGCAGAGGGGGCTATCCATCTCTCTACCGGCAGCATCCACACGGTCAAGCCTTTGGAGCTGGACATTCCCAAGGGGCGGCTCACCGTGGTAACGGGCGTGTCCGGCTCCGGCAAAACGACGATGGTGCTGGAAAGCCTCGTGCCGGCGCTGGAAGCAAAGATAAACGGCAGCGCCCTCCCGGCACATATCCGGGAGATTCGCGCCGAGGGCATCGCGCACGTCAAGCTCATCGACGCGACGCCCATCGGCATCAATGTGCGCTCTACCGTGGCGACCTACGCGGGCGTCCACGACGAGCTGCGGAAGCTCTATGCCAAATCTCCGGACGCCAGGCAAAAGGGCTTCAAGGCCAGCGATTTTTCCTACAACACGGGCAGTCTGCGCTGCCCCGGCTGCGACGGCACCGGTGAGGTGAGCCTGGACGTGCAGTTCCTGCCGGATGTGAACATCGTCTGCCCCGACTGCCGGGGTTCCCGCTACGCGCGGGCGGCTTACGGCGTGAAGCTGACCAACAAGGCGGAGCAGGCCGTCTCCCTGCCGGAACTGATGGATATGGACGTCAACTCCGCCCTTGCGTTCTGCGGCGGGATGAAGACAGTGAGCCAGCGCCTGCAGACATTGCAGCAGCTGGGTCTGGGCTACCTGACGTTGGGCGAAGAGACGCCCAGCCTCTCCGGCGGCGAGGCCCAGCGCCTCAAGCTGGCCAGCGAGATCGGCCGCACCCAGACCGACTCGGTGTTCGTTTTCGATGAGCCCAGCATCGGCCTCCACCCGCTGGACGTGCAGGTGCTGCTGCGGGTGTTCCAAGCCCTGCTGGACAACGGCGCAACGGTCGTTGTCATCGAACACGACCTTGATGTCATCCGCAACGCGGACTATGTCATCGACATGGGGCCGGGCGGCGGCGAGAGCGGCGGCCGCGTCGTGGCAACAGGCACGCCGGAGGAGATCCAGGGAAACCCGGAGAGTATTACCGGAAGATATTTATAACAAAAAGGGGGCAGGTGCTGCGTGACACCTGCCCCCTTCGTCAATATTCTTATTTGCTTTCCGGGACACCGCGCAGTTCGGCACGGAAGCGCTCGGGAACATCTTCTTCCCGGATATTTTTGACGACTCCCAGAAGCTTTGCGGTTTCGCCTACGGGATAGACCATGATGCACTTCCGATGCTTCGCTGACGATCAAAACAAAAAGTTAATTCTCGGAAGAAATATCCTGACCGAAATACTTCTCGCCCAGCTCCTTGAGGGTGCCGTCAGCGCGCAGCTCGTCGATGGCGCTGTTGAGGGCGTCGAGGAAGGAAGAGTCTTCGCTCTTGACGATAGGGATCGCAACGTGAGAAGCATCTTCGGTCTGGGCGACCAGCTTGAAGTCGGCGTCCGGATGGACGTTCAGGTAGTCGTAGAAGGAGACGTTGGCGTTCAGGGTGGCGTCGATGCGGCCAGCGGTCAGCAGCTGGATGGTCTCTTCCAGCGTGTCGATGCCCTGCACGGTCGCGCCGTAGCTCTCGGCCAGCTCCATGTAGGTGGAAGCGAGGCTGTTGGCCGTGGTCTTGCCGGCAAGGTCCTCGAAGCTCTTGATGTCCTCGTTATCCTTGCGGACGGCGAGGGCGGTGTGGATGTAGCCGTAGGGAGTGGTGAAGTCGTAGGTCTTGGCGCGCTCTTCGGTGACTTCGACGCCGTTGCAGACGAGGTCGTAGCGGCCAGCGTCCAGACCGGCGAACAGGCTGTCCCAGTCGCTCTCGACGTACTCGGGCTCGACGCCCAGCTTCTCGGCAATGGCGCGGGAGACTTCGACGTCGTAGCCCACGAGGGTGTCGCTCTCATCGTGGAAGCTCCAGGGCTGCCATGCGCCTTCCAGCGCGATGACCAGCTTGCCGTTGGACTGGATGGTCTCCAGCTTGTTGGCGGCAGCAGCGGAAGCAGAAGCAGCGGTACTGGAAGCAGTGGAGGCGGAAGTGTTGGAAGAGCAGCCAGCCAGCGAGAGAACACCGGCAGCGGCCATGACGCTCATGAGAGAAATAAAGGTTCTGCGTTTCATAGGTGATGATCCTTTCTTATTCAGTATGGGAAATTTTCTGAAGGAACTCACGGGTCCTTGCCTCTTTGGGATGGGCGAAGAACTCCTGCGAGGGGGCTTCCTCGACCACGACACCGTTTTCCATGAAGACGGTGCGGGACGAGACGTTGCGGGCAAAGCCCATCTCATGGGTGACGACCAGCATGGTCATGCCCTCCTGTGCCAGCTGCCGCATGACGGCCAGCACTTCGCCGGTCAATTCCGGGTCGAGGGCGCTGGTGGGTTCGTCGAAATAGATGATCTCCGGGCCGGAGGCAAGAGCACGGGCGATGGCCACGCGCTGCTGCTGACCGCCCGACAGCTGACGGGGGTAGTAGTCGGCCCGGTCAGCAAGGCCGACCTTTTCCAGCATCTTCATGCCGACGGCATCAGCCTCCGCTTTAGGCATCTTCCGGGCGACGATGAGGCCCTCGGTGACGTTCTGCAGGGCCGTTTTGTTGCGGAAGAGGTTGTAGTTCTGGAAGACGAAAGCCGTCTTGCGGCGCAGCCGCGCGATGCTGGCGCGGTCAGCGTGGGCGAGGTCGAATGTCTCGCCGTCGAAGGTGAGCTTGCCTGCGTCCGCCGTCTCGAGGAAGTTGAGACAACGCAGCAGGGTGGTCTTGCCTGAGCCGGAAGGGCCGAGGATGGCCACGACGTCGCCCTTTTCCACCGTCAAATCGACGCCGCGCAGTACGTCCAGACTGCTGGTCGGCTTGGGGGCGCGGCCAAAGATGCCGGGATGGACGCCGGGCTTTGCGTAAGTATGGAAGGATTTGTGGACGCCGCGTATCTCTAACATTGCCATAACAGCCACACTCCTTTCTTACTGGAAGCCGTGGGCGTTGAGCTGGCGCTCCAGCAGCCCTTGCAGCTTGGTGATGACGGTACAGAACAGCAGATACACCACGGCCACCTCACAGTAGATGGGCAGGAAGATGTAGGTGCGGGCGGCTACCCGCTGCCCCGCCATGAACAGCTCTGCCACCGTGATGTTGGACGCCAGCGAGGTGTCCTTGATCATGCCGATGAGCGAGTTGGAAAGGGCAGGTACCGCCGTGCGCAGGGCCTGCGGCAGCACGATGCGGCGCATGATCTGCCACCAGCTCATGCCCACGCAGTAACCGGCTTCCAGCTGGCCCTGGGGCACGCTTTCCAGCGCGCCGCGCATGGTCTCGGCGCAGTATGCGCCCTCGTTGAAGGCGAAGGCGATGACTGCCGCCGGGAAAGCGTCCAGCATGATGCCCACGCTGGGCAGGCCGTAAAAGATGATGAAAAGCTGCACCAGCAGCGGCGTGCCGCGGATGACCCAGATGTAGAACCGGGCCAGCTGGCTCAGCACCGGCACCCGGGCGTACTGCACCAGCGCCACAGCCACTGCCAGCACCATCGCCAAGGTGAACGAGACGAGGGTGAGGGGGATGGTCATGGTGAGGCCCGCCGAGAGGATGCGGGGAAGAGCCTCCCAGAGCACGCTGACGGTGCGGTTGGATAAGAGTGTTTCCAGCATGGATACTCCTTTTTCAAAATTTGAATAAACAGACAGGACAAGTGGGTGGACATATTATATACCTTAAAGCAGGGTCAAAGTCAAGAGGAAAAAATGAAAATCCTACAAAACCTACCAGAATACTATAACATGATTTGGAAATGAACGCAAATGGTTTCGAAAAATTGCATGGTATAGACGAAATGGACGAAAAACAGGTGCTAACTTTGTGCAGAACGGCAGAGCAGTTGACGCGGCAGAAGCTTTCGGGTACAATAGAACTGTATAGACCTGTAAAGGTACAAACAGGCCGCACGCCCCGCCAGACGGGAGCGCGGCGGATACGGAGGACAAACGTGATGAAACGTATTGGTATTCTGGGCGCTGGCACCTGGGGCATGGCCCTTGCACGGATGCTGACTGTGAGCGGGAATGATGTGCTGGTGTGGTCGGCCATCGAGAAGGAGATCGACAGCCTTTCCACCACCCGCAAGCACCCCAATCTGCCGCAGATGAAGATCCCCGACGAGCTGCGGTTCACCAAGAGCATCGAGGAAGTCTGCAAAGACAAGGACATCCTGCTGTTCGCAGTGCCGTCGGTGTTCGTCCGCTCCACGGCGGCAAAGGCCCGGCCCTATGTGGCCGACGGCCAGATCATCGTGGATGTGGCAAAGGGCATCGAGCCTGACACCCTGTACACCATGACCGAAATCCTGGCCGATGAGCTGGGCAAGGAAGGCGGCCCGAAGGGCGTGCGTCTTGTGGCCCTGTCCGGCCCCACCCACGCCGAGGAAGTGGCCATCGACCTGCCCACCACCATCGTTTCGGCCTGCCCGGATGAAGCCGCTGCCGAGTATGTGCAGGATGTGTTCAGCAACACCTGCATGCGCGTGTACACCAACGCCGACATCAAGGGCGTGGAGCTGAGCGGTGCACTGAAGAATGTCATCGCGCTGGGTGTGGGCATCTCCACCGGCCTTGGCTACGGCGACAACGCCCGCGCGGCCCTTATCACCCGCGGCATTGCGGAGATCGCCCGGCTGGGCGTGGCCATGGGCTGCAACATCCACACCTTTGCGGGTCTGGCCGGTATCGGTGACCTGATCGTCACGGCGACCAGTATGCACAGCCGCAACAACCGCGCGGGCATCCTGATCGGCAAGGGCGAGAGCCCGGAACAGGCCGTGAAGGAAGTGGGCATGGTGGTGGAGGGTATCAACGCTCTGCCCGCTGCCATGGAGCTGGCCGCACGGTACAATGTGGAAATGCCCATCGTGCAGACGGTGAACGCCATCGTGAAGGAAGGCATGAGTGCCAGCGACGCCCTGCGCACCCTGATGGACCGCAACCGCAAGAACGAGATGCCGCAGGGTTACGAAAAAGTTTAAGGCATGACGATTTAAAATGGCCGACGCGTGCGCTCTGGCCATGAACAGAGGAAAGTCGATTTTTTTCGATTGGAGCTCCAGAAAACCTGCGGATTTTCTGGAGCTCTTTTTCACAAGTGGGGCCGAAAGCGGAGGACGCGGCTGGAGAAACTACCGGTCCGCTGGCCGAAAAGTGCAATAATCATTCAAACTTTTTACCAAAACCAGACACAAAGGGGTAGAAGGTGGGGAAACTTTCTGCTATACTAAAACAGAACGCGAAACCGGCGGGCGTTTTGTGCACCCTGCCGGAGGGAAAGGAAGGAATCTGCCATGCCGTCAACCTACGCGCACCGCCGCTTTGGTGCCAATGTTCTGGAACATCTGCCGGACGAAGTGCGGGTGCAGCTGGAAATGAACCGTGAACTTTACGATATCGGCCTGCACGGGCCGGACCTGCTGTTTTATTACCATGCGGCCAGCTCGAACCCCGTGAGCGCGCTGGGCAATGCCATGCACGACAAGCCCGGCCGGGTGTTCTTCGACCGCGCCCGGGGCGTGGTGAAGGCGGCAGGCGACCGCGACGCGGCGCTGGCCTATGCCATCGGCTTTGTATGCCACTTTGCACTGGACAGCACCTGCCACCCCTATGTGGAGCAGTTCACCCGCTCCAGCGGCGTGACCCATTGTGAAATCGAGACCGAGTTCGACAACATGCTGATGCGCCGGGATGGCTGCGACCCGCTCAAGTTCTTCACGGCCAGCCACATTCATCCGTCGGAGAAAAATGCAAAGGTGATCGCGCCGTTCTACGAGGGCATCTCAGAGCAGGTGACGCTGGATGCGCTCAAAGGCATGATCTCGATGCACAGGCTTCTGCAGGCGTCGAATCCGGTCAAGCGCTGGGTGGTGCTGACCGGCATGAAGGTGGTGGGCAAGTACGACATGCTGCACGGCCTTGTGGCGAACCCGCGGCCGAACCCGAAGTGTGTAGAGAGCGGCAAACAGCTGGAAGCACTGTACGCCAAGGCTCTACCTCTGGCAGAACGGCTCATTCTGGAATTTGTGGAAAAGCTGGACACGGACGAACCGCTGGATAAAGCCTACGACCATACATTTGGAGAGTTCTGAGCAGGTCGATGCAGGCCAGCAGGGAAAGATGCTGTTTCCCGCTACGACCCTTTTGGTGAGAATGTGTTTGGAGCGCTCCGCAGAGCGCGACAAACACGAAAATAAAAATAAAATTTCCGCTGAAGATGGCCAGAGCGTGAGCGGCGGCCATTTTAAATGGTGAAATCTAAAAAGAGGGGGCACCGCCCGGCGGTGCAAGAGGAAACAAAATGAAACATGAAAAATTCAAGGTGACGCCGCTGGAGCGCGCGTGGATCCTGTACGACGTGGGCAACTCGGCCTTTGTGCTGATGGTGGCCACCCTTATCCCCATTTTCTTCAATGCGCTGGCGGAGGCCGGGGGCCTGAGCTCGGTGGAGTATCTGGCTTACTGGGGCTATGCCAGCTCGGCTGTGACCGTCATCACGGCTGTTTTGAGCCCGATTTTGGGAACAGTGGCCGACACGAAGGGCTTCAAGAAGCCTATCTTCATACTCTGCGTTTTCGTGGGCATCGTGGGCTGCTGCGCCATGGGCGCGGCGTCGGCGTGGCTGCCGTTTCTGGTCATCTTCGTCATTGCGAAAGTGGGCTTTTCGGGCAGCCTGGTGTTCTACGACTCGATGCTCAGCGACGTGACCACTCCCGAGCGGATGGACGAAGTGTCCAGCCGGGGCTATGCGTGGGGATACATCGGCAGCTGCGTACCCTTCGTGGTCTGCCTCGGTCTTGTGCTGGGGGCGGGGAGCATCGGCATCAGCCAGATGACGGCGCTGAACCTGGCACTCCTGCTGACGGCGGCGTGGTGGCTGCTCACGACCCTGCCGCTGCTGAAAAGTTATAAACAGCTCCACTATGTTGAGGTGGAAAAGCACGCTGTCCGGCAGAGTTTTGCCCGCATCGGCCATACCCTGCGGCATCTGCCGGAGGATAAGCAGGTGTTCTGGTTTTTGCTGGCGTTCTTCTGCTACATCGACGGCGTGTACACCATTATCGACATGGCGACGGCCTACGGCACGGCGCTGGGCCTGGACACCACCGGCCTTTTGCTGGCACTTCTTGTGACCCAGATCGTGGCGTTCCCGTCGGCCCTCATCTTTGGGCGGTTGTCGAACAAGTACCCCTCGGCAAAGCTCATCCCGGTGTGCATCGCGGCCTACGCGGGCATCGCGGTGTTTGCGTTTTTCCTGACCCAGCAGTGGCAGTTCTGGGTGCTGGCCGTCATCGTGGGCATGTTCCAGGGCGGCGTGCAGGCGCTCAGCCGCTCCCACTTTGCAAAGATCATCCCGCCGGAAAAGTCGGGCGAATACTTTGGCCTCTTCGACATCTGCGGCAAGGGCGCGTCCTTTCTCGGGACGATGATCGTCAGTGTGGGAAGCCAGCTCACCGGCAGCGCCAATGTGGGTGTCGG
>ENA-OPEC01002385-OPEC01002385.1-human-gut-metagenome-genome-assembly--contig:-NODE-2385-length-10581-cov-5.421718_pt1 | contig 10581 bp, 10 predicted proteins | sample MGYA00241622_ERZ501507 | MGnify/ENA primary metagenome ERZ501507 (study PRJEB25962, sample SAMEA2042582) | human gut metagenome | biome: human gut; feature: human-associated habitat; material: faeces... | reverse complement strand
TTCCGATCCGAAAGAACTTGCCACACACTGTATGGAAGATATCGATAAAGATTTCGTTAAAAATGTACATGTGGGAGATATTATTGTAGCCAATAAAAACTTTGGATGTGGTTCTTCCCGTGAACATGCACCGATTTCCATCAAGGCATCCGGTGTCAGCTGTGTCATTGCTGAGACATTTGCCAGAATCTTTTACCGGAATGCCATCAATATCGGTTTGCCGATCATTGAGTGCCCACAGGCCGCAAAGGAAATACAGGCAGGGGATGAGGTGGAAGTAGATTTTGATTCCGGAATCATCACAGATGTGACAACCGGAAAGAAATTCCAGGGACAGGCATTTCCACCATTTATGCAGAAGATTATTGACTGCGAAGGTCTTGTCAATTATATCAACCAGAAATAATAAAAAGATGTCAGAGAGGACTTCCCTTATTTGCGGGGAAGTCCTTTTAGGTAAGAAAGATATTTAGGAGAAAGAGAAATCTGCTGGTAAATATCGGCATAGGACGAAGCAGACAGCTCCTCGATATAGTTTTCCGGAAAATTTTTTGATATGCCGGCCTGATGCGCCAGATCTACGGCTTTGTTATAGGCAATTGCCGCATCAATCGCATTTGTGTAATTACCGACAGTGATGTTGCCGTGGATATGGATACGTACTTTATAGTGTTCGGTTCCGTTTTTGTCGATGCGTTCGACACCAAAATACGGATTGATGATTTTGAGGTTTGAGTAGCGGAAATCATTTTCATCGCCGTTGACAAAACAAAAATCCCTGCCGTTTACCGCATGGGTTTTGATGCCGTAGCGGCCGAGAAGCGTAAGCTGCATTCCATAGTGATTGACATACAGATGTCCCTGGCGCGTCAGAATCCGGTGGCTGCTGTAATAGAAGAGGTCATCAATGTCAAATTTTAACTCCCGGTGAATACTTAGATAATAACTGAAATAATTTTTGCGCAGATAGATGGGGGTAGGAATATACATATGATTATCCCGGAAATTGATCAGCGAAACAATTTTTTCAAAGGCAAGCTGGTTGGTCCGGTAAAATGCCTCATCGATGGTTTCTGTACCGGATAACAGCTCGCAGGCGGCAGTGTATGCCTGATGTGCCTGAACTTCCGTGGGGAAGCTTCCGAGGCTGATATGACGGCCTTTGTGCGTAATATTGGAGCGATAGTATACGGTTTTGTCTTTTTTTGTCGCAAGATATACACCGGTTAACATAAATTCTCCTTTCGCCCTGACAGGTTATTTTAGTAGTATAACATAGGAAATTCATTGACACCACCCACTTTTTTACCTATAATGTACGAGAAACGTTATGATTAAATTTTTGTAAAATGAGGAAGAAAAAATGGAATTAATGTATTCAAGCACCAGAAATGATAAAGTAAAACTGACTGCATCCCAGGCAATTTTAAAGGGTCTGGCAGATGATGGAGGACTTTTTGTACCGGAGCGTATCCCGGCACTGGATGTCCCGATGGATACACTTGCAGATATGTCCTATCAGGAGACTGCTTATGAAGTCATGAGCCGTTTCTTTACGGATTTTACAGAAGATGAGTTAAAGGATTGTATCAAAAAAGCATACGACAGCAAATTTGATACGCCGGAGATCGCACCGCTGGTAGATGCGGACGGTGCTTATTATCTGGAATTGTTCCATGGCCCGACAATTGCATTTAAGGATATGGCACTTTCCATTCTGCCACATCTTTTGATTACCTCTGCAAGAAAAAATCAGGTGAAAAATGATATTGTTATTTTAACAGCGACATCCGGAGATACCGGAAAAGCTGCCCTTGCAGGATTTGCAGATGTGGAAGGCACAAAGATTGTTGTATTTTATCCGAAGAACGGTGTCAGCCCGATCCAGGAAAAGCAGATGATCACACAGAAAGGTGCAAATACCTGTGTGGTTGGAATCCACGGAAACTTTGATCAGGCACAGACCGGTGTGAAGAAGATGTTTAATGATACTGCACTTGAAGCAGAACTTGATGTTGCAGGTTATCAGTTCTCATCTGCAAATTCCATCAATATCGGACGTCTGATTCCTCAGGTGGCATATTATGTATATGCATATGCAAAATTATATAAAAATGGTGCAATTGCAAAAGATGAAAAGATCAACGTTGTTGTTCCAACCGGAAATTTCGGAAATATCCTTGCTGCTTTTTATGCAAAGAATATGGGACTTCCAATTGCAAAACTGATCTGTGCATCCAATGAGAACAAAGTATTGTATGATTTCTTCTCCACCGGAACATACGACAGAAACCGTGATTTCATTCTTACAAGTTCTCCATCCATGGATATTCTGATTTCTTCCAATCTGGAGCGTCTGATTTACCGTATTGCCGGAAATGACGCAGAAAAGAATACAAAGATGATGGAAGAACTTTCCACAGACGGAAAATATGCAATCACAGACGAGATGCGTGCGCAGCTTGCTGATTTCTACGGAAATTATACAAGCGAGGAAGAGACTGCAAAGACCATCAAAAAATTATATGAGGATACCGGATATATCATTGATACCCATACAGCAGTTGCGGCAGGGGTATACGATAAGTATAAGAAGGATACCGGGGATACCGAGACAAAGACCGTGATTGCCAGCACGGCAAGTCCGTTTAAGTTTACCCGAAGCGTTATGGATGCGATTGATCCGAAATATGATGCTATGGGTGACTTTGAGCTGGTAGATGAGCTTTCCAGAATCGGAAATGTCAAAGTCCCACAGGCGATCGAAGAGATCCGTACCGCACCGGTACTTCATGATACGGTATGTGAAGTGGAAGAAATGCCACAGGTTGTTAAAAAATTCCTTGGTGTTTAAAATACATATGAAAAGAGGACAAAGATTATGAAAAAGAAATTGATTTCACTTTTACTTGTTTCTGCCATGGCAGCTGCAACAGCAGGCTGCGGTTCATCCGTACCTGCCAACAGTGGGAACTCTAAAAAAGAAGAAGCAAAAAAAATCGAAAACGCAGATGATCTGAAAGATGCAAAGATCGGTGTACAGACAGGTACAACAGGTGATATCTACTGCTCTGATGATTTCGGTGATGATCATGTAGAACGTTTTAATAAAGGTGCAGATGCAGTTCAGGCACTTGTAACAGGAAAGATTGACTGTGTAATCATTGATCAGCAGCCGGCAGAAGCTTTTGTTGAAAAAAATGATGATTTAAAGATTTTATCCGATACGTTTGATCCGGAAGAGTATGCCATCTGTATTGCCAAAGGCAATTCGGATCTGACCGATAAATTTAACAGCGCGATTGAAGAACTGCAAAAGGATGGAACCATTGATTCCATCACCAGCAATTATATCGGAGATGAGGCTGGAAAGCATCCATATGAGACACCGGACGGAACCGAGTATCCAAACGGAACACTTACTATGGCAACCAATGCGCAGTTTGAGCCATACGAATATTATGACGGAGATCAGATTGTAGGAATTGATGCAGATATTGCAAAAGCAATCTGTGATAAACTCGGATATGAGCTGAAGATTGAAGATATGGAGTTTGATGCGATCATCGCAGCGGTATCTTCCGGAAAAGCTGATTTTGGTGCTGCCGGAATCACGGTAACTGAGGATCGTAAGAAAAATATTGACTTTACGGATACCTATACAAAGGCTTGTCAGGTAATCGTTGTAAGAAACAAATAATTTGTTTCGGAGGATAAACAGTGAGTGATTTTATTGCAAAATTTCAACAGGATTTTATAGAGAGCGACCGTTATCTGTATCTGCTGCGCGGGCTGGGGAATACATTGCTGATTGCAGCCCTTGCGGTTATTCTGGGAATTGTTCTTGGATTTCTGGTTGCAATTATCCGGTCTACACATGACAAGCATGGCGGACTGAATATCCTGAATTTTATCTGTAAAGTGTATCTGACCATATGGCGGGGAACCCCGACGATGGTGCAGCTGCTGATCATGTATTATATTATTCTCGTTGCACTGGATAATAAGATTCTGGTTGCAGTGATTGCGTTCGGATTGAATTCGGCGGCTTATGTGGCAGAGATTGTCCGTTCCGGAATTATGTCTGTGGATGAGGGACAGTTTGAGGCCGGACGAAGCCTTGGGTTGAATTACACCCAGACCATGCGGCTGATCATTCTTCCTCAGGCATTTAAAAATGTCCTTCCGGCGCTGGCAAATGAATTTATTACACTTTTGAAAGAGACATCCATCAGTGGATACATTGCAATTCCGGATCTGACAAAAGGCGGTGACATTATTCGAAGCCAGACATATGATGCGTTTCTTCCGTTATTCGGCGTTGCGGTCATTTATCTGGTACTGGTAATGATCCTTACGGCAGGAGTACACAAACTGGAAACGAGGTTGCGGACAAATGAGCGATAACAAAAATGTATTGATCGAAGTGAGAGATCTTTGTAAATCTTTTGACCATGTTAAGGTATTAAACGGAATATCAACAACGATTTCGCAGGGAGAGGTTGTTGCAATTATCGGACCGTCGGGATGCGGAAAATCTACGTTTCTGCGCTCCATGAATCTTCTGGAAAAACCAACCTCCGGTTCCATTCTTTTTGAGGGAACGGATATTACGGATTCTTCCGTTGACATCAATAAAATGCGTCAGAAAATCGGAATGGTGTTTCAGCAGTTTAATCTCTTTCCCAACCATACCGTAAAAGGGAATATCATGCTTGCCCCGGTACAGACCGGGCTCATGACAAAAGAAGAGGCTTCGAAACGTGCAGATGAACTGCTGGTACGCGTAGGGCTTTCGGATAAAGCGGATGTCTATCCTGCAATGCTTTCCGGAGGACAAAAGCAGCGTATTGCGATTGCGCGTGCACTTGCTATGAATCCGGATGTGATGCTGTTTGATGAGCCGACTTCTGCACTTGATCCGGAAATGGTAGGAGAAGTACTTGAGATTATGAAAGAACTTGCCAGAGATGGAATGACGATGGTGGTTGTCACACATGAGATGGGATTTGCCAGGGAAGTGGCAAGCCGTGTAATGTTCATCAATGAAGGACAGATTCAGGAGGAGAATACACCGAAGGAATTTTTCTCCCACCCGGAAAATCCACGTTTGTGCGAGTTCCTTTCTAAAGTATTATAGTGGAAACATAAAAAAACGTCTGCCTTGTGGCAGACGTTTTTTATGGCATTTTACTTTAAGGAAAATCCTATTTTATTCTTTAATGGAAACACGTTCCATATAAAAATCAATCGTTCCAAACGTATACAGAACCGGGATATGCAAGGTGCGTCCTGAAAACTGAATCGGGGAAACGGTAATATGCTCCGGAGCACCGAGTGTTAACTCTGTGTTAGAGGTGTTTGATACATTTACAATGAATAATCCGTTCTGCAGATTCAAAAAATCCTCCAGAGAAGCCTGAACGTATTCATCGTAAGAATGGAACTGCTCATGGACATAGCGGGTAGCAAAGGCAATCGCCGTGTCCAGATCCATGGAAATATAGGTGTTAATCGCATAGTCACCATGAATTTCCTGCTTTACACAACAGGCAATGGAAGCCTCAGTGACTTCTTCCACGGAAAGCGGTGTGTAATCGGAACCGATAAAACGGATAAAATCGTTAAATAAAAGCTCGATAAACATATGTCCTTTTTCCGAAAGAGCAGCGTCGGTTGATGAAAAAAAGTTTTCAAACAACTGCTGGATATTTTTCCGGCGCTCGATAAGGCTTTCTTCATCTTCCATGCCGTTTTTGGAACGGTAATCCTGTATGATCTGTTCGAAATCGGTGTTTGTCAGAACTCCTTCATCCAAAAGAACCTGTCCAAGAGAAAGGAAGGCAGGGGTCTGCTGTTTTAACAGTTCTTCCACCTGGGCTTCGGTCAGGTATCCGAGCTGAATCGCCAGCTCACCGAAACGATTGTCCTGGTGGGTCTGGTGAATGACAACATCATCTACCTGGGCTGCATTCATGTATCCGGCATGAATGGCAAGGGTACCGAGTTTCATATGCTGGTCTGCTTCCTGACGCATCGCTGAAAACAGCTGATCACGGGTCACATATCCGTTGGCAAGCAGATAATTTCCAAAAAATTGTGTATACATAACGATTATCTCCCTTCCAGGAAGCGCTTAACGACAGCAAGCACCTGTTCCTTGTCCAGTGGCTTTTGAATGAAATCTTTTGCGCCCGCTTCCAGTGCATTTTTCAGCTGGGACTGTGTTCCGACAGAAGAAGCGATGATGATTGTAGCTTCCGGATCAAATTCCATAATATCACGGATGGCATCATTGCCGTCTTTTTTTGGCATAACAATGTCAAGAAATACCAGATCCGGATGTACTTCTTTATATTTGTCAATCGCACTCTGTCCATCGGTGGCTTCCACGAATACCGGAGTGCCGAGAGTGGAAATGATGTCCTTTAACTGTTTACGTGCAAGAATCGAATCGTCAGTAATTAAAATTGTAGTGTCCTCAATGCGCATATACATTCTCCTTTTTGTTACATATTAAGTATATTTTACTATAAATGTATAAAATAATCAATGAAATTTGACTATTTTTGCCGATGGTAAAAAGTTTTTTCGTGTGTGATACTATAAAACAGGAGGAAAAATCATGAAAACAATTTTACTTATGGATATTGTGATCGTTTTTGTAGGCATTTATCTGGCTGTTTCTGCTGCAAAAATGAAAAAAAGCGGACAGATCAGTGACCTGGTTGTCCCGAAAGAAGAAATTAAGAAGTGTAAAGATCCCGAGGCGTATATCCGGGGAATAACACCGTGGCTGTATGGATTTGCGGCGGTAGCAGTCGTTGTGGGAGCAATCGGAATTTTATGTGATACTAAGGTGATTACGCTCGGACGCATCTGGACATATGTGGAACTTGGTGCATTTTTGGCAGCATTGTTTGCATTTGTAAGCGGAATGCGTAAAATAAAAGACAAATTTTTCCCTTAAAGCAGTATGCGGAAATGGAAAAAAGTACATAGAATCAGACCTTGAAATTCAGGTAAAAATAAAGTATAATAAATGCAGTACAAAAGAGAAAGTTGCCGGATGCGGTATCGCATAAAAGACGGCAGAAAGAGATGCCTGAAATGTACGACAACTCTTGCTATTTAGAACCTACATTTACTTTAAACGGGATTCCTATATGATTTTTCTGGATGTCAGGCCGCCACAGTCAGCGGAAGACAGAAGGGAAACTGCGGTCGCCCACCTAGCATTGGCTAGGAGTCTAAATTGCAGGAACCGGCATTTTGGGTAACTTACCAAAGAAAAAGTATTTAATATAAGATACCAAAGAATTTATTATATACCAAAGAATGTTACAGCGTACAAAAGAGAAGGGGAGCTGCCGGAGAACGGTGGCTCCTTATTTTGTGTCAATGACAGATGAATTAATAAAAACGGAGAGTGCTTCATGAAAAAAAGAGACAAAATGAAGATGATGGGGATTCTGATTCTGCTGCTTGCGGTAATTACCGTTGCGATAACTTTAATTCTGGTATCCCGTCTTTCCAAAACGGCAGGGAAAGATCAAAAAGAAGAAACATTTGACCGTTCCGTTTCCGGGATGCTCAGCAATGCATATATCTTAAAGAGTGAAGAAAAGGATATCATTGTATTATATCGGGGAGAAACCTATTTTGCGGAGGGAAAGCCGGAGAAAAAATATACGGGGGTTGCGGATATTGAACTGACGAAGGGAAAGGTTACTAAAATTTATGCGAAACCTTCAACGATCAAGGGGGGTCTGACAAGTTACTCCTCAAAAAGTGTTCAGATAGAGGGATATGAACCGCTTTCGGCAGAAAAAGATCTGCCGGTGTATCTTGTGGCAAGTTCCGGACATGCAAAAATTCCTGTCCGTCAGGGAAAGATTTCAGATCTTGTTGTAGGAAATTCCAAAGTGGAACTGGTTGTTGCAGAGCAGAAAGCCTGTGCACTTGTAAGCTATCAGGAGGACATGGCAGAAAAGGTCCGTGTGCTGCTCAAAAACGGAAAAGAAAATACATATGCCAGTCTTTTTGTTTGCAGCGGGGATGCCTATACCGTGGATGGAAATAAAAGGAAGAAGGACACCGTAACAGATGCAGAAAAACTTCTGAAGGGGGAAAAAACGGGAAAAGAGATAAAAATTTCTCCGGATACCGGTGGCCTTTTGTATCGATGTGATAAAAACGGAAACCCGTATGGTTCCGGGTACGAGGGAGATCTGATTCTCCGGAAGGAAAAAAAGGGATATGTCCTGATCAATGAAATTCCGATGGAAGATTATATTCGTTATGTTCTGCCTTCTGAAATGCCATTATCTTTTTCCTATGAAGCCTTAAAAGCACAGGCGGTATGTGCGCGCACATTTACATACGGGCAGATGAAAAACGATACGTATGCCCGGTACGGAGCAAATCTGGATGATTCCATTGCCTATCAGGCCTATCATGCAACAACTTCCTATGAAGTGACGGATCAGGCTGTGGCGGATACCGCAGGCATGGTGATGACGTACAAAGGAAAACTTGCGGACTGTTATTATTATTCCACTTCCCCGGGATATTCTGAAAATCTGGAAGTATGGAATGCCGCATCTCCGGGATATCTGCTGGCGGAAAACCATACCAGGGAAAAGACAAAAGATCTGTCTTCGGATAAAGCCTTTCATAAATTTATTACAGCAAAAGCGGATGCCTATGATGAAAATTCCCCGTATTTCCGATGGACGGCTACCCTGTCGGCAAAGCTGGGCATGGATGAAACATATGGAAAACTGAAAAAACTGAAAGTCAATAAACGAAGCACTTCCGGATATGTACTGTCTCTTACCATGGTTTTTGAAAAAGGAGAGCGGACGATCGAAAAGGAAAATGAAATCCGGTATGCACTCGGAAAGTATCTGCTGGATCTTGATCTTGCAGACGGAACCAATAAACATCGTGCCTCTTCCGTCCCGAGTGCGTGCTTTGAAATAAAAAGTCAGAAAAAAGGAACCATCGTGCTGACCGGAGGCGGATTCGGGCATGGAATCGGAATGAGTCAGTACGGTGCGGACGCCATGGGAAAAGAAGGAAAGAAATGGCAGGAAATTCTCGGATTTTATTTTAAGGATGTTACATTTACCAATGTCTTTGATCTTGACACATAAAAGGAGACTGTGGTAGAATGACAAATGTGTAAAAAGCAATGAATGTGTCAGTAGCATCTGAACGACATACAGAGAGAGGAAGTCATCGGCTGTAAGCTTCCTTATGATACGCCAGCATGTGAATTTTCCCACAGGAGCTGCGCAGGTGAACACAAGGATTTTTAGCCTGCGACGGTCACTGCACGTTAAGCAGAATGAGAGCCCATATAGATACAGGATATGGGAATCTGGGTGGTAACGCGGAATTTTTCGTCCCTGATATGCAATTATGCATAGCAGGGATTTTTTTATGCCAGAAAACAGTTCCTGTTCCACAGTAGAAAATTGCGTAAAAACAATTATTATGAAAGAAAATATGTAAAAGGAGAGTACCATGAAAGAAAAATTGCAGAAAATCAGAGAAAATGCAATAGCACAGATTGAAAATTCTGACGGACTTGCAAAACTCAACGATGTGCGTGTCGCCGTTCTTGGAAAGAAAGGGGAACTCACCGCCGTATTAAAGAGTATGAAAGAGGTTGCACCGGAGGATCGCCCGAAGGTGGGACAGTGGGTAAATGAGACCCGTCAGGAAATTGAGAACAAACTTGATGAGATGAAGAAAAAACTCGAGGCTGCGGAGTTAGAACATCGTCTGGAAAATGAAGTGATTGACGTTACCCTTCCGGCAAAGAAAAACCGTGTGGGACACAGTCATCCGAATACCATGGTACTTGAAGAGGTAGAGCGTATTTTTACCGGTATGGGATATGAAGTTGTAGAAGGACCGGAAGTAGAATACGATCTGTACAACTTTGAAAAACTGAATATTCCTGCAGATCATCCGGCAAAAGATGAACAGGATACATTCTATATCAACAAAGACATCGTGCTTCGTACCCAGACATCACCGGTTCAGGCACGTGTGATGGAACAGGGCAAGCTCCCGATCCGTATGATTGCACCGGGACGAGTATTCCGTTCTGACGAAGTGGATGCAACCCATTCCCCGTCCTTCCATCAGATCGAAGGTCTGGTTGTAGATAAAAATATTACATTTGCAGACCTGAAAGGTACTCTGGAAGAGTTCGCAAAACAGTTGTTCGGACCGGAGACAAAGACGAAATTCCGTCCGCATCATTTCCCATTCACAGAGCCAAGTGCAGAAGTTGATGTTACCTGCTTCAAATGCGGCGGAAAAGGATGCCGTTTCTGTAAAGGATCCGGATGGATCGAGATCCTCGGATGTGGTATGGTACATCCACACGTACTGGAAATGTGCGGAATTGATCCGGAAGAATATACAGGATTCGCATTCGGTGTAGGACTGGAACGTATCGCACTTCTGAAGTACGAGATCGATGATATGAGACTGTTATACGAAAATGATATCAGATTCTTAAAACAGTTCTAACGAGCATAAATAAATAAGGCATAAAGAAGG
>ENA-OPEC01002382-OPEC01002382.1-human-gut-metagenome-genome-assembly--contig:-NODE-2382-length-10591-cov-3.430239_pt1 | contig 10591 bp, 7 predicted proteins | sample MGYA00241622_ERZ501507 | MGnify/ENA primary metagenome ERZ501507 (study PRJEB25962, sample SAMEA2042582) | human gut metagenome | biome: human gut; feature: human-associated habitat; material: faeces... | reverse complement strand
CTCATTATGCTATCGGAACCGGATTTATGGCATTGGGCATGATGATTCCGGGAATGCCCGCAGGCTGGATACAGGAACACATCGGATATACCAGTTTCTTTATCTGGGTCTGTATTTGCACCATACCCGGCATTATAGCCTCATTGATGATTCGCAATCGGCTGGATGATTCTTTCGGTAAGAAACAATAAACAATTTACTTAATAACTTAACACATTAACAAGTAACAGTCATGAATGTAACAAGTAATAAACGCCTGTTGGCACTCGATGTAATGCGAGGCATTACCATCGCAGGAATGATACTGGTGAATAATCCAGGTTCATGGACGTATGCATATACTCCCCTCACACATGCTCAATGGAATGGTCTTACCCCCACCGATCTGGTCTTTCCTTTCTTCATGTTTATCATGGGAATTTCCACATACATTTCCCTGAAGAAATACAACTTCGAGTTCAGCCACGCCGCCGGCATGAAGATACTGAAACGCACCATCGTCATTTTCCTTATAGGCATGGCTATCGGCTGGTTCTCGCGTTTCTGCTATTACTGGGCCTCCGCTCCGGACGACCTCAGTTTCGGAGAGAAGCTATGGGCTTCCGTCTGGACATTCGACCGTATCCGTATTCTGGGTGTCATGCAACGGCTGGCCCTTTGCTACGGAGCAGCCTCCATCATTGCACTAACCATGAAGCATAAACATATACCTTATCTGATAGCCGGCCTATTGACAGGCTACTTCATACTGTTGATGTGCGGCAACGGTTTCGCCTATAATGAAACAAACATTCTTTCCGTGGTAGACCGTGCCATCCTGACCCCTGCACACATGTACAAGGATAACGGCATAGATCCCGAAGGTTTGTTAAGCACCATTCCTGCCATTGCACATGTGTTGCTGGGCTTCTGTGTAGGGCGGCTGATGCTGGATGGCAACAAGTCGGAAGACCGTGCCTCATTTCTCAATTCGCAGCTTATCACACTGTTGCTGGTAGGTGTTATCCTTACTTTCTCCGGTTTCCTGCTAAGCTACGGCTGCCCCATCAACAAGAAAATATGGTCTCCTACCTACGTACTCGTCACTTGCGGACTGGCATCCAGTTTTCTGGCATTGCTTATCTGGATTATTGATGTGAAAGGCTATAAGAAGTGGAGCATGTTTTTCGAGGCATTCGGTGTGAATCCGCTGTTCATGTATGTATTGGGCGGCGTACTTAGCATACTTTTCGGTAGTATCAGTTTCCCGTGGGGAAACAGCAGCATCAGCATACACGGATTCTTATACAATATAGTCCTCATGCCCGTTTTCGGTGAAACCGCCGGTTCCCTTGCCTTTGCCCTGCTGTTTATCGCCATTAACTGGTGTATCGGCTACCAGTTGTACAAACGAAAAATATATATCAAAATATAAGGATTAGGGGTTAGTGATTAAGGATTAGTGATTAATACGTTGCCTATAATTAAGAAACAGTATCACCTACCATTAATCACTAATCCTTAATCACTAACCCCTAATCCCTAATCATTAAACATTATTTATATGATTCTAATAGCAGACAGTGGCTCTACAAAGACCGATTGGTGTGTTGTAGAGAATGGAGTACTTCTCCAACAGATATTCACGAAAGGGACGAACCCTTTCTTTCAGTCGGAAGAGGAAATCAGTAATGAAATAGCAACAGCGCTATTACCTCAGCTGAAGACAAGTGAGCTGGATGCCGTATACTTTTATGGTGCAGGATGCGGATTTCCCGACAAGATAAGTATGGTGCACCGTGCCATAACCAAACACCTCAGTGTGAAAAATGAAGTGGAAGTCAATACCGATATGCTGGCTGCCGCACGTGGCCTCTGCGGACATGACTCAGGCATTGCCTGCATCATGGGGACCGGCTCCAACTCATGTTATTATGACGGAAAAAGCATTGTCACCAATGTATCTCCTCTGGGATTCATCTTGGGAGACGAAGGCAGCGGAGCCTGCTTGGGCAAACTGTTGGTAGGCGATATCTTGAAAAATCAGATGACACCCGAGCTGAAAGAGAAATTCCTCAAACAGTTCGACCTGACACCTGCTGATATCATCGACCGTGTCTACCGTAAACCTTTCCCCAACCGTTTCCTGGCAAGCTTGTCACCATTTCTTGCACAGAATCTGGGTGAACCTTGTGTACGCGCTCTGGTACTGAACAGCTTTAAGGCATTCCTTAAACGCAATGTCATGCAATATGAAGACTATCAGCATCAAAAAGTACATTTCATCGGTTCCGTAGCCTTCTATTACAAGGAAGTTCTGGCAGAAGCTGCCAAAGAAATGGGTATCCAACTGGGTGCAATCATCAAGAGCCCCATGGAAGGACTCATCAAATATCACAACTGAAAGTGACAAATCGTAAATAGTAAATCGTCAAATAGTAAATAGCCTTATGTTCGTAAAAATCTCAGAGCAACCATCGCTCTACAATGACTTGGAAAAGAAATCAGTCCGTGAAATTCTGGAAGACATCAATACCGAAGACCAGAAAGTGGCGCTTGCCGTACAGAGGGCAATCCCTCAAATAGAAAAGTTGGTAACCCAGATTGTGCCCCGCATGAAACAAGGCGGACGCATCTTCTACATGGGTGCGGGTACCAGTGGACGTCTGGGCGTACTCGACGCTTCGGAAATTCCACCGACTTTCGGTATGCCCCCCACGCTGGTTATCGGCTTGATTGCCGGTGGTGACACTGCATTGAGAAATCCGGTAGAGAATGCCGAAGATGACATTCACCGCGGTTGGGAAGAGTTGACGGAACGCAATATTACAGATAAGGATACGGTCATCGGTATTGCTGCATCCGGTACCACCCCCTACGTGATTGGTGCCATGCACGAGGCACGCGAACACGGCATACTGACCGGCTGTATCACCAGCAACCCGGACTCTCCAATGGCAGCAGAGGCAGATGTAGCCATCGAAATGATTGTAGGGCCTGAATATGTGACGGGAAGCTCACGCATGAAATCGGGAACAGGACAGAAAATGATACTGAATATGATTACTACTTCCGTCATGATACAGTTGGGACGCGTGAAAGGCAACAAAATGGTGAATATGCAGCTCAGTAACAAAAAGCTTGTGGACCGTGGTACCCGTATGATTGTAGAGGAACTCGGACTGGACTATGGCAAAGCCAAGGCGCTGCTGTTGATGCACGGTTCGGTGAAAAAGGCAGTGGATGCGTACCGGATTTAGCTATTACTCACTCTTAAATTCCTTTATTATGAAAGCAATATATTTTTTTCTCTTTTCTCTTTGTCTGCAAGCTGCCACCGCGCAACCCTTGCAACGCGTAGCCCCTGAACAAGTGGGAATGGACTCACGCAAGTTGATGTATGCTGACGAAGCGATTGAAACAGCCATCTCCAACAAGGATATTCCCGGTGCCGTACTTGCTGTAGTACGTAACGGCAAGATGGCCTATCTGAAAGCTTACGGCAACAAGCGTATTTATCCCAATGTGGAGCCTATGACTGCCAATACTATCTTTGATATGGCATCTTGCAGCAAATCCATGTCGACCGCCGTATGTACGATGATACTGGCAGAACGCGGCAAGCTCCGTATGCTGGACCCCGTCAGCCTCTACATACCCCATTTCAAGAATTGGGAAAGCGAAGACGGCAAAGAGAAAAAGGTAATCCGCATTGCCGATTTGATGACACACACTTCCGGTCTTCCTCCCTATGCACCGGTAGCCGAGCTAGAAAAGCAGTACGGTTCTCCCAATCCTGATGGGCTTATGGAATATATTGCTACTTGTAAACGCGACTTCAAGCCGCAGACTGATTTTCAATACAGTTGCCTCAACTTCATCACTTTGCAGCACATTATCGAGACTATAAGCGGACAGAGCCTGCGTGACTTTGCACGTGAAAACCTATTTGATGTACTCGGCATGGAGCATACCGACTATCTGCCTTGCCAACGTGATAAGGATGGTAACTGGATTACGATAGTTGACAAAGGAACGAGAAAACAAGGACACAAGGAAAACAACGTAGCCAATTCTCAATTTTCAATTCGCAATTCTCAATTGAATAACATTGCCCCCACTGAAAAGCAACCTAATGGACAAGTTCTCTGCGGACAAGTTCATGACCCGCTGGCACGTGTCATGAACGGAGGTATCAGCGGTAATGCAGGAGTATTCTCTTGTGCTGATGATATTGCCATACTCTGCGCAGCCCTGCAAAACGGAGGTGAATGGAACGGACGCCGCATCCTGAGTCCGCTGGGTGTAAAAGCCATGCGTACTGTGCCACGCACTACCGCCAGTCTGGGACGCACTCTCGGTTGGGATAATTTTACAGCCTATGCCTCCAACAATGGAGATTTGTTTGGTCCTAATACCTATGGGCATACCGGCTACACGGGTACCTCCATCATTATCGATCCGGACAATGACACTTCCGTCATACTCCTTATCAACGCCGTACATCCGGAAGACGGACACAGCGTAGTTCGCCTGCGTTCATTGGTTGCCAACGCTGTGGCGGCTTCCATCTACCCCATTCCGCGTATTTATACAGACCATTACTACAAACGTTTCCTACAGTTTATGGATGAGCCTGCCATTACAAGCAAGGACATCGTCATGCTTGGCAATAGCCTGACTGAAGGTGGCGGTGACTGGTCTGCCCGTCTTGGTAAGAAGAATGTACGTAATCGCGGCATCATCGGTGATGAAGTGATGGGTATCTATGACCGCCTGCATCAGATACTTCCCGGACATCCCGCCAAGCTGTTCCTGCTTATCGGAGTCAATGACATTTCCCATGACTTGGCACCAGACAGTATTGTAGACATGATTCGCATGACGGTGGAACGCATCCGGAAAGAATCTCCCGACACAAAACTCTACCTACAAAGCCTACTCCCTTTCAATGAAAGTTTCGGCCGATACAAAAAACTGACTGGAAAGACAGATATGGTTCCTGAAATCAACTCCCGTCTGGAGGCGTTTGCCAAAGAGGAAGGCATTGCCTATATCAATCTTTTTCCACTATTTACAGAGAAGGGAACAAATGTACTACGCAGTGAGTTGACCGGCGACGGACTGCATTTGAATGAGGATGGATACAAAATCTGGGTAAAGGCCATTAAGAAGAAAATATAAAACGAACCAGTCTCCGAACGTCTGCCACACTACCAACAGGCTAAAGAAGACATCTCTCCATTAACTAGATTCCCCCTGCCATAGACATCTATAGCAGGGGGAATTCTTATATTCGGGGCGTTTCGGCACACACCCTCTTTTATCTCATTCGGCAAAGCTAACCAGTTGCAAGTCAAACGTCAACAGAGAGCCTCCGGGGATTGTATTTGTAGAATAAGGAGCAGTATAATCATTTATACCATATCCGCTTTGATAAGGGATATACAACATCCACCGCTCACCCATCCGCATAAGCTGCAAGGCAGCTGCCCAACCGGCAACGACACCCGAAACTTCAAAATCCACGAATGAATCAAAAACCGTAGGTTCTTTTACCGGAGGAATAGGTATATCGCGGTCAATAGCACTATAACCGTCAAAGCAACCGTCGAATTCTTCGCCATTCACATAAGTCCCATAATAATAAGCATTCACCTTTGAATGATAACCCGTATACAACGGGCGTTCACCCGTCTCATTCTTCACAAGCTTCTTGCAATAGACATACTGAGCACCTTCAGAAGTGCTTGCAGTCGTCTGTATGGCATACAGTTTCCCGAGTTCCATAGCATCGGCCTGCTCTGCTGTGGCGACATAATTCTCGCCAGTCAGCCTTTTTATCGAGTCAACAAAAGCCTCGCCGCGTTCTCTCCAATTATCATACTTTCCAGCCTCTTCCACTTCTTCACAAGAGATAAAAGCACCCACCAGCAACAGCAAGAAAGGCAAAAACAAAAGGGACTTTTTCATTTACTATTTTACTATTTTACTATTTACTATTTCAGTTTGTTCACGCACCGGTCTATTCCATAACCGCTTTATTGCAAGGTTTTCAGCAACGATGTGATGCTTACACGGTCTGCAATAATATTATTCAGTTCAGAGATAGCCACGCGCTCTTGCTGCATGGTGTCACGATTACGCAGTGTCACACAGTTATCTTCCAAAGTCTGATGATCCACGGTGACACAGTACGGAGTACCAATGGCATCCTGGCGGCGGTAACGCTTACCAATAGAATCTTTCTCATCATACTGACAATGGAAGTGGAACTTCAGATTGTCAATGATTTCGCGCGCTTTTTCGGGCAGACCATCTTTCTTTACCAACGGCATTACGGCCAGTTTCACCGGTGCCAGTGCAGCAGGCAACTTCAAGACAACACGGGATTCACCGCTATCCAACGTCTCTTCACAGTAGGAAGCCGACATGATGCTAAGGAACATGCGGTCTACACCGATACTAGTCTCGATGACATACGGGGTATAGCTTTCGTTGGTTTCCGGATCGAAATACTTGATGTTCTTGCCGGAGAACTTCTCATGCTGGGACAAGTCGAAATTTGTACGGCTGTGAATACCCTCTACTTCCTTGAAACCGAAAGGCATCAAGAACTCAATGTCTGTAGCAGCATTAGCGTAGTGGGCCAGTTTGTCGTGGTCGTGATAACGGTAATGGTCATCACCGAAGCCCAGCGCCTTGTGCCATTTCAGGCGAGTAGCCTTCCAACTCTTGAACCAGTCAAGCTCTGTACCCGGCTTCACAAAGAACTGCATTTCCATCTGCTCGAACTCGCGCATACGGAAGATGAACTGGCGGGCTACAATTTCGTTACGGAAAGCCTTACCAATCTGGGCGATACCGAAAGGAATCTTCATGCGACCGGTTTTCTGTACATTAAGGTAATTTACGAAGATACCTTGTGCCGTTTCCGGGCGAAGGTATATCTTCATGGCACCATCGGCGGTAGAGCCCATTTCAGTTGAGAACATCAGATTGAACTGGCGTACCTCTGTCCAGTTCTTTGTGCCACTGATAGGGCAAACGATTTCTTCGTCAAGGATAATCTGACGGAGTTCGTCCAGATTATTATCGTTCAAAGCCTTGGAAAAACGTTCATGCAAGGCATCACGTTTGGCCTGGTGTTCCAGCACACGACCGTTGGTACTGCGGAACTGAGCCTCATCGAAAGCCTCACCAAAACGCTTGGCAGCTTTGGCCACTTCTTTGTTTATCTTGTCATCGTACTTAGCAAGCTGGTCCTCTATCAACACATCGGCACGATAACGTTTCTTGGAATCGCGGTTGTCAATCAAAGGGTCATTGAAAGCATCTACGTGTCCGCTGGCTTTCCAGATGGTGGGGTGCATAAAGATTGCTGAGTCGATACCGACAATATTTTCGTGCAGCAGCACCATACTCTGCCACCAGTATTGCTTGATGTTATTTTTCAGTTCCACACCCATCTGACCATAGTCATACACAGCTCCCAGTCCATCATAAATCTCGCTGGAAGGGAACACAAAACCATATTCCTTACAGTGTGATACGAGTTTCTTAAAAACGTCTTCTTGTGCCATTTTCTGTTGTATCTAAATTAATTTGAATCTTATTTTCAGCTAAAAAGCGCCACAAAGATAGGGATTTATATCGTAAGTAGGACACGGAGGGTATTAATTTATCTTATTACCAAATAAAAGAAGAAGCTACCTCATAACTCCGAGGCAGCTTCTTTCCCAATTTTACCCAATTACAATTAATTTACCTAAGCACTACAAATCAACCTAATCACAACCAAGAATAATATTATACTCACCTTCAGCGTTTTATCGTATTAACAGTCTCTTGTGGTTTCAATATGTCATTTGTTTTTTCCACAACTGATACCACATCAACATCAAGTACAGCCTTAATATCCTTGGAAGAGGTTCCAATCAAAAACTTATAATTTCCAGCATCCACTACCCATGAAGAAGAAGCTTCATCATAAGAAGCCAAATCCGTAGTGTTCAGTTTCAAAGTGGCAGTAACAGTCTCACCTGGCCTCAATTCCTTAGTTTTGGTAAAAGCTTTAAGTTCTTTTTCCGGTTTGTTCATCTGAAACCTATTGGGAGCGGAGACATAAAGCTGAACAACCTCTTTCCCTGCAAACTTACCAACATTCTTCACATCAATAGAAACAGAATATATACCATTATCAACTTTGACAGACGGATTGACATACTCGAATGTTGTATACGAAAGACCATAGCCGAAAGGATAAGACACTTGCTTTCCGAAACTATCGAAATAGCGATAACCGACAAAAATATCTTCTTCATAATCCGTATAGTCTACATTCTTCACTGAAGAGCTTTTGTCCTCCTTATTCCTCACATCTGTATTAGCCCTAGCATCCATAGGAAAATTGGTCGAAGAAGCAACGTCCATCAACTTGTTCGGGAAAGTCATTGTCAACTTACCCGATGGAGATACCTTACCGCTCAACACATCCGTCACACTATTTCCACCCTCCTGTCCTGCCTGCCAAGCCAGCAAAATAGCATCCGGTAGTTTTTTCCAAGAAGCTGTTTCAATTACACCTCCGATATTCAATACCACCACCACTTTCTTCCCAGCAGCATGGAAAGCTTGGCTGACGGACTTCAGCAGTTGCAATTCTTCCTCACTCAGTTCAAAATCACTGACATTACGGTCTACAAATTCACCGGAAGTACGTCCCAGCGTAACCAATGCAACATCCGCTTTAGCAACTTGTTCTGACAACACCTTTGTAGTAGGGATAAGTTCTGTCGGGCGAGGTACCGGCATAAATCTGGAGAAAGGCTGAGACGAGTCAGGAGTATTTTTCTTATTCTCGGCCTCAATATACTGTTCATAATCGGCCTTCAATGCTTCATCTATCTGGTATCCAGCATTCTTCAAACCATCCAATAATGAGACTGTATAGGCACGATTCACATTACCTGAGCCGGTACCTCCTGCTATGAAATCATAGGAAGTACACCCGAAAAGAGCTATATTTCTGACCTTCCTTTCAAATGGCAAGGTTTCGTTATTATTCTTCAACAAAACCATTCCTTCAGTCGCTGACTGGCGGGTAACTGCTGCGTGCGCCTTCAAATCAGGTTTATTGGAATATTTGTATTCTTTAAAATGAGGAGTTTGGAGAATAAGTTCAAGAACACGCTTCACATTACGATTCAGTATGGATTCATCCAATTTTCCGGATTTCACCCCTTCGATAATCATATCATACTGGTTAGCCCTTCCCGGTTGGAGCATATCATTACCTGCTATCATCTGAGCCACGGCATCCTTCCCTCCAAACCAGTCAGTTACCACCATACCCTCGAAATTCCACTCATCACGCAATAAAGTGGACAGCAAGTCTGTATTCTCAGAAGCATAGGTGCCATTAATATGATTGTAAGAGGACATTACTGTCCATGGTGCCGATTCCTTCACTGCAATTTCGAACCCCTTCAAATAGATTTCCCGTAAGGCACGAGGAGTGATACGAGCATCATTAGCATTCCGATTGGTTTCCTGGTTGTTAACAGCAAAATGTTTGATGGAAGTTCCCACTCCGTTGCTCTGTATCCCTCTAACATATGCAGCAGCTATCTTGCCAGACACCAACGGGTCTTCGGAATAATATTCAAAATTACGCCCGCACAAAGGATTCCGATGGATATTCAAAGCAGGAGCCAGTAAAACATCCGCACCATATTCCAACACTTCATTACCAATTGATTTTCCAACTTCCTCTACCAAATCCTGATTCCAAGTAGAAGCAAGTAACGTACCGATAGGAAAATGTGTACAATAATAAGTAGCAGAATCCCCTTCGCGGATAGGATCTATACGTAAACCTGCAGGTCCATCAGCCAACACAATGGCAGGAATTCCCAAACGGGGTATCGGATAAGTAGTACCTGCTGCACCGGGAACCAACTTCTTTGTAGTGCCAATCACCGTACTGTCACCCGAAGTACCCACCATTCCGGTACCGATAACCAAATGTGCCTTTTCTTCCAAAGTCATGGCACCAATAACATCCTCAACAGAATCTTTACCCAATTGAGGAGCCGCAGGGCCACAAGCGCTCAACACGCCTGCAGCCAACAGCAAATAAAACAGTTGTTTTTTCATAGCCTAGTCAGATTTATTTAAACAACTTGGGAGCAAATACAGAGAGATAAATACGCCAGCAGGTCCATACATGTCCACCAGGAGTTTCCATAAACTCATATTTATATCCTTTTTTATCCAAATCAGCGCGATAAGCTGCATTGTTTCTATAAAGAAAATCGTCTTTACCGATACCCAACCAGTAAAGTTTGGGAGCCTTATCAAACTGAACAGCTAACTTTTTATCCATATCCTGATAAACCGGACTATTTTTCTGACCTGCACTCTGGACATTAAGGGCCGCAGAGAATAAACCTACATAGTCGAACATATCAGGATAGTTCAAAGAAATATTGGCAGAATGAAAACCACCCATTGAAAGCCCCGCAATAGCACGATGAGCTTTGTCCGCTTGTACACGATAATTACTTTCTACAAACGTGATAATCTCAGGGAAATAGGCTTCAAAAGGACC
>ENA-OPEC01002373-OPEC01002373.1-human-gut-metagenome-genome-assembly--contig:-NODE-2373-length-10614-cov-4.384411_pt1 | contig 10614 bp, 9 predicted proteins | sample MGYA00241622_ERZ501507 | MGnify/ENA primary metagenome ERZ501507 (study PRJEB25962, sample SAMEA2042582) | human gut metagenome | biome: human gut; feature: human-associated habitat; material: faeces... | reverse complement strand
GGGGCCGCCGCACCTCCCCCAGCGTGGTGGTGGAGCGGGCATAGACCTTCTCCGGCAGCGGGTAGATGGTCTGGAGGTTCCGCACGAAGATGTCGGCGGCACGCTGGCCGTTGGCGCTGCCGGGATAGTAGAAGGCGATGATGCCCCGGATGAAGCCCTCCCGGCTGCCGTCGGTGCTGGCGTTGGAGTGGAGCGCCAGATAGAAGTCATAGTTCCCGGCGTTGCCCTGCCGGATGGAACTGGCAGCCGTCATCTCCGGCGTGTTGCGCCCGAAGCGGATGGTGTTGGCGGTGAGATACGGCTCCATGGCGTCGGCGATAAGGTTCATGAAATACTCCTCGCTGCCCGCGCCGGTGATATACGGATTGTATTCCTGCGTGCTGGGACTTAGAAACACACTTGGCATGGTCATTCCCCCTTCATAGAATGTCATCACCATATTTATATGGAAAACGGCGGGAAGATGTGTTATCATGTTGCCCACGAAATGAAAGGCGGTATGTACCATGAAAGCTGCACGTCCCTATCCCAAGATCATCATCACCCCCAAGGGGGAGGCCGCGCTGACCGGCGGACACCCGTGGGTCTACGAGGGCGAGGTCACCGCCGTGGACGGCGCGGCGGAGGACGGCGGACTGGTGGACGTGGTGAGCCGCCGGGGCAGCTGGCTGGGCTGTGGTTTCTACAACAGCCGCTCCAAGATCCGGGTGCGGCTGGTGAGCCGCAACGCCAACGACGACTTCTCCGACGCCTTCTGGGAGCGGCGCATCCGCTACGCCTGGGAGTACCGCAAGACGGTGATGGGCGAGACGGACAGCCGCTGCTGCCGCGTGATCTTCGGGGAGGCCGATCTGTTCCCCGGTCTGACGGTGGACCGTTTTGAGAGCGTGCTGGTGACCCAGACGCTGAGTCTGGGCATGGAGCGCATCAAGTCCCGTCTGTTCCCCCTGCTGGCCAAGGTGCTGCGGGAGGATGGGCAGGATATCCGGGGCATCTACGAGCGCAACGACGTGGCCATCCGCGAGCTGGAGGGCATGGCGCAGGGCAAGGGCTGGTATCCCCTGCCCGGTGAGACGCCGCCGGCGCAGACAACGGTGGACATCGTGGAAAATGGCATCCGCTACACCGTGGATTTTGAGAACGGCCAAAAGACCGGCTTCTTCCTGGATCAGAAGTACAACCGTCTGGCGGTGTCCCGTCTTGCCAAGGGACGGACGGTGCTGGACTGCTTCACCCATACCGGCTCCTTCGCCCTCAACGCTGCGCGGGGCGGCGCGGCCCACGTCACCGCCGTGGACGTATCGGAGTTCGCGGTACAGTGCGCGGCGGAGAACGCCCGCCGCAACGGGCTGGACGGCGTTATGGACTGCATGGCCGCCAACGTATTCGACCTGCTGCCCCAGCTGGAAAAGCAGCCGCGGAAATACGATTTCATCATCCTCGACCCGCCCGCCTTCACCAAGAGCCGCAAAACCGTAGCCAGCGCCATGACCGGCTACAAGGAGATCAACTACCGGGCCATGAAGCTGCTGCCCCGGGGCGGCTATCTGGCCACCTGCTCGTGCAGCCACTTTGCCACGGAGGAGCTGTTCATCAAGATGCTGCGCAGCGCCGCCCGGGACGCGGGGGTACAGCTGCGGCAGATCGAGGCGCGGCAGCAGTGCGCCGACCACCCCATTCTCTGGGGTGTGGAGGAGACGAATTACCTGAAATTCTTTATCTTCCAAGTGATCTGAAACGTAAAAACACCGGCTCTATGAGCCGGTGTTTTTCTGCGTTTGTCAGGCGGCGGGCGCATCCTCTGGTTCTGCGTCCGGAGCTGCGGTGTTGGCGGTGATGCTGTAAATAGGCTGGGCTATGCCTCCTGCCGCGGCATAGCATCGCACCGTCACCGCGTCGCCCACATTCAGCAGGATCAACTCCGGGGTATCGGCGGCCTTGCCGCTATACCACACACCGTCGATCTGCAGGAAGTAGACGGTATTGCCGTCCATCACGACGCTGCGGATGTCGCTGATAACGCCGCTGTGGGCGGCGGTAAGTGCCATTTGCTCCTCCGGGAGGGTCCCGGTCTCTTCGTCGATGAGATTGCCGTTGAGCAGCATCTGGCGATAGTTGCGCTCGCAGTCCGCCACAGTGGCGCCGGTAGCCACGATCTGGTACTGGCTGACATTGACCATGGCGTACATCTTCACCAGCTGCGCCGCGTCCTTCAGCGCCATGAAATAGGTGGGCTGGTCAGAGATGTTCAGCAGCAGCGGGAAGGTGGCCGTGTACCGCATCTGCTGCACCTGTCCCTCGGCGCTGTCCATGGCGGAGTATTCCTTGGCGCCGGCCACCAGATAAAAGCGTGTCTCCTTGGTGCGCTGGTTGGACAGGATAAAGCCGATGTTGGACTGGTCGGACACCACGGAGGTGACGCCGGTGTACATATACACATCGTCCCCGATGGCGATATAGTTGTAGCCTTCGGTGGTGACGGTGACGTCCCGCTGGCCAAACAGGGAGTTGATAAAGCCGTTGACATAGGTGCCGTGGTAGTCGTACTGCTGCATGATCAGCTCGGCGGTAAAGACGTGGTCCACCCAGTTGGGTACGCTGCCCACCTCGTAGTAGGCGCTCTCGCCGGTAACGGCGTTGACCAGCACCGCGCCCACGATGTCCCGGCCGCCGAACAGGCCGATGGTGTGGCTGACGCGGGGACAGACCCACCACGGGTCGCCGTTCTCATCGATCTCGAAGGCGGGATCGTCAAACATGAAGGTAGGGTAGTGGAACCGCAGATGCCGGTACAGGTTGCGGCTGAAATGCTCGGCAGTGGTATAGTGGATCCCCTCATCCAGCCGCACCACCTCCACGTTCTGGGTGACCATGTCAATGATGAGGTAGGCAGGCAGGCCCTGGGCGCGGTTATTCAGCCACTTGATAATGTCGCCGTACCGCAGGGGCGTCACCCGGACGGGGCGGCCCTGATAGTTGATCTGGGTATAGTCCTCCGCCACCTCGAACTGGGACACCATATCCGCCAGCTCGCCCAGCTTGCGGTCGCCCAGCTTCATGGCGGACTGTGCATCCAGCATGGGGATCTGGTCGTAGCTGATCTCCTCCACCTCCGTGGCGAAGTCGCCGTCCTCCACCGTCAGCAGATCCCGGTAGCTGCCGGCGCGGAACAGCTGCCAGCCCAGCACGGCGCCTACCAGCGCGGTGACGGCGAGCCCTACGGCGACGATAAACGGGATGGTGCATTGCTTCTTCAAAAAGCCCACATAGCCCTTGACGCCGTCGCCCTGAAAGCCGGAGGTCAACACGGCGCACACGGCGTACACGGCGCAGCTCAGCAGCACGAAGATGTAGAACTCCTCGCTTTTCAGGTTGATGGGCGGCAGCACCACATAGTAGTACACGGCGGCAAAGACCAGCGTCACCGCCAGATTCAGCAGTGTGCGGCCCAGCGGCGTTCCCACGGGCTTACGCTCCTTTTTAGGGCGGGGCTGACGGCCGAAGCCCTGAAAGTTGGGATCGTTCCAGTTGATGTTCATAGGCAGTTTCCTTTCTGTATCAGTTTGCGATTTGGGGATAGTATACCCCATCGCGGCGGATTTGTACAGAGGGCAGCTTCTCGGTGCATCCTCGTTCAAAAATTGTTTACACTTTTGGTCAAGAAAAGTCAAAAATAGGTGTTGACAACCGAAAAGAACGTGCTATACTATGCTCAAGGTCAAAGAAAGGCAAAGTCAAAATAGATTTTGCAGAAAGGTGGAATGTGCGCATGGGCATCTCTGATATCATCGCCGGATTCATCCAACAGGAGCTGGATGAGGCCGGCGGCGCGCTGGAGCTTCAGCGCAGCGATCTGGCGCAGCGGTTCAACTGCGTGCCAAGTCAGATCAACTACGTCATGTCCACCCGCTTCTCCCCCGAGCACGGCTACATTGTGGAGTCGCGGCGGGGCGGCGGCGGCTACATCCGCATCACGCGGGTGCAGGTTGACCGGCAGACGCTGTTGATGCACGTCATCAATTCCATCGGCGGCACGCTGGATCACGCCAGCGCACGGGCCATCACCCAGAATCTGGTGGAATCCGAGGCCATCAGCCGGGAGCTGGGGCAGGCGCTTCTGTCCGCCACCGGCGAGCAGGCGCTGCACTCCGTCGCCAAGGAGCAGCGCAACACGCTGCGGGCCGATATTTTTAAGCAGATCCTGATTCATTCGGTCTGATTTTTCAGCAAGGAGGTTACGATTATGAGATGTGATCGTTGTGGAAAGAACGAGGCTACGTTCTACTATAAGAGCAATATCAACGGCAAGGTGACGCAGATCCACCTTTGCCCCCAGTGTGCGGAGGAGCTGGGCTACACCGATTCCTTCCGCTCCGCCGGTATGACCGGCGGCCTGTTCGGAGATTTCTTCTCCCGTCCCTTCGGGATGCTGGAGCCGTTCTTCAATGGGTTTGGCTCCCGGATGCTCACCGAATTTCCCGAGCCGGTGGACGTACTGGGACAGGCGCGGGAGAGCGTGCCGGCCGCAGAGGAGCACAGCGACCTGCTGCCCAAGGACGAGCAGGACGCGCTGACCAAGCAGCGCAAGCGCAACGCGCTGCAAACGCAGCTGAATCTGGCAGTGGAGGCGGAGCGCTTCGAGGAAGCCGCCAAGCTGCGGGATGAGCTGCGGGCGCTGGAGCAATAAGCCCGGCGCGAAACACCATAGCTAAGAGAGGAAGTGCTATTTTATGAGCGAGAATAAATTCACCCCCCGGGCCGAGGAGGCCCTGCGTCTGAGTCAGGAAGCGGCGGAGGAGATGGGCCACGGCTACGTTGGCTCCGAGCATCTGCTGCTTGGTCTGATCCGTGAGGAGGAGGGCATTGCCCACCGTGTCCTCAGCGAATATGGCGTCACCGATGAGATGGTGTGCGACGTGCTGCAGCGCAGCGTGGGCAAGGGCTTGTCCGGCACCGCGCCCAGTCAGGGTCTGACCCCCCGCGCCAAGAGCGTGGTGGAGCTGGCCGTGTCCGAGGCCGCCCGTATGGGCAGCAGCTATATCGGCACGGAGCATCTGCTGATGGGTATTCTCCGCGAGGGCGGCAACATGGCGCTGCGCATCCTGCGCACCATGGGCGTCGACTCCAAGAAGATGTACAGCAGCATCGTGCAGAAGCTGAACGACACGCCCCACACCGTGACCAGCGGCGCGTCCACCGCCAACCGCGAGTCCGATAAGAAGAACAAGACTCTTGCCGAGTTCACCCGCGACCTCACCGAGGCCGCACGCGCCGGCAAGCTGGATCCCGTTGTCGGCCGCGAGAAGGAGATCCAGCGGGTCATCCAGATCCTGTCCCGCCGCACCAAGAACAACCCCGTTCTCATCGGTGAGCCCGGCGTCGGCAAGACAGCCATCGCCGAGGGTCTGGCCGAGCGCATCGCCTCCGGCGATGTGCCTGAGGAGCTGCTGGACAAGAAGATCCTGTCCCTCGACCTCAGCGGCATGGTGGCCGGCACCAAGTACCGCGGCGAGTTTGAGGAGCGTATCAAGAACACGCTGGCCGAGGTGAAGAAGGCCGGCAACGTGATCCTGTTCATCGATGAGCTGCACACCATCGTGGGCGCCGGCTCCGCCGAGGGCGCCGTGGACGCCGCCAACATCATCAAGCCGGCACTGGGCCGGGGCGAGATCCGTGTCATCGGCGCCACCACCCTCAACGAGTACCGCAAGTACATCGAGAAGGACGCCGCGCTGGAGCGCCGGTTCCAGCCCGTCACCGTGGGTGAACCTACGCCGGAGGCCACGCTGGAGATCCTGAAGGGTCTGCGCGACAAGTACGAGTCCCACCACAAGCTGACCATCACCGATGAGGCGCTGGAGGCTGCCGTGCAGCTGTCCAAGCGGTATATCGGCGACCGGTTCCTGCCGGACAAGGCCATCGACCTGATGGACGAGGCCGCGTCGCAGGTGCGTATGACCGCCGAGGCCTCCTCCCCCGACCTGAAGGCGCTGGAGGAGAAGATCACCGCCCTGCATCGGGAGAAGACCGAGGCCGTGGCGGCGCAGGACTTCGAGAAGGCCGCCCAGCTGCGGGACATCGAGAAGAACTATCAGGAGCAGGTAGAGATCGAGCGGGACAACTGGCGCAAGCAGCTGGCGCAGAACCGCGGCAATGTCACCGCCGACGATGTGGCCAAGGTGGTGGCCGGCTGGACCGGCATCCCCGTCACCCGTCTCACCGAGGACGAAAGTATGCGTCTTCTGAAGCTGGAGGAGAAGCTCCACCAGCGCGTGGTGGGACAGGATGAGGCCGTCAACGCGGTGGCCAAGGCCATCCGCCGCAGCCGTGTGGGGCTGAAGGACCCCAAGCGGCCCATCGGCTCGTTCCTGTTCCTCGGCCCCACCGGTGTGGGCAAGACCGAGCTGTGCAAGACGCTGGCTGAGGCCATGTTCGGCGATGAGAACGCCATGGTGCGTATCGATATGTCCGAGTACATGGAAAAGCACACCGTCTCCCGTCTGGTAGGCTCGCCTCCCGGCTATGTGGGTCACGAGGAGGGCGGCCAGCTCACCGAAAAGGTGCGCAGAAAGCCCTACTCCGTGGTGCTGTTCGATGAGATCGAAAAGGCCCACCCCGATGTCATGAACATCCTGCTCCAGATCCTCGACGAGGGCAAGATCAACGATGCACAGGGCCGGACGGTGGACTTCTCCAATACGGTCATCTGCATGACCTCCAACGCCGGCAGCGGCGACAAGACGACCTCCGGCCTCGGCTTCAACAAGAGCGAGGAGCAGCTGAGTGAGGAAAAGACCCGCAAGGCTCTGAGCCAGTTCCTGCGGCCTGAGTTCCTTGGCCGTGTGGATGAGGTCATCGCCTTCAAGCCGCTGAACCAGCAGACGCTGGAAGGCATTGCGGCTCTCATGCTGGATGAGTACAAGCCCAGCATGGAGGCCAAGGGCATCGCTTACAGCTACACTCCGGCGGCTCTCTCTGCCCTCGTGGCCAAGAGTCAGGGCGGCAAGTTCGGCGCCCGCGACCTGCGCCGCGTCATCCGCAAGGCTGTGGAGGACCCCGCCGCCGAGCGCATCATCGACGGCACCCTGAAAGCGGGCGGCAGCCTGACGGTGGATGCCGAAAATGGTGAAGTTATCTTGAAGTGAATGCTTGACTTTTCTGTACTATCGCATATAATAAAGACAGAAAGACAATGAATTCGTGCATAGAATTCACACCAAAAGAAGAAAACCCCTTCCTGGAGTTGCAGCTCCAAAGAAGGGGTCTTCTTTTTAGTGCTTACAGTCCTTGTTCAGCATTCTGTCAAGCCACTTGCTGATGAGATTAGAAGTCACACCAGCTGCGACAGATACCATGAAAGACAACATCTCGTGCATAGGACACACCTCCCTTCCCAATGAAATTGGGTCGGTAAGGACCGTGAGACAATTATAACATATAATTCGACCAAAAGATACAGTAAACGGCACTCCGAAGCAGTTCGGAGTGCCGTTTGTCATAGGCAGACTTAGTCGAGGGAGACCGGGAACTCGGGCTTGTTGGCCATACGGGCATTGGTGCGGCCCTCAGGGAAGATCTCGCCGGCGGCGGTCAGCGCCAGCTTGGTGAGGGTGGGGCCTACCAGCTCATACACCAGCACCGAGAACAGCACCACGTTGCGCACCATGTGGCCGTCCGACAGCTCGGCGGCGGTGGCCGCCATGCCCAGCGCCACGCCGGCCTGCGGCAGCAGGGTGATGCCCAGATACTTCTGGATGGCGGGGCTGCAGCTGGTGGCGCGGCAGCTCAGGAAGGAGCCGCTGATCTTACCGGCAGAGCGCGCCACGATGTACACCACGCCGATGAGCAGCACCATGGGGTTGGTAAGGATGGTCAGATCCAGCTCTGCGCCGGACAGCACGAAGAACAGGATATTGATGGGGGACACCCAGCGGTCCAGGCGGTCCATGAGTTCCTCTGAGGTGGGGCAGATGTTGCAGAACACGGTGCCGGTCATCATGCACACCAGCAGCAGCGAGAAGCCGCAGCGGGTGCCATTGATCTCGAACTCGGTCATGGAAAGGCCCACCGTCAGCAGCACGAAGGCCACCGAAAGGCTCATGCGCTTGGAGCGGGAGTGGAAGTAGACTTCCAGCAGGTTCAGCAGGTAACCGGCGGCAGCGCCCAGCGCCAGCGAGAGCGCGATCTCCAGCAGAGGCTCCAGCACCACGCTCATAGGGTCGATGCGGCCCTGCTCCAGCGCGTTTGCCACGCCGTAGGAGGCCGAGAACAGCACCAGGCCCACGGCATCGTCGATGGCCACCACCATCAGCAGCAGGTGGGTCAGCGGGCCGGAAGCTTTGTACTGCTTGACCACCATCAGGGTGGCGGCGGGTGCGGTAGCGGCGGCAATAGAGCCCAGCGTGATGGCCGACGCCATGGAGATGACGTCCGGGCGGGCAAAGTGCAGCGCGATGAGGGCCGCGTCCACCAGCGCCGTGGTGATGACGGCCTGCGCAATGCCCACGGTCACGGCGCGGCGTCCCATGTGCTTCAAGGCGCTGAGCCGGAACTCGTTGCCGATGACGAAGGCGATGAAGCCCAGCGCCACCTGGGTGATGATGGACAGGCTGTCCACCTGCTCGAGGGTGCCGAAGCCGATGCCAAAATTACTCAGGCCCAGCCGCCCTTTCCTCCTTTTTCTCAGTCAGGCCGAAGCCGATGCGGCCGAGGCCCAGCCGCCCCAGAAAGAACGGGCCCAGCAGCAGCCCGGCGACCAGATACGAGGTGACAGCCGGAAGGTGCACCGCCTTTGCAAGACGGGACATCAGCAGGCCTGCGATGAGCGCGAGGGACAGACAGATCAGCATTTGCTCCATGGGTCGTTGTGCGGGAACCGGCCATGATCCGCAGGCGGCTCCCATTCCTCCTTGTCAAAAAATGAACGAAGCCGCGCGCGAAAGGGAAAACCGAAAGGGGAACGCACTGCGGCCGGACAAAAAATGCATACAAATCCAGTATACTCGCCGCAGCGGCAAAAAGCAACGGTTGTCCGGCAAATTGGCAAAGAAATTTTGCCAAAAGACCTGCGCAGTCAACCCCTGACGGGTTTGCCGGTTCCTCCGGGAGGGGGCGCTTTTGCAAGGGGAACCGGGAAATGCAAAAAAGCTCTCCCTTTCGGGAGAGCAGGCTGCGAATTCAGGAGAGGACGGAGAGCCCCTTTAGTTGAATTTGAAGATCTTGCGGGCGGTGCGGTAAGCGCCGAGGATGACCTTATCGCTGCCGGGGAACTTCATGTTGGTCAGGCCGCCCAGGTTGAACTTGACGGCATTGTACACGCCGGTGCTGGTGTTGGCCTTCAGGTACTGCCACAGCTCGGTGCGCTTTGCCTTGGCCTCGTCGGTGCCGTCCAGCAGCAGGAAGATGTCGCTGATGGCCATCATCACCGAGAGGTAATGCACCATGTAGGCGCGCAGGCGCTTCTGATCCTTCAGAGCGTCCAGGTCCTGGCAGTCGATCATGTGTTTGGTGACCCGCAGCTGCTGGTCCACACGCTTGACCATGACGCTCTCGTTCACGCTCTGGTCGGCGCGGCCGATGAAGTAGCGGTACAGGTCCAGGTCCATATAATACATGCTCTTGACGTAGGGCAGGGGCTGATAGACGAAGATGTTGTCCACATAGAAGGTGTGCTTGGGCAGCACCATGCCGCACTGGCGCAGCACCCCGGTGCGGTACATCACCGAGTGCATCAGAATGTTCTGGTCCGGGCGGAAGTGGCCCACATGCATCCAGCTGAACAGGCGGTTCTCGGGGAAGACGTTGGTGTAGCGCACGGTGTGGCTGGTGCCGTCCTCCACATGCTCATAGACGTAGTTGCAGATCATCAGGTCCGGTGCGGTGCCGCGGGCCACCAGGGTGGTCAGCTTTGCCAGCACCTTCTTCAGGGCATCGGTGTCCAGCCAGTCGTCACTGTCCACCACCTTGTAGTACAGGCCGGTGGCGTTGCGGATGCCCTGGTTGACGCCCTCGCCGTGGCCGCCGTTCTCCTGATGGATGGCCTTGACGATGGTGGGGTACTTGGCGGCATATTCGTCGCAGATGGCCGGGGTCTCGTCCTTGACGGAACCGTCGTCCACCAGAATGATCTCGGCCTGCTCGCCTGCGCTCAGCAGCGTTTCGATGCAGTGACGCATATAGGCTGCCGAGTTGTAGCAGGGCACGGCAAAGGTGATAAGTTTCTGCTGCATATTATAAATGCTCCTTTTTACATTGCATGATCCATGCCGGGCAGTCTGCGGGGGTGGCATGGAGATATGTGTTCTCATTATAGCATTTTCGCGCCTGAAAAGCTATCCTTCCCGGGCAGAAAGAGTGGATATTGCACATTTTTGCGCAAAGTGACGCTTTTTTCTGCCAAAAGTATCGGTTTTGTGGTATACTGATAAGGTTTTGAGCGATCGGCGCGTCAGCGCACCTACTTATATAACGGAGGAGACCATGGAAAACCCGCACAGTATCCTGAAAAAAGTTTTCGGCTACGACAGCTTCCGCCCTGGGCAGGAGGATATCGTCAGCCGCCTGTTGGCCGGGCAGGATGTGCTGGCCGTGATGCCCACCGGTGCGGGCAAATCC
>ENA-OPEC01002369-OPEC01002369.1-human-gut-metagenome-genome-assembly--contig:-NODE-2369-length-10622-cov-3.809123_pt1 | contig 10622 bp, 5 predicted proteins | sample MGYA00241622_ERZ501507 | MGnify/ENA primary metagenome ERZ501507 (study PRJEB25962, sample SAMEA2042582) | human gut metagenome | biome: human gut; feature: human-associated habitat; material: faeces... | reverse complement strand
GCTGCTTCAGTGTGGGGATGACCTGTTCCGTCAGAAAGCGCAGGGTGTCCGCAGCATTGCCGCCGAAACCCTGCTTCCCCCACACGGCAGGGGCTTCCCACGGAGAAAGTGCATCGTTCCAGTTTTCCACCGGAATGGCTGCAAACAAAAAGTGGTGCGCACTCTGTGCAATAGCGGCGACCTCGCTTTCCATGCTTTGCAGCTCGTGTTCGCCGGTCATTTGGAGCGCAGGTATTCCGCATGGGCTTCGCCGTAAATGCGGCAAGGTCTGCTCCCGATTTGCATTGTCTGTGCGGTCACTGCGACGTCCTCCCGAAAAAACTTTGATAAGCCCAGTATAGCAACTGAAAAATCATTTTGCAATTCAAAAGGCGTTCATAGCCGTAGCAAGCAGTGTCTTCGTATATACAAAGACCATTTTTGCGTTGCAAAATGCTTGTTGGGAAATCCCAAACCCTTGAACTACATCCGATGGATGCAGGCTACGCGTTTTTTGCAAAACGCTCTTTCAGCACACCACAGGAATGCGCAGCCATCACGGAATTGTGATGATTACAGGGATTGGGATTGCATCCCAACAAGCGAATGAACACAGCAGAATTTTAATTCTGCGTGCGAATTTAGCCTTTGTGCGCACAAAGGCTCTGCTTGCCACGGTTATGGTTCTGCGAATGCGATTGAGAAACTTTTCATTCGCATTGCAAACCGGGTGGCACTTTTGTATAATTGGTTCAATGAACACACGCATAAAATCGGAGGGGCTGTCCGATTAAAAAATTCTAAAAACGCCCTATTGTAGGCCACTGGGAGGAATAGCATGAACAAGCAGCAACTCGCATCGAAAATCTGGGAATCTGCCAACAAGATGCGCTCTAAAATCGAAGCCAACGAGTACAAGGATTACATTCTGGGCTTCATGTTTTATAAATTTCTGTCGGACAAGGAAGTCAAATGGCTGAAAGAGAATGACTGGACAGACGAATATCTGCCGGATTTGACCGAAGACGATGCCGAAACGCTGGATACCGTTCGGAAGAATGTCGGCTATTTTATCGCCTATGAAAATCTGTTTTCCACATGGATCAGCAAAGGCAACGACTTCAAGGCTGACGACGTAACGGTGGCATTGCAGGCATTCAGTCGACTGATCGACCCGCACCACAAAAAGGTGTTTGACGGTGTCTTTGCTACGCTGCAAACCGGCCTGTCCAAACTGGGTGAAAGCTCCGGTGCGCGGACAAAGGCCATTCGCGACCTGATCTATCTCATCAAAGATATTCCCATGGACGGCAAGCAGGATTATGATGTTCTCGGCTTTATCTACGAATATCTGATCAGCAACTTTGCAGCAAACGCAGGCAAGAAGGCCGGCGAGTTCTACACGCCGCACGAAGTTTCGCTGCTCATGTCTGAAATCGTGGCGTACCACCTGAAAGACCGGGAAGAAATCAAAATTTACGACCCCACCAGCGGTTCCGGCTCGCTGCTGATCAACATTGGTCAGTGTGCCGCACGGTATATGGGCAATGGCAACAACATCAAATACTACGCACAGGAGTTGAAGGAAAACACCTACAACCTGACCCGCATGAACCTTGTCATGCGCGGCATTCTGCCCGACAACATTGTAACGCGCAACGGTGATACGCTGGAGGAAGATTGGCCGTACTTTGAAGAAAACGACCCGGTCAACACCTACGACCCGCTGTTTGTGGATGCGGTGGTATCAAATCCCCCATATTCGCAGGCGTGGAATCCGAACGACAAAGAGAACAACCCGCGCTTTTCGGATTACGGCCTTGCCCCCAAAGGCAAGGCAGACTACGCCTTTTTGCTGCACGACCTGTATCACATCCGCAATGACGGCATTGTGACCATCGTTCTGCCCCACGGTGTTCTATTCCGTGGCGGTGAAGAAGGTACAATTCGCAAAAATCTGATTGACCACAACAACATTGATGCAATCATCGGTCTGCCCGCCAATATTTTCTTCGGCACAGGCATTCCCACCATCATCATGGTGCTGCGGAAGAATAAACGGGATTCGGACGTTCTGATTATTGATGCGTCTAAGGGCTTTGAGAAGGACGGCAAAAACAACAAGCTGCGTGCCTGTGACATCAAACGCATTGTGGATGCTTACAAGGAACGCCCGGAGAAAATCGAAAAGTTCGCACGCAGAGTATCCCGCGCAGAGATTATCCAGAATGATTACAACCTGAACATCCCCCGATATGTGGATTCCTCGGAAAAGGCTGAGAACTGGGATATCTACGCTTCCATGTTTGGCGGCATTCCCGAAGCTGAACTGCAAGACCTATCTGCATACTGGACTGCATTCCCGCACCTGAAAGCGGCTCTGTTCAGCCCGGACAACGAAGCCTATTGCCGTCTGAATGTGGCCAATTTAAAGAACGCTGTTCTGTCCCACCCGGATGTGGTGGCGTTCAAGACCGCTTTCCAGAATGCTTTCGGTGACTTTGATGCCTACTTGAAGTCCGCACTCATCGACGGCATGACGCAGCTGAATGCTGCCGGCGAGGAAGAACGCCTGAGCCGGGAAATCTTTGCACGGCTGGCAGGAATTCCGCTGGTTGACCGCTATGCAGCATACCAGCTTTTGGACGATGACTGGAAGAAAATCGCCATTGACCTTGAAATCATCCAGACCGAGGGTTTTGCTGCAACCAAGCAGGTAGACCCCAACATGGTGCTGAAAAAGGATGCCGAAGTACAGGACGGCTGGGTGGGTCATGTGCTGCCCTTTGAGTTGGTGCAGAGCGTTAAAATGCACGAGGAAGTAGCAGCGCTGCGGGCAAAGGAAACCAGACTCTCCGAAATCGCCGGAGAATATGAAAGCTATCTGGACGAACTGAGCGAGGAGGACAAGGAGCAGAACTTTGTGAATGACGCAAAGGACGCCTTTGTTGCCGCTGAAGTCAAAAAGGCCATCAAAGCGCGGGAGGTAGAACCTGCCACCATGAGCATTCTGAAGGATGTGGACGCGCTGTTTGCCGAGGAAAAGACCCTGAAAAAGCAGGTCAAGGACGACAGCGCCGCCCTCCACCAGCGCACCAAGAGCGTGATCGAGCACCTGACCGATGAAGAAGTGCGTGACCTGCTGCATCGCAAGTGGATCCTGCCCCTGATGGAAAATCTGAACAGTCTGCCGGATGCCGTTCTGGACGATTTTGTGAAGCAGTTGGATGCCGTCTGCAAGAAATATGAAACCACCTTTGAGGACGTAGAGAGCCAGATCGCCAGCACCGAGCACGAATTGCTGGGGCTGCTGGACGATTTGCAGGGAAATGAATTTGACATGAAGGGCATTGCAGAACTCAAAAAATTGCTGGGAGGTGAATGATTATGCAGGATAACGAGAAGAAACCTGCCCTCCGGTTCAAGGGCTTCACTGACCCTTGGGAACAGCGTAAGGTCGGAACGCTGATTGAAGATTATACTGAAAAAACTGTGACTCAGAATCAATATCCGGTTTTGACATCATCCCAGCAACAGGGAATTGTCCTTCAAGAAGATTATTTTGCAGATCGACAGGTAACAACGGATAATAATGTTGGCTACTATGTACTACCTAAGGGCTATTTTACTTATCGAAGCAGAAGCGATACGGATGTATTTGTTTTCAACCGAAATAACATCGTAGACAAGGGGATTATTAGCTATTACTATCCGGTTTTTGCTCCTAAATCTTGTGATTCAAACTTTCTTCTAAGGCGCTTGAATCACGGAATAAAAAAGCAGCTTTCAATGGCGGCAGAAGGTACCGGTCAAAAAGTTCTTGCACATGCAAAGTTCAAAAATATGGTGGTTGACGTTCCATCTCAATCCGAACAAGAAAAAATTGGAACAATTCTCGAAGAGTTGGATACCCTTATCACCCTTCATCAGCGTAAGTATGAGAAGCTGGTGAATATCAAAAAGTCCATGCTGGACAAGATGTTCCCCCAAAATGGGGCATCTGTGCCGGAAATTCGCTTCAAGGGTTTTACTGACCCTTGGGAACAGCGTAAGTTAGGAGATTTATGTGTAGAATTCAGAAGCGGTGAGTTTATTAGTGCATCAGATATTACAGAGACTGGAGAATACCCTGTTTTTGGAGGAAACGGATTGCGCGGTTTTACAGATCGCTTTAACCATGATGGAGAATATACTTTGATTGGTCGTCAAGGGGCTCTTTGTGGGAACGTGAATTTTGCCGTAGGAAAATCATATTTCACTGAACACGCTATCGCTGTAAGAGCAGATAAAAAAAACCAAACTCGCTTTCTGTACTATCTGTTTTCAACGATGGATTTGGGGCAGTATTCTGGACAATCTGCTCAACCGGGATTGGCAGTTGGAAATCTTGTTGAGTTAAAAAGCACTTTGCCGGATAAACAAGAACAAGAGAAGATTTCCGGGGTTCTAACGGCATTAGATACCCTTATCACCCTTCATCAACGTAAGTTGGAAAAGCTGCAAAACATCAAGAAATCTTGTCTTGAAAAGATGTTTGTATAAAAATAAGTGGTGCAATTTGCCCATAATCAGAAGATGGACGTATCGGCGTTTGTTGTTTGGCTAAGGGAGCAACGCAATTTCTCTTGCCCGTTCAGAATATGCAAAACAGGCTGATGAATGAAAATTAAGGCAATGTCAGACGCTTGGAACAGCTGTGTTTTAAGACTATCGAGAGTCAAAAATCAAAATTTGAGCCGAATACGCAAAACCGAGAGTGAAATTTTCAGCGAACATTCGGTAGGCGGTGGAAAATAGCTGCTGAAAGTGTGCATTTGCTCCTACTTGGGAACAGCGTAAGTTGTCAGATATTGTTGAAAAGGTTACAGAGAAAAACGCAGGGTTGCAATATATAGAGACATTCACAAACTCTGCTGAATTTGGAATTATCAGCCAGCGCGATTTCTTTGACCATGATATTTCAAAAATAGGAAGTTTGGATGGCTATTATGTTGTTCATAATGAGGATTTTGTTTATAATCCACGAATTTCTGTTACCGCGCCAGTCGGCCCAATTAACCGCAATAAACTGGGACGAACTGGCGTAATGTCGCCGCTTTATACTGTATTTCGACCGCATGACATTGATACGACCTACCTCGAACACTTTTTCAAAAGTGGATATTGGCATTCCTTCATGAATTTCAACGGCGATTCCGGTGCGAGGTCTGACCGTTTTTCCATCAAGGATAGTGTGTTCTTTGAAATGCCGATTCCAACACCAGATATAGAAGAGCAAAAGAAGATTGGCGAGTTTTTGACACAACTTGATACCCTTATCACCCTTCATCAGCGTAAGCTGAAAAAGCTTGTACAAATTAGAAAAGCCTTCGCAGAGAGGTGCTTTTTGCAAAGTCGAAAGGAGTTCGTTATGGCGTTTACAAAAGAAGCCGATTTTGAAGAGGCGGTGGTAAAGCTCCTGATAGAACGCGGCTGGAAAGATGGTGTGCTGAAGAACTACACCGAACAGCAGCTGATCCAGAACTGGGCGAACATCCTTTTTGAAAACAACCGTGGCATTGACCGACTGAACGATTATCCGCTGACGGATGGCGAGATGCAGCAGATCATGGAACAGGTCATGAACGCGAAAACGCCGATGAAGCTGAATAAATTTATCAACGGCAAAAGTGTGCTCATCAAGCGTGACAATCCTGACGATAAGCTGAATTTCGGCAAAGAAGTGTCCCTGAAAATCTATGACCGTCTGGAAATTGCAGCCGGACTCAGCCGCTACCAGATTGCAGAGCAGCCAAAGTTCCCCACCAAGTCCAAAATTTTGAATGACCGCCGCGGCGATTTGATGCTGCTCATCAATGGTATGCCGGTCATTCACATGGAACTGAAAAAGAGCGGTGTTTCCATCAAACAGGCTTGCAACCAGATTGAAAAATACGCGGCAGAGGGCATTTTTACGGGACTGTTCTCGCTGGTGCAGATTTTTGTGGCCATGAACCCGGAAGAAACGGTCTACTTTGCCAATCCCGGCCCGGAAGGACAATTCAACCCCAGCTACTATTTCCATTGGGCGGACTTCTACAACGAGCCGATGAACGACTGGAAAGACGTTACAACGGCACTTTTGTCTATCCCGATGGCGCATATGTTGGTGGGCTTTTATACCGTTGCCGATGGTTCCGATGGCATTTTGAAGGTGATGCGCAGCTATCAGTACTACGCTGCCAGCAAAATTTCGGATGCCGTTTCCAAGGCGAAATGGGAGAATGACCAGCAGCGCGGCGGCTACATCTGGCACACCACAGGTTCCGGCAAGACCATGACTTCTTTCAAGTCCGCTCAACTGATTGCATCTTCCAAGGATGCGGACAAAGTGATTTTTCTGATGGACCGAATCGAGTTGGGCACTCAGAGCCTGAAAGAATACCGCAACTTTGCAGAGGAAAACGAGGAGGTGCAGGCTACCGAGAACACGGATGTTCTTGTGGACAAGCTGAAAAGTACTTCGCCGTCCGATACGCTCATCGTGACTTCCATCCAGAAGATGAGCAATATCAAGGATGATGCACAAAACAAGCTGAACCCCAACGACATTGCGCTGATCAACGCAAAGCGGTTGGTTTTTATCGTGGACGAGTGCCACCGTTCCACCTTTGGCGATATGATGCAGACCATCAAGCATACATTCCCGAAAGCACTGTTCTTTGGTTTTACCGGTACGCCGATCCAAGGCGAAAACCAGAAGAAAATGAGCACCACCGCCACCGTTTTCGGCAACGAACTGCATCGGTACAGCATTGCAGACGGCATCCGTGATCACAACGTGCTGGGCTTTGACCCTTACAAGGTGCTGACCTTCAAGGACAGCGACTTGCGGAAAGCGGTCGCACTGGAAAAAGCAAAGGCATATTCTGTGGACGAAGCTCTGGCCGACCCACAGAAGAGCAAGGTGTTTTATAAGTATCTGAATCTGCCGATGGCAGGCGGAAAAGATGCGCTCGGTGAGGAGATAAAGGGCATCGAGGATTATATTCCCAACACCCAGTATGAGGGCGAAGAACACCAGAAAGCCGTGGTGGAGGACATTTGCGAGAACTGGCAGACCCAGAGCCGCAACAGCAAATTTCATGCCATTTTTGCAACCTCTAGCATCCCGGAAGCCATCCAATATTACAAGAGGTTCAGAGAAGCTGCACCATGGCTGAAAGTCACCGCACTATTTGACCCCAACATTGACAACAACGGCAAAGGTATCACCAAAGAAGAAGGGCTAAAAGAGATCGTAGAAGACTATAACGCCCGCTATGGACAGGACTTCGGCATTCCGACCTTTGCCAAGATGAAAAAGGACATTGCGGCACGGCTGGCGCACAAATTGCCCTACCAGCGCATCGAGCGCACCCCGGAAAAACAGCTTGATCTGCTGATCGTGGTGGATCAGATGCTGACAGGCTTTGACTCCAAGTGGATCAATACACTGTATCTGGATAAGGTGCTGCAATACGAAAATCTGATTCAGGCGTTCTCCCGCACCAACCGACTGTTTGGCGATGACAAACAGTTTGGCACCATCAAGTATTACCGCCGTCCGCACACGATGGAGAAAAACATCGCAGATGCGGTAAAAGAGTATTCCGGCGATAAACCGTTTGGCCTGTTTGTAGATAAACTGGACAAGAACGTGGAAAAACTGAATGCCCTCTATGCGGAGATCAAAGATCTGTTTGTGTCGGCGGGCATTGAAGAGTTTTCGCAGATCCCTGCGGATATGGCAGAGCGCAAAAAGTTTGCCGACCTGTTCCAGTCCTTCAACGAAAATCTGGAAGCAGCTAAGGTGCAGGGCTTCGAGTGGGATAAGCCCATTGTGATCGTCAACGAGGATACAGATGAGAAAACAGAACTTCATGCAGACTTTGACGAGAGAGCGTTCAAAGTTTTGGCACTCCGCTATAAAGAGCTGTTCACGCCGAATCCAGATGGCGGTGAAAATGACCCGGACGATGACGTTCCCTATGCGGTGAACAGCTATCTGACCACCATTGATACTGCTGACATCGACACGGACTATATGAACTCCCGCTTTGAAAAGTACCTGAAAATTTTCTATCAGGAGGGTGCAGAAGCGGAAGCCATCCATCAGGCCGAAACGGAGCTGCACAAGACCTTTGCCACCCTCTCGCAGGAAGAGCAGAAGTACGCTAATATTTTCCTGCACGACATTCAAAGCGGCGCAGTGGTTCCGCAGCCGGGAAAGACCTTGCGGGAGTACATTGCCGAGTACATCGCCCAAAAGCAGAACGACCAGATCCACAAAGTAGCTGAAGTTTTCGGCTTGGACGAAAAGAAGCTGCGGGCATTCATGCGTGCAAACATTACCGAAGCCAACATTAACGAATTTGGCCGTTTCGATGACCTGAAAGCTACCGTAGATAAGGCAAAAGCAAAGGCATATTTTGAAGCAATCGAGGGCACAAAGCTTATTCCGCCCAAGGTGCCTGTCAAGTATGATAAACTCTTGCGCGAGTTCATCGTAAGTGGCGGATTTGATTTGAAAATGCCAAAAGAATCATAAAATGGGTGCAAAATCACCCTGCTGACCAAGAGCCGAGGCGCGTCCTCGGCTCTTTTTTCGCGCCAAAATCCCAAAACACACCTACTTGGGAACAGCGTAAGCTGACGAATTTGTGCGAAAAATTCACAGACGGTGATTGGATTGAAGCAAAAGATCAAAGTGATTCTGGTGTGAGGTTAGTTCAAACTGGAAATGTTGGAGTAACCGAATATCTTGACAAACCTAACAATAAAAAATGGATATCATTCGAGACGTTTGAACAGCTTCACTGTGAAGAAGTTTATCCGGGAGATATATTAATTTCTCGATTGCCAGAGCCAGCCGGAAGAGCATGTATTATGCCGAACCTAGGCACAAAAATGATAACAGCGGTAGACTGTACAATCGTGCGACCCAACGCAGTGACAAGCACGCGGTTTTTATTGCAATATCTGTCATCACAGGCGTATTTTGATGCGGTAAATACTTGTCTTGCAGGAGGAACACGACAAAGAATAAGCAGAGGTAATCTGGCGCAATTTAATGTTCCAATTCCATCCAGCAAAATAGAGCAAGAAAAAATTGGAGAGGTTCTTGAAAAACTGGATACCCTTATCACCCTTCATCAGCGTGAGCATATAAAACCGATTTTGGAGGTAAAACGTGTTAAACGAAATGAATGAAAACAACCTGTTCTGCGATTATTATGAGCAGTGGGTTGCTGTATACAAAGAGGGTGCAGTTCGCCCGGTTACATTGGATAAGTACAAAATGACCCTTTCTTGGGTAAAAAAACTCGCTCCTACTTTGAAACTCTGTGAGGTTTCCAGAGTGACCTATCAGCAGCTTTTGAACGATTATGCCGTAGGCCACGAGCGTCAGACCACGATGGACTTCCACCATCAACTGAAAGGCGCCATCATGGATGCTGTGGATGATGGACTGATCGTGAAAGACCCAACCCGAAAAGCAATCATCAAAGGCAAGCCCCCGGTGCCTAAAAAGGTGAAATACCTGAACCAGTTTGAACTGCATCTTTTGTTGAGCGACTTGGATCTACAGGGAAAACTCAACTGGGACTGGATGATTTTGCTGATTGCCAAAACCGGCATCCGCTTTTCCGAAGCTTTGGCGATCACTCCTGCGGATTTTGACTTTTCGCACCAGATGCTTTCCATCAATAAAACATGGGATTATAAGGGGAACGGCGGATTTCTGCCGACAAAAAATAAATCGTCTGTCCGTAAAATTCAAATTGACTGGCAGACGGTGATTCAGTTCGCAGCACTGGTAAAAGACGTTCCTGAAGATAAGCCGATTTTCGTGTTCAAGGAACACGCCTACAATTCCACTGTTAACGATGTTCTGGAACGGCACTGCGACCGGGCCAAGATCCCGGTCATCTCGGTACATGGTCTGCGGCATACCCACGCTTCGGTGCTTTTGTTTGCAGGGGTATCCATTGCAAGCGTAGCAAGGAGGCTGGGGCATTCCAGCATGACAACCACGCAGAAAACCTACCTGCACATCATTCAGGAACTGGAAAATCAGGACATCGACCTTGTAATGCGGTCACTCTCTGGATTAAGCTGATAAAATAATCAACCATCGCTCGCGCTGGTGAAGGATGATAAGAGAAAAGCCAAACCTCAAGCTGTACAGGATGTACGGTGAGGTTTGGCTTTTTGGTATCAGCTGCTCTTTTGATTTTCGTTCATAATTCTTCTGGCTCGTCCGCGCGTGGTGTCCTCAAAGGTTTCATCCTCGCTGAATCGCAGCCAATAGGGGTCTTCCATTAGGCAGGCGTTGGTGCGTTTGACGATTTCCCATGCATTGTAGTCCGGCAGACCCATCATTTTCAGAATTTCCTTGCAGTCCATCCGATTTTTCGGAAAGATTCGTTTCTTTGCCCAAACCACCACATCAACCAATGGAACTTCACGTTTGTCACCGATGAAAAGGTTCAGTGGGAGGCTGTACTGCGGCACGCCCTCATTTGCGCAAAGAAACTGCCCATCTTCGCTTAGGTGTGCAATTTCTTTTTCATCCATCATCAATTTCAGATAGGCCATTTTATCACCCCATGGCGGCTTTC
>ENA-OPEC01002361-OPEC01002361.1-human-gut-metagenome-genome-assembly--contig:-NODE-2361-length-10646-cov-5.948258_pt1 | contig 10646 bp, 6 predicted proteins | sample MGYA00241622_ERZ501507 | MGnify/ENA primary metagenome ERZ501507 (study PRJEB25962, sample SAMEA2042582) | human gut metagenome | biome: human gut; feature: human-associated habitat; material: faeces... | reverse complement strand
CCCGCCGCCATGTTCCAGTACGCCGCGCCCTCGTCGCAGCCGCCGTCCGCCGGGATGCAGCGCAGATACGCATCGAGCATCCCGCAGGCGCGGCGGTACACAGGCAGCGGATCGTCCAGCAAGCACCGCGCTGAGAACATCACGTTCGACACAATCCACGTCGTCCAGTTGCACAAATCCTTGCGTGTGAACCCCATCCACCAGTCGGTATTGCGGTGCAGGAACGGGTCAATTGCGCGGCGCTGAATTTCCGCCGTCACCCGCTGGCGCAGGGAGCTGTCAAGCCAATCGCCCAGCAGCGTCAGCGTAAAGGACAGCACCATGGCAGTCTGCGCGGCGAACAAGTCCAGTATCGGCTCGCTGCTGATAGGGAACGGATGCGCCGCCGTCAGGTTCGCATGGGCGCTGATCGCCCACGTCGTTTCCTCGCAGATGCACCACAAGCCATCCTCCACCGGGGACAAATCCGCCGATTTTCCGTGCAGGCACACGTCTAATACCGCCGCGATAAGCTTCCGCCGACGCGCGAAATACGGCGTTTCGCATTGTGCGCGGCTGCCCGTGCGGACGAATGCGGCGTAGTCGCTCAGCAGCAGCATCGGGTAGGGCGTACCGCGCCACTTGGCAATGAACGTTTCCATGTCCATGCGGTCGTTGGCGGGCAGCGTTTCCCACGCTGCGCGGTTCTGCGCCGGAGGGAAAAGCGTTCCCTGCGGGCGCTTCGTCAGCAATTCCATTCTTTCGGCGAGCATCATGTCACCTCCGGGAAATTACGCAAACCATGGGCGGAATTTCTTCGCAATCGCCGCGATAATCGGGCCGAGGAAGAAGCCCGTAACAATCGACACCACCCCGACCGTGCTGCCCAGCAGCCAGCCGATGGCAATCGCAGACAGGTCGTAAATCATGCGGATCACGGCATAGGGAATCTTCTTGACGTACTTCGAGATAATCTGCGGAATCGCGTCATACGGCCCGCTGCCAAGCTCCACCACCATATAGAACGCCACGGCGACCATGAACACGCCCAGCGTCGGCACAAGCCAGCAGATGCGCTCCGTCATGCCCATTGTATCGCGGTTGAGGATGTTCAGGCTGCTGAAGATGAGGTCGAACAAGTCCTTCGAGTAGCCCACGAGCACCATGTTCGCAATCGACCCCAGGCCGATGAACTCCCACTGCCGCATCGCCATCACGACGATGAGCAGCGCGCCGTAGAAGAGCATCTGGTAGGTGCCAAGGAGCATGTGCAGCTTATTGGCAACGCCCAGATTCAGCACGGACGCAGGGTCTGTGCCGAACTGAATGCGGTCGAACACCGACACGCACGCGCCCATAATCGTCACGCTGAGAATCAGCACAACAATCCGGCGCGCCATGTGCGGCTGGCAGAACAGGTGGCGGATGATTTTCTGCATCAAGGGAAAAACCTCCTTCGTGTTGCGGGAATTTCTGCCCTTATCATATCATAATTTCCCCCTAAAAGGAAGTGTTACATTTCGCAAATTGACATCCGCGCGCAAATGCGGTATGATGAAGACACGAAACTGCTTTTGACGGAGGTGCATGACCATGCGGCGCATGACGCGGCTGCTTTGCCTGATGCTTCTTTTTTCCCTGATAACCTTCTCCTGCCCGCTGGCGGAAGAAACGGACGCCCCGACCGGCACACCCGCGCCCACGCCGATGCTGACCGCCGTGCCGGAAAGCGCACTTGCGCCCTTCAACGTGGTTTTGCCGGAGGACGCGCATGTGGAGATGGCGGAGGGGCGCATCACGCTTGTGCGGGGAGATTCGCGCGTGGTGGCGATGGTGATTTCCCGCGTGCCGGATGAAGACCCGGCGGCGGCGCTGCCCATCCTGATGCAGGATTTCGACCCCAAGACCAGCGAGACGATGGATTTTGACGCCCAGCCCGGCTTCTGCATTCTCGGCGGCGTGGTGAACGACGCCTTTGGCGACGGCGAGGACAAGATTACGCTGATGGTGCTGGCGGATTCCGGCGAACTGCTGATTCTATCGGGGTATAATCTGGCGCGGGATCATCACGCGCTGTACTTGTTCCTGACAGAACTGCTGGAGAATGTGAGCATGGATGGGGCGGCGGTGTATGTCGCGGAGGATGCGGCAGCAACGGCGTCACCGGAAGCATGATATTCTTCACGGCAAGTTGGGGGAGCAAACAGGGGCTTAGGCGAAGCACCAAAAAGCTGCACGCGGAAGGAGCATGAAAGCGCGACCAACTCAATCGCGAAAAGGGGTCAAGGGGCAATTGCCCCTTGCAGGGTCAAGGGACAGCGTCCCTTGTGGGGTTTGGGGCAACGCCCCAACTGTTCCGCGTCCGACCAATCCCAAGGAAGCCGTCAACAAAGGTGCAGGCAGCGAAGCGTCCCTGCCCCTAACTTTGCGCGTCCGCAGACGCGCCCCCAAGCTGCTCTTCCCCCAAGATTCCGTGAAGAACCATTGTTTTCCTTTTTGTCGCCCTTGTAACGATAAAAACCAAGTAACATGGGAGGCGACTGCGAAGGGGTCAAGGGGGCGACCGCAGACATTCGTCTGTTTCCGTTGCCCCCTTGTCGCGTCCGCAGACGCGAAACCCTCTGCTCAATAACACATTGCATATTAGCATCGCATCGCTGCATTTACGCAAACAGCCCTCTGACGCAAGCATCCTGCGCCAGAGGGCTGTTGTTATTTACTGATGCACAACCACGGTATACGGCTTCGTAGAGTCCGTTTCGACCTGCGCCTGACCGTCCTTCATCGTCACGGTGAATGTCGCGGCGACGCTGCCCTTCGTGTCGGGGATTTCAATCGTCTCGCTCTCGCCGTCCGCCAGCTGGTAGACGTGCAGCTCCAATCCGTCCAGATAGTCGTAATCCGGGCGGTCGTCATGCGCGCCCAGCGGCAGCACCGTGCCGGGACGCACCATCAGCGGCAGAGACATGAAGTCGTGAATCTCCGTCTGCCAGTGGCCGCCTTCGACCTTGCCGCCATCCAGCAGGGACGTCCACGTTCCGTCGGGCAGATAATACTGCACCTCGCCGTCCTTGCGGAAAATCGGCGCGACAAGCAGCGAATCGCCCAGCATGTACTGGCGGTCGAGCATATCGCACGCCGGGTCATCCGGGAACTCCAGCATCATCGGGCGCATCATCGGCACGCCGTGTTCATGCGCCTCCACCGCCTTGCCGTACAGGTAGGGCATCAGGCGGCACTTGAGCTTGGTGAACTTGCGGCAGACATCCACGCTCTCCTCGTCAAACAGCCACGGCACGCGGTAGCTCGTCGAGCCATGCAGGCGGCTGTGGGAGGACAAGAGGCCAAACTGCACCCAGCGCTTGTAAACATCCGCCGGTGCGGTGGACTCAAAGCCGGAAATATCGTGGCTCCAGTAGCCGAAGCCGCTGTGACTCATGGACAGACCCGCGCGCAGCGTTTCCGCCATCGAGATGTAGGTCGCGGAGTTATCGCCGCCCCAATGCACCGGGAACTGCTGACCGCCGACGGTCGCGCTGCGGGCGAACAGAATCGCTTCGCCTTCGCCCTTGCGATCCTTCACAACGTCAAAGACGACCTTGTTGTACAGGTAGGTGTAATAGTTGTGCATATAGACCGGGTCGCTGCCGTCGAACCACCGGATGTCGCGCACCGGGATGCGCTCGCCGAAGTCGGTCTTGAAGCAGTCCACGCCCATGTCCATCAGCTTATAGAGGTAAGAAGCGTACCACTTGCAGGCATCCGGATTGGTGAAATCGACAATCGCCATGCCCGCCTGCCACATATCGGTCTGGAAGAGGCTGCCGTCGGTCTTTTTCAGCAGGTAGCCATGCTCCATGCCTTCCTTGAACAGCGGCGACGCCTGACCGATGTACGGGTTAATCCAGCAGCAGATGTGCAGCCCCTTCTCGTGGTAACGCTTGAGCATTCCCACCGGGTCGGGGAACGTGTCATGATCCCACTCGAAGTCGCACCAGTTGAAGCCCTTCATCCAATAGCAGTCGAAGTGGAACACGGACAGCGGAATGTCGCGCTCCGCCATGCCGTTGATGAAGGAGGAAGTCGTCTGCTCGTCGTAATTCGTGGTAAAAGAGGTGGACAGCCACAGACCGAACGACCACGCGGGCACGAGCGCCGGGCGACCCGTCAGCGCGGTGTACAGGTCGAGCGTATCCTTCGGCGTGCCGCCATAAATCACGTCGTAGACCATCGTTTCGCCCTCGTGCGAGAACTGCACGCGCTCCACCTTTTCCGTCGCGACTTCAAAGGACACGTCGCTTGCGTTCTCCACCAGCACACCGTAACCGCGGTTGGTCATGTAGAACGGGATGTTCTTGTACGCCAGCTCCGACGCCGTGCCGCCATCCGCATTCCACATATCAACCGTCTGACCGTTCTTGACATATGCGCCAAAGCGTTCGCCCAAACCGTAAACGCATTCGCCCACGTCGAGCTGGAGGCTCTCGGACATGTAGGACGTGCCGTGCGGCAGAAGCGAGCAGGGCGTGCCGTCCTTCTTCAGCGCACGACCCATGCCGCGCCAGCCGGAGGTCGTCAGGATGCGGTCGCCCACCATATAATCCACCGCCCAATTGCCGCCCTTGCTCACGCGCGCAGTCAGGTCGCCGGAGGTGAAGTAGGCGTAGTCGTCATCCTCGCGGATTTCGGGCGTCACATCCTCTTCATACGTCGTGAACTTGGGGTCTTTGCGCGGCGTTCCGGCGAAGTGCGTCACCTGCACGCGAATGATGTTCCTGCGCGGCGCGGTGAACACAATGTCGAGCGAGCCGCCGTCAAGAATATCGCCGCGGTGGCGAATCGGGCGGCAGGCGCTGATGATGTGCAGCTCCTTGTCGTTCTTGATGACGCGAACGGTCTGCGTGGCGTAGGACATCACATAGTCCTGCCGGATGACCCAGTAACCTTGCGTAAAACGCATGTTGATGCTCTCCTTTATGATAATATTGATGGCTTTTTCATGCGCACGGGGCGCGGAAACCGCCGTCTTTAGTCCGTGATGATTTTCACCACAACCGGCATGTCGCTTTGGTAATCCCCCAAGTCCACATGCAGGGCTTCGCCGTCGCGCGTCCACGCGACCTGCGCGGGATTGCCCAGCACCTCCACCTTCCGCACAATGCCGTGCCAGAGCGGCAAGTGGCTCGCGTCCGCCTCGCGCAGAGACCGAATGTGCAGCTTGCCGTCCGCCGGGCACGCCATGCACGCCGCGTAGATGTTCCCGCCGCGGCAGGTAAAGCGGAAGTCCTCGCTGGTGAAGTTGCGGGACGCGCCGTCGGCAAACTGCCCCTCCTGAATCTTCGTCGGGCCTTCCTGATTGATGCGCCACAAGCCTGTGCCGTGGATGCACTCGTCGTTGACGCGCATCCAGTCCGCCAGTTTGTGCAGGATTTCAACGTCCTTGTCCGCCAGCGTGCCGTCCGGCTTCGGGCCGAAATTCAGCAGCAGGCGGCCGTTCTTGCTCACCACGTCCAGCAAGTCCTGTACAATCTCCTGCGGCGCTTTATAGACCGCCTTGTCCGGCTGCACGGAATAGCACCAGCTGCCGCGCATGACGGACGTGTCCGACTGCCACAGGAACGGCTTCGCCTCCGCGAACTGCCCGCGCTCAATGTCCGGCACGCCGATGCCGAACGGGAATGCGTCGTGCTTGTAGTTGATAACGCACCCGCCGCGGCTTTCCATCACGTTGAAGTAGTACGCGGCGAAGCGCTGCAGGTACGGCTTGACGGCGGAATGCTGAATCCACCAGTCGAAATAGAGGATGCGCGGATGATAGCGGTCGACGATCTCGCAGCAGCGCAGCAGCCAGTCCGTCAGGAACTCATCCGTCGGCATCGGCTCGGAGAACAAGTCCTGATTCTCCCGTTCGGGCATGGCTGGCCATGCGTAGTCGCCCAGATGCATCGGCTGCTTGATGTCGCTGTCAAACTCCTGCCCATGCCCCAGGAACCACCAGTGCTCCACGCGATGGCTCGATGCGCCCAGCGTCATGCCCGCACGCTCCGCCTCCACCAGCAAATCGCCCATGATGTCCCGGTGCGGGCCCATTTCCGCCGCGTTCCAGTGGGACAGTTCGCTCCGGTAATTCTGGAAGCCGTCGTGATGCTCCGCCACCGGCACGATGTAATCCGCCCCCGCTTCCCGGAACAGCTTCACCCACGCCTGCGGATCGAACGCTTCCATTTTGAATTGCGGAATGAAGTCCTTGAAGCCGAAATCCTTCGGCTGCCCGTAATGCTGGCAGTGGTACTCGTATTCCGGCGAACCCTTGATGTACATGTTCCGCGCGTACCAGTCATGATACGCCGGAACAGAAAACACGCCCCAGTGTAGGAAGATACCCAGCCGTTTCTCCCGATACCAGTCCGGCACAGGGTGGGTGCTGAGCGATTCCCACGTCGGGTGATATTTCCCCGCCGCGTTCACCGCGTCGATTTCCTGCAAATAACGCTCCCGATTCATCGCATACTCCTTTCAAGAATGAAAAGAACAATACTATTTTCCACTCAAAGAGTACGACAAACAAGTGAAAAATCCTTGCGCTAAAGCAAAAAAATGTCCGAAAACTTTTCCGAAAATCCGTGCAATCAGCCCAAACGTCTGTTTTTTCTTGACTTCTCAATCGTTTTCGCAAAATTTTCCCCGCTCCCCCGCTTGCCTTTTTTCTCTTTTGCCTGTATCATGAGGGTATTCCACGCACGGTGCCAAAACGATTCACGCCAACAAGGAGGATTCTCCATGCTTTCCAACGAAGCCATCCACCAGCAGGTGGAAACCCTGCTGTCCCAAATGACACTGGAAGAAAAAGCCGCCCAAATGGTGCAGGTTCCCTACACCGTCGTCGGGCGCGAGGAAGCATTACGCTGGGCGAAGCTCGGCGCAGGCTCGTTCCTGCACGTTCTGGGCGACGACGCGCGCGAGGTGCAGCAGGCGGCGCTCCATAGCCGTCTGGGCATCCCCGTGCTGTTCGGCATTGACGCCATCCACGGGCATGGGCTGAATGACCACGCCACCATCTTCCCGTCGCAGCTGGCGTGCGCCTGCGCGTGGGACAAGGACATCGCGCGCGAAATGGGCGAAGTGACGGCGCGCGAAGTCGCCACCGACGGGCTGCACTGGACGTTCTCGCCCGTGCTGTGCTTGGGGCGCGACACCCGCTGGGGGCGCGTCGACGAAACCTTCGGCGAAGACCCCTATCTGGCGGGTGAATTAGGCGAAGCGATCGTGCGCGGCTATCAGGGCGACGATTTGTCCGACGGCGAACACATTCTGGCGTGCGCCAAGCACTACATCGGCTACGGCGAGGCAGTCGGTGCGCGCGATGCCTGTGACACGGAAATGACGTACCGCCGCCTGCGCGAGACGTTCCTGCCACCGTTCGAGAAGGCGTTCCGGGCAGGGTGCGCAACGGTCATGACGGCGTATGGTTCCATCGACGGCACGCCCTTCACCGCCGCCGCCGACTACGCCGTGAAATCCTTCGCCGAGGAGATGGAGGGGCGCGACCTGCGCCTGGAGCAGACCGTGCGCGGCCGCAACTTCCTGTGGGACGGCAAGACGGCGGTCGCCGACATCAAAAACCTTTCGCTCACGGGCTACCAGGTGATCAAGTATACGCTCGACGAATCGAAGTACGACGGCGGTGCGAAGAACATCAACAGCATTCCGCTGATCCGCTATGCCGAGGTGCTGCTCAACTACGCCGAGGCCAAGGCCGAGCTGGGAGAGTTTGACGACGCGGTGTGGAACGCCACGATCCGTCCGCTGCGCGAGCGCGCCGGCGTCAAGGGCGATCGCCCCGCAACGGCCGACAACTACCTGAAGACCTATTACGGGGTGGACGACTGCGACCTGCTGGAGATCCGCCGCGAGCGCGCCATCGAGCTGCTGCTCGAGGGACGCCGCTACGACGACCTGATGCGCTGGCACCTGGGCGAGAAACTCAACAAGCAGTGGTACGGCATCTACGTCCCTGCCCTCGACACCCCCTACGATCTGAACGGCGACGGCACAAACGACGTCTGCTTCACGAAGGGCGATGCCGGCAACGAAACGGGCGTCAGCTATATCCAGGTCGGCGGCACGTCGCTCTACTCTCTCGAGAACGACACGAACGGCCGGCTGCTCTACACCGTCGGGCGCAACTTCGAGGAGAAGCGCTACCTGCGGCCCATTCCGCAGACGGCTCTGAACATCAATCCCGACCTGGGACAGAACTATTACTGGAAATAACCGACAAACACGCGACATCACATGAAACGCATCATCATAACTCTGGCCACGGCGGTACTGCTCCTGCCGGGGTGCGCGAAAGAGGAGGAGCGGCCGGTCAAGAGCACGATCGCTCCCGAAACGGACTTCTACGGCGTAGTCACCGACAACCACGGACAACCGCTCGAAGGCGTCGTGGTCAGCGACGGCTACACGTGCGCAGCCACCGACGAGAACGGAGTCTACCAACTCACGGGAAACGAATTCTCGTATCAGGTCTACCTCTCGCTCCCGTCCGAGTACGAGGTGCCCATGGCCGAAGGGCTGCCGCGCTTCTGGCAGCAGATCGACACCGGGCGCAAACGCTACGACTTCACGCTCACGCCGCTCGCCGGCGGCAAGGAGGAGTCGTTCAACCTCTACTGCGTGGCCGACCCGCAGTGCCAGAACGACTCGCACGTGGCCCGCTTCGAGCAGGAGACCGTTCCCGACATCGCAGCCATGGCGGCCGCCTCGGAACTCCCCTGTTACGGCATCACGCTCGGCGACATCGGCTACAACACCGGCAGCACCGACTACACGAATGCCGTCTTCCCGCTGATGAAGCGCGCCATGCAGGCCGACAAGACCGGGCTCCCGCTCTTCCAACTGATGGGCAATCACGACAACAAGGTGATCGCCGTATCGAAGAACAACTACACGGTGGCACACGACATCGCCGCCCAGCGCAACTTCGAATATGCCTTCGGCCCGGTCAATTACTCGTTCAACCGCGGCGACGTGCACATCGTCGCCATGGACGACATGATCTTCCGCAGCCACGACGACTACGAACTCGGCTTCCGCGACGACCAGGTGGAGTGGCTCCGCCAGGACCTGAGCTTCGTGCCGAAGGAGCGGGCGGTGATCTTCTGCTGCCACATTCCGCTGCGCAACAGCTCGTCGCAGAACGTACAGGCCGTGCTCGGACTGCTGAAGGAGTTTGCCTCGGTGCACATCATGACGGGCCACACCCACTACGCCGAGAACTCGATCTATGACGGCATCTACGAACATGTTCACGGAGCGGTCTGCGGCGCCTGGTGGTACTCGACGATCAACACGGACGGCACGCCCAACGGCTATGCCATCTACCGCATCGAGGGCTCCTCGATCGCATCGTGGCTGTACAAGGGTACGGGCATGGATGCCGGTGAGCAGCTGCGTGTCTACCGGGCCGACGTCAGCTACATGGAGGGCTTCTCCCCGAACTACCAGTTCTACTACAAGGAGGCGGGGCAAATCGTTGCCAACGTCTGGAACGCCGACCCCGAATGGAAGATCGAGGTCTACGAGAACGGCGCACGCACGGGCGAGATGCTCCCCTTCGACAGCAGCGTGACGCGGCGCGACGCCTGGGCGTCGGGCTACCACTGCGGCGTGCTGGGGCGCAACCCGGACAACTACGACCGCAAATCGACCTCGCACCTCTACTACTACACGCTGAAGAACCCGGCCGCCGAGGTCGAGGTGCGAGCCACCGACCGCTTCGGGAACGTCTACACGCAGTCGCACATCACGACGGCGTCGCCGGCCGACTATCCAAGTTACGAATAAGGCATTGAAACAATGAAACGATTGCTGACATTTCTGGCCACCGTGCTGCTCGCAGGCTCTGCCTGCGGGCAGCCTTCGGTGCGCATAGCCCACGGACCCTACCTGCAGCAGGTCGGCGAGGAGGGCTTCACCGTCGTCTGGACTACGACTACCGACGCGGCGGTATGGGTGGAGGTAGCTCCCGACGACGGTTCGCACTTCTACGCCGCCGAGCGGCCGAAATATTACGACACCTACCTCGGCAAACGGCGCATCGGACAGTTGCACCGCGTCCGCATCGAGGGGCTCCGTCCCGGCACGACCTACCGTTACCGGATCATGCAGCAAGCCGTCCTGGCCGACGAAGGCAACCGCCGCGTCATCCTCGGCGAGGGCTATGGCAGCGACCTGCTCAAGCACAGCCCCTTCCGGGCCACGACCCTCGACCCGGAGAAAGCCAGCGTCGAGTGCTGGATGGTGAACGACATCCACGGACGCGATTCGGTGCTGGGCCGCCTGCTGGCCGACGCCCCGCGGCAGCACCCCGACTTCGTCTGCTTCAATGGCGACATGCTGACCCAGATCGAAACGCCCCAGGAGCTCTTCGACGGCTACCTCGACACGGCCGCGAAGCTGCTCTCGCCGGCCGGGATCCCGATCTTCGCCACACGCGGCAACCATGAAAACCGCGGCTCGGCCTCGCCCTGCTTCCTCGACTACTTCCCCACGCCGACCGGCGAGACCTACTACGCCTTCCGGCAGGGTCCGGTCTTCTTCCTGATGCTCGACGGCGGCGAGGACAAGCCCGACAGCGACATCCGCTACTCCGCTCTGGCCGC
>ENA-OPEC01002355-OPEC01002355.1-human-gut-metagenome-genome-assembly--contig:-NODE-2355-length-10669-cov-2.168739_pt1 | contig 10669 bp, 6 predicted proteins | sample MGYA00241622_ERZ501507 | MGnify/ENA primary metagenome ERZ501507 (study PRJEB25962, sample SAMEA2042582) | human gut metagenome | biome: human gut; feature: human-associated habitat; material: faeces... | reverse complement strand
TGTATTATAAGGACCTTCTTCTTTATGCGGGGAGCTATCTTCGCGAAAGACAAGTTTGTGAGGATATAGTTCAATCCTTATTCATGCATTTATGGTATGACCGGAAAACACTGTCTGTGGGGAGATCGTTAAAATCTTATCTGTTAATTTCCGTTCGGAATCGTTGTTTCGATTACATGAGGCATCAAAATGTCAGGAACGATTATTTTGATTACGTAAATGAAAACTCGGTATTATCGAGCTCCAATACCGAGGAATATATTTTATATTCCGAATTACAAGATCATATAAAAAAAGCGATAAATAAATTGCCGAAAGCTCAAAAAGAGGTTTTCGTATTGAGCCGGATAAAAGGTATAAAATATAAAGAAATCGCTAAAAAACTGAATGTCTCGGAACGTACGGTTGAAGTTCGTATAAGCCAGTCATTAAAAACATTGCGGACTCTTCTGAAAGATTTTTTCTTATTGATTGCTGTTTTATTTGTACGATAGATAAAAAAAATTCTGTTTTCATTGTGGATTTTTTGGGGATAAACGTCTTATTAATAGAAAGGGATAAAAATGGAATTATCGAACGAGAATATTGACCGTCTTATTGTAAGATATCTATCTGGTAATTTGGAATTACAGGATAAGCGTGTGCTTGAAACGTGGATTTCGAAGAACCAAGATAATTATGATTACTTCTTAAAAATGAAAAATTTGTGGGAGGTGACGCATCCTGCTTTTGATGTACGGTCTATTTCGACGACTAAGGCTTTGAGTCGGATAAAGTTGAAGATGGGTTTACGAGAAAAACGTGTGATACGCATATATCGTTATTGGAGTAGAGTTGCCGCAGTTTTAATTATTCCTATTTTGTTTGCGTTGATATATATGGTTGCCGATAGGTTTGTAGAACAAGATTATTCTAAAATAAGTTATCAGAAAATATCGGCTCCTTATGGAACCCGTATACAAATGAATTTGCCTGATGGTTCTATCGTATGGTTGAATTCTGGTGGTGAATTGAAATATCCTACGAAATTTAAGGCCGGAGAGCGTAGCGTTTACTTGAATGGAGAAGCCTTTTTCGAAGTCCGTTCCGATAAGAAAAATCCTTTCATTGTATATACCGAGGACATGGAAGTTAAAGCCACAGGTACGGCTTTTAATGTAGAAGGTTATAGCAATGATACGATAAATGCTGTGACCATGGTTAATGGCGTTGTAGAGGTTGAGTTGGATAGGAGTAAAGAACGGTTGAATTTGAAACCGGGACAAAGAATAAATTATAATACGAAACGGCAAAATTATCGTGTAGAAGAGGTCGATACTTATAAATGGTGTGCATGGAAAGATGGCAAATTAATTTTTAGAGATGAACCTTTGGACGATGTATTCCGAAAGATAGGACAAGTTTACAATGCCGATATTGTGGTGATGGACAAAGATTTGGCGAAACATATGTATCGTGCGACCTTTCAGGGAGAAACGCTCGATGAGATTCTACGGTTAATGAAATTGACTGTTCCCATGAAATACATAGAAAAAACTTCCGAGAAAGCTATGCCTAATGGCGTTTATTCCAAGAGATATATCGAAGTAGTGAGATTATAGAAAATAATTATGAATAACCTTAAAAATTTTATATTATGAAGAGAAGGACGGATTAGATAGAATAGAAAGAATTATCCGCCATATAAAGAAGGGTGGAACCTTCCTCCATATCCACCCTTCATAAGTTAGCGGAAAGATAACACTTAGAGTTTATTATCCTTAAATACCAACTAAACTAACACAAATGTATGAACTTTATTTCTATTTTGAAAGGTAGGAAGCAACAATTTCTGCCTAAGAATCTTCTAATTATAAAAATTTGCTCGCTTTTGTTGGTTTGCTGTAATGTTATGGCTTTCGGTGCAGATAATCATACACGCGATCCATTAGTAAGCGTCAATATGAAAAATGCTACTCTCGAAAGCGTTTTGAATTATATAGAGGAAACAACCAGTTACTCTTTTTTGTACAATAAACAGCAAGTAGATGTCGGTCAGAGGATCGATATATCGCAGAAAGATCAACCTATCTCCGTAATTCTGGATATTTTGTTTAAAACAGGAGAGAATAATAAGGTATTTTGTTTAAAGGGAGCGATATTACGTATTCTATAAACGGAAAGCAGATAGTTCTCAGTAAAAGCCGGTCAAATGCTTCTTCGAAGGTCGATAAGCGCCTGCTTACGGGTACGGTTATCGATAGTAAGGGAGAAGCCGTTATCGGAGCTAATGTGATTGTAAAAGGCGAGAAATCGGGAAAGGCGACCGATATAGAAGGAAATTTTTCCATCGAAGTCCCCGACAAAGGAGTTCTGTTGGTGTCTTATATTGGGTTTCAACCGCAGGAGGTGAGTTATGGCACGAAAAAAAATGTGACTGTGGTTTTACAGGAAAATAATACATCTCTTGACGAAGTCGTTGTCGTGGGTTTCGGTAAACAGAAAAAAGAGAGTGTGATCGGTGCTATTCAATCGGTAAAAGCCAGTGAACTTCGTGTGCCCACTACCAACCTTACTAACACGTTTGCCGGTCGTATGCCCGGCGTAATATCGGTTCAGAAAACCGGGGAGCCGGGAGCCGACGGTGCGAATTTTTGGATACGAGGAGTCAGTACATTCGCTTCGGGTTCAGCTCAGAATGCCTTGATATTAATTGATGGAACAGAATCCAGCACGTATGATTTGAATGCCTTAGCACCGGAAACAATCGAGAGTTTTTCTGTCTTGAAAGATGCTACGGCAACGGCTCTTTATGGTTCGCGTGGGGCGAACGGCGTTCTTTTGGTTACGACCAAGTCGGGTCGAATGAATCAAAAACCTACGATAAATGTTCGTGTCGAAGGGCGAATGTCCATGCCTACACAGATTCCCGAACTGGCCGATGGTGTCACTTATATGAAAATGTTTAATGAAGCGATCGAAGCTCGTACTCCCGGAGCGAATCCTCAGTTTACCGACGATCAGATTCAAGGAACTATTGAGAACCGCAATCCTTACCTTTATCCCAATAACGATTGGTATGATATTATTTTTAAAGATGTCACGTTTAATCAGGCTGCGAACATAAACGTTTCCGGTGGGTCGAAAAACATGGATTATTTTGTCAGTGCGACATTTAATAACGATATGGGGTTGGTACAAGAAGCAAAAGAAAATCCGTTAAAGAATAATATTCAGAATTTGCGGTATTCGTTTCAAGCCAATGTAAATACTCATATTTCGTCCACTACCAAAATGGGGGTGAAATTAAATGTTCAAATACAAGATTACAAGGGCCCTTATAATAGTATCAATACGATCTTTAATCGGGTAATGTGGGCACAGCCTACCTATTTCCCGGTGAAATTTCCTCAAATCGAGGGTACGAATTATATCGCATGGGGTAATAAATCGGGTGGCGCCCAACTCAACCGTTATCCGAATCCGTATGCCGAACTGGCTTCCGGTATAAAGGAAATGTTCCGCATTACGACGATGGCGACGTTTAATATAGACCAAGATTTGAAGTTTATTACTAAGGGATTGTCTGTTAAAGGTTTATTCTCTATGAAGCATTTCTCTTCTACGACTTTGAATCGTACTTATACTCCCTATTATTTCGAAATCGACCCGAACACGATTGTTACCGATCCTATTACGGGGAATCAATCTTGGAAGTTGAGAAATGTCAATAACGATGGAACCGATGCGTTTTCTTTTACCAAAGCCTATTCGGGTGATAGGTTATTCAATTTTAATGTTTCGTTAGATTATCAAAGAAAGTTTGCCGATCTTCATGATATTTCAGCGCAACTGATCTATTTACAACGAGGGGTTTATAGTAGTAATCCGGCCAATTATAACTCTTCTCTCGGAGAGTTGAATCAAGGTATGGCCGGAAGATTTACGTATGACTTTGATAAACGTTATTTCTTTGAGTTTAATTTCGGATATAATGGGAGTGACAATTTCGCCAAAGGTAAGCGGTTTGGCTTCTTCCCGTCCTATGCACTCGGTTATATTATTTCGAACGAGGACTTTTTTGCCCCTTTGAATAAGACGATTAGTCTGCTGAAATTAAGAGGATCGTATGGAACGGTTGGAAATTCTAATTCTTCTGTTCGTTTTCCCGGATATACCAATGTCAATATGAATGGAGCCGGATATGCTTTCGGTGAGGATTGCAAAGCTACAGAGGCTGGAGCTATCATAACGACATACGGTAATGAAAATGCTACTTGGGAGGTTGCTAAAAAAGCAAATGTGGGTATAGAATTGGGTTTGTTCGATCAAAAATTCTTGTTGATTGCCGATTACTTTCATGAAAATAGGGACAAAATTTTAATGACTCGGCAAACTATTTCGCCTACGATAGGAATTGGTGATGCTAATCCGGTAGCCAATGTGGGAAAAGTGACGAATAGAGGAGTTGATATGTCTTTGGAATATAATCATGCGTTTTCCAAAGATATTGTTCTTTCGGTTAAAGGGAACTTTACTTATGCTGTAAATAAAATATTGGAGAAAGATGAACCCCATTATCCGTTTAGTTATCAATACGAGAGAGGCGGAGCCTTGAATCGTGTCGGGCCGGCTTACATAGCGCTGGGGTTATTTAAAGATGAGGAAGATATTAAAAATAGTCCCAGTCAAGAGGCTATCATGCCTAATATAAAACCGGGGGATATAAAATATCAGGATTTGAATGAAGATGGGGTGGTTAACGAGTATGACCGTACCTATATCGGAAATCCTTATATCCCACAGATTGTATATGGTTTCGGAGCCTCTTTCCAATATAAGAATTGGGACTTCTCTGTATTCTTCCAGGGTGCGGGAAAAGTCTCTATTTATTTGGACGATATACATCCGTTCGATATCTATCATAAGAATGTTTTGAAATTTGTGGCAGATGACTATTGGTCGGCATCTAATCCCAATCCTAATGCGAAGTATCCGAGGTTGGCGCACAATGTAGATAATACGAATACATACCAGAAGTCAACGTTCTGGTTGAGAGATGGTTCTTTCCTGAGATTGAAAAATGCCGAGATAGGATATTCCTACAAATTTATGAGAGCCTATATTGCCGGTAGTAATTTATTGACATTTACGGGCTTTAAGTATTGGGATCCTGAGATCGGAGGCGGATCTAACAGTGGCAATGGATTGGTATATCCTTTACAGAGAGTTTTCAATCTGGGTGTTCAATTTAATTTCTAAAACGATTATGAAAGCAATTAAAAATATATTCTTAGTATTAGGGATACTCGTTACTGTTTCCGGTTGTGATTATCTGGATTCTGAACCTGAGAAGAAAGGAACTTTGGAAGAGGCTTTTGCCAGCGTAAATTCGGCAAGGAATTTTTTGTACGCTTGTTATTCTTTTATGCCCGAGTCGAGTGATCATAACGGGGAGCCGCAATTTAATGGAGCCAGTGATGAAGTGTGCATAACTTCTCAGTGGGCTACGACATGGCATTACTCCAAAGTCGCGAATATTGGGTCTCAAACGGCAGCCGATCCCATATATAATTATTGGTCTTATTTCAAAAGTCCTACACAATCGAGTCGTTGTAAAGCGTACAATCTTTATGGCGCTATTCGTCAATGCTATACATTTTTGAATCGAGTAGAAAGTGTACCGGGAATATCCGCAGCAGAAATAACCGATTTTTCATCGCAAGCCAAATTTCTGATAGCTTATTACCATTATCTGTTGTTAAGATTGTATGGTCCGATTGTGTTGATAGACAGGGAAATTCCATTGGATGCTACCGGTGAGTTGGCCTTCCCGAAACGTCGTCCTTACGATGAGTGTGTAGAATGGATCGCCGATCGTTTAGACGAAGTGGCTCCTTTACGGCCGCCTATCCAAACTTCCGATAAATATGGAGCTCCCACGCGGGCTGCGGCAAAAGGAATAAAATCGCGTATGTTATTGTATGCCGCAAGTCCTTTGTTTAATGGGAATAGTGAATATTACAGCGACTTTAAGAATAAAGATGGAGAACAATTAATCAGTTTGCAGTATGATAAGGAAAAATGGAAAAAAGCCTTAGATGCAGCCGAGGATGCTATCAATGAGGCGCATGCTGCTGGCCATGATTTGTATACCCATTTACAGGCTCCGGTTGGAATAAGCGATGCTGAAAAAGGATATTTTAATCATCGTTGGTCGTTGGTGACTATGCCGAGTGCGGGAAATACAGATATTATTTGGGCTTACACAGGGTCCCGAATGAATATTCAGCAAATGATTGCGCCTCGCGGATTGTCACAAGGATCTACCACTGTTCCTTATGGAGGCTTGGCTCCTTCAATGCAAATGGTGGAAACCTATTTAACAAAGAATGGATTGCCCATTGATAAAGACCCGTCTTTCCAATATGATAGAAGATTTGGAATAACGACCGATCCTGAGACGGGAGAAAAGACCGTGAGATTGCATTTGAACCGGGAACCTCGTTTCTATGCCGATATTGCATACGACCGGGCAACCAATTTCGAGTTGGACGGCAGAGATGGAATAAAAGGAGGAAAAGGTTATACGTTGTATTTGAGAATGGGCGAAATTAATCCTGAAACCAATCAGACGAACGGGAATGATCCCTTGAAAGACAATATCACTCCCAATGGTTATTTGTGGAAAAAATATTTACATCCGAATACGAGTTTCGCCAATAATCAGGTGGCAGTGAGGGCTACGGCTTTTCCGTTGGTTCGTTTGACAGAGCTCTATCTCAATTATGTGGAGGCTTATTATGAATATTATGGAAGACTTGATGGGCAGGCCCTCATTTATTTGAATGATATTCGTTCCCATGCCGGTATCCCCGATGTCGAGACTTCTTGGCAGGGAATTGCAGGGAAAGATTATCGCGAGATTATACGACAGGAAAGAACGATTGAACTCATGTATGAAGGCCATCGATTCTTCGATGCTCGTCGTTGGAAAATTGCGCATCTGACTTTCAATAAGGTTCAGAAAAGATGGAATTGTTTTCCGGCAGGATTTACGACCCAATCTCCGCAGTCAGCAGAAAATTATCTGACATTGCGAAACAGTAATGAGCCGACGAAAACTTTTAATGTGCCACAACACTATCTCTATCCGCTGGATTCCAGAGATATAAATATCAACCCGAATTTAGTCCAAAATCCGGGGTGGTAGGCGGTCGAATATACAGACACACTTTTTAGATAGATTTGGAAAGGCCCGGTCTCGATGTGTTGAGAGACCGAGAGATCGGGCCTTATAAGTAGAATTCATGCATTAAACAAATAAATATGCTCAGGAAACTAATAAGAGTTTGGATTATAGGAATAGTATTCCCGCTCTATGCCATAGCCGGGCAACCTTCGGTAAAAATTACCCACGGTCCCTATTTACAAAACTTGTCGGAGAACGAAGTGACAGTCGTGTGGACAACCGATAAGCCTTGTAAATCGTGGGTGGAATTCAGCAAAAAGGAAGACGGTAAGAGCTTCTACTCCCAACTGCCGCGAAAAGCCTATGCCTCACAAGACGGGTTGTGTTGCGTCGACACATTGCATCGCGTAACGGTTACGGGGCTTGAAAAAAACACGACCTATTTTTACCGAGTATTGTCACAAGAGGTAAAAGAGTTGCTGCCCTATCGTCCTGTTTTGGGTAACATCGTTTCTACCGATATCTGGAAAAAACCGTTGACTTTTACAACACTCGATGGCAGACAGGAAACATTGTCGATGGTTATGATAAACGATATACATGGGAAGAACGATTTGCAGAAAAAATTGTTGGAAATGGCCCCACCGCAAAATGTCGATATGGTAGTGTTTTGTGGGGATATGTGTAACTATATTAACAAGCAAAGTGATATTTTCACCGGTTTTTTAGATACATCGGTCGGCCTGTTCGCATCTAGAAAACCATTTGTATATGTAAGGGGTAATCATGAAACTCGTGGAGCATATGCCCGTAATTTCTTCCGATACCTTGCCGGTCCCGAAGGGAAGTTCTATTACGCTTTCACCTATGGTCCCATTCGGTTCGTCGTGTTAGATAGCGGTGAAGATAAACCCGATACAGATGTGGAATATTCGGGTCTGGTAGATTTTGATAATTATATACTTGAACAAAAGGAGTGGTTGGCACGTGAATTGGAAAGTCCGGAGTTTAGAGCTGCCTCTTTTCGGGTAGTCTTGTCTCATATTCCTTTTGGGAAAGGCGGTTGGTATGGCTCTGAACGACTACGCAAACAGTTGCTCCCCCTATTGGAGGGTGCTCGTATCGATTTGATGTTAAGTGGGCATAATCACACATTCGGATTTATGGATAAGGGGAAAGTTACAGCTTTCCCTATAATAGTGAACTCCAATAACTCTGTGTTGACAATGTTTGGTTCGGAAGATCTGCTGAAAGTTCAAGTTAAGCAAATTGATGGAAAAGTATTATTAGAGAAAGAATTCAGTAAATAACGATAGGAATTATGCAAAATATGCGAACAATACGATATTGTTTTATCTTGTTTTTATCCGTTTTAGTCTCTTGTAAAGGCCAAACCGATAAATTAAATGATAATTGCCCCCTTATACCCAAACCGTTATCGTTAGACATGCAACCAGGCGAATTTACGTTTGGAGATAGTGTGGTAATTGAATTGAAAACAGATGATGAAGAAATAAAAAGAGCCGCAAACTTTCTTAAAACCTTTGTGGAACAGACAGGAAGTTGCAAAGCTCAGATAGGAACCGGTGAAGAAGCCCGGAATAAAATCGTTTTTACCGTTTGCGATACGATCGCTCATGATGAGGCTTATAGACTCGATGTGTCCCCTCGTACGATAACTATCGCCTCGAAGGGTGGTGCTGGTGCTTTTTATGCAGTGCAAACATTGCGTCAATTGCTTCCGGCTGAATGCGAGAAAAAAATATGTGACGAAAATGTGATACTGCAAGTACCTTGCGTGAATATCTACGATGAGCCTCGTTTCAAACATCGAGGGTTTATGCTTGATGTGGCACGTCATTATTTCCCGTTGGATTTTATCAAGAAAAACATCGATATAATGACGTTGTATAAATTGAATGTATTGCATCTGCATTTAACCGATGATCAGGGGTGGCGCATCGAGATAAAATCGCATCCGCGGCTTACTTCTGTGGGGGCTTGGCGCAAACAAAGTATTGCCGGACATAAAAATGATGTACCTCGTAAATACGATGGAAAACCTCATGGCGGATATTATACCCAAGATGAGTTGCGGGAAATTGTCGAATATGCCCGCGAGAGATTTATTGAGGTTATTCCTGAAATCGAAATGCCGGGACATACTCAATCGATTTTGGCCGCATATCCTCAGTTGGCCTGTTTCCATAAAAACTACGAAGTCTCGTGCGATTGGGGCGTTCATAAAGAAGTCCTATGTACAAAGGAAGGCAGTTTTAAACTTCTGGAAGATGTGCTATCCGAAGTTTTTGAAATTTTTCCTTCGAAATATATACATATAGGAGGAGATGAATGTCCGAAAGACCGTTGGTCCGAATGTCCGGTTTGTCAACGAAATATAAAACGATTGGGATTGAAAGATGAGCATGAACTCCAAAGCTATTTTATAAAACGAATGGAGGAGTTTGTCAATGCACATGACCGGCAAATTATTGGCTGGGACGAAATTTTAGAAGGTGGCATCGCGCCTAATGCCGTTGTCATGTCTTGGAGGGGAGAAGCAGGAGGTATAAAAGCGGCAAAAATGAACCATTCTGTTATCATGACTCCTCGGGATTTTTGCTATCTCGATTATTATCAATCGGAAGACCGGGATAATGAGCCTTTGGCTATTTATGGTTACTTACCGTTAGATTCGGTTTATTCCTATAATCCTACCGAAAAATTAACATCGGAACAGGGTCGATATATTTTAGGCATTCAGGGAAATCTTTGGACGGAATACATTGCTACTCCCGAGCATGCCGAATATATGGCTTATCCGAGGGCCATAGCGTTGGCCGAAGTTGGGTGGAGTCGGCAAGAACAAAAAGATTTTACAGATTTTATCTACCGTTTGACTATTCAATCGAAGAGGCTTGATTCATTGAATGTTAATTATGCGAAACACTTTCTTTTTTCAGTAAAAAATAAAAATGATAAACTATGAAAACAAATGCTATTTTTAGTAAGAAACAGCTTTTTGGGGTCTGCTGTGCATTATTGTTGTCCCCTATGGCTGTATTTGGACAACTTATTGTTGGAAAAAGTTTGGGAGCCGATCATACGGCCGATGAACAAAAGGCTTTGGCCGTAACGAAGAATGGGGATATGTATATATCGATCAATGCCAATTCTTTTCAGATAATGAAAGATGACGGAACTTTCGATGAAATTAAAAATCCCTATCAAGAGTCTACTACCCGTGCTGGTATTTTGACGAAAATATCGGCTGATGGAAAACTCCTTTGGAGCAATATGGTGTGTGTGCAGGAGTCTGCCAATAATAGTCAGGTGACATCGGTTTGTGAAGTCGGTGATTATCTCTATGTAGTCGGAGGTGTCAGAACCAATGTAAAGGGGGAACACCCGGTATCCGTGTTTGGAATTCCATTGGTCTCACAGGGGGAAATGGATTATTATATCGCTAAACTGAATGCTGCTACCGGTGAGGCTGTG
>ENA-OPEC01002346-OPEC01002346.1-human-gut-metagenome-genome-assembly--contig:-NODE-2346-length-10688-cov-4.100724_pt1 | contig 10688 bp, 5 predicted proteins | sample MGYA00241622_ERZ501507 | MGnify/ENA primary metagenome ERZ501507 (study PRJEB25962, sample SAMEA2042582) | human gut metagenome | biome: human gut; feature: human-associated habitat; material: faeces... | reverse complement strand
CAGCTCGACAAGGAGGCCTACCTGCCGACCGAGACCATCCGCGCCTCGTGCCGCCTGACCAACACCGGAAAGCGCACTGCCACAGAGGTCGTGCAGCTCTACGTCCGCGACCGCGTGGGATCGACCGTGCGCCCCGTCAAGGAGCTCAAGGCATTCGACCGCATCACGCTCGAGCCCGGCCAGAGCCGCACCGTGGAGTTCGAACTCCCGGCCGAAGACCTCGCCTTCTGGGGCCTCGACATGCAGAAACGCGTCGAACCCGGCACGTTCGACCTCTGGATCGCCGGAGACAGCCAATCGGGAAACTCCGTTACTTTTACAATAAACTAAAACCAACCCTATGAACAAGTTCAAACTACTGATCTGTCTGCTGCTGATCTCTTCCGGGCTGAGAGCCCAGACGCGGCAGATCCAAGGGACTGTCGTCTCCTCCGACGACGGACAGCCGCTCATCGGTGTAACCGTGCTGATCGAGGGAACGACACAAGGAACCTCCTCGAACGCCGACGGCTCCTGGCAGCTGGCCGTTCCCGACAACGGGAACCCGGTAAAACTGTCGTTCAGCTACATAGGTTACGAGACCCAGGTCCATACGGTCGCCGCCGGACAGACGATGCTCAACGTCCGCCTCTCGGCCAGCAGCCTCGAACTCGAAGAGGTCGTAGCCATCGGATACGGCGTCATGCGCAAGAGCGACGTGACGGGAGCCGTGGCCTCCATCACCCCCGAGCAGCTCCAGAAGACCCCCGCCGCAGGCCTCGACCAGGCCCTGCAAGGCCGGGCCGCAGGCGTAACGATCAACGCCTCGTCGGGACAGCCCGGCGCGTCGGCCGAGGTCCGCATCCGCGGTATCGGCACGGTCAATGACAGCTCGCCGATCTACGTCGTGGACGGCGTCATCACCGACGACATCTCGTTCGTCAATCCGCAGGACATCGCCTCGACCGAAATCCTCAAGGACGCCTCCGCAACGGCCATCTACGGTTCGCGCGGCGCCAACGGCGTGATCATCGTGACGACCAAGAGCGGCAAGGCCGGGTCGAAGATCAACATCGACTTCAATGCCTACGTCGGCATCCAGAACCGCTGGAACAAACTCGACCTGATGGGGCGCGACGAGTTCGCACAGACGATCATCAACCTCGAGGGAACGCAGTCGCAGATCGACTACTTCAACAAGAACGGATTCAACTCGTGGCTCTCGGCCTACCGACTCGGCAGCGCGTCGTACTACCCCGTCGTCAAATCCGCATCGAATCCCGACGGACTCGACTACAGCTCGATCGAAACCGACTGGCAGGATGAGGTATTCAAGCGCAACGCCATTATCCAGAATTACCACATCAGCGCCTCGGGCGGTTCGGACAAATCGACCTACGCCCTGAGCGCCAGCTACTTCACGCAGGAAGGTACGATCATCGGATCGGACTTCGAACGACTCACCCTCCGCTCGAACACCTCCTACCAGCTGACCAAGTGGCTGAAGGTCGGCGAGAACATCTCCTTCTCGAACTCGCAAGGCCGCAACGCCATGAACAACAACTCGAGCCCCGGCGCCTCGATCCTCTCGGCCGCACTGGCCATGGCCCCGTGGGACCCGGTACGCTACCCCGAGGGAAGCGTGAACAACCTGGGCGAGGACCTCAGCGGACGCATTGCCGCCTCGTCGAACTTCAAGAACGTGACCAATCCCCTCTCGATGGTCGAGCACACCCACCCGCTCGACAAGGACGAGCGCTGGGTCGGCAACGTCTACCTCGACATCGAACCCATCAAGGGGCTGCGCCTCCACTCCGAGGTCAGCATGGACCTCACGAACACCATGAGCCGGACGTTCAAGGACCAGTACGAGTATTCGTCCTACGACAAGAACGAGAAGAACTTCATCTCGCGCAGCATGTCCCGCGCACAGACCATGCGCTACGAAAACACGCTCACCTACATGCACGACTGGGGCAAGCACAGCCTGACGGCCATGGTGGGACAGACGACCGAGGAGTACAACTACTACTACATCGGCGGCTCGGGCGCATCGATCGCCAACCCGACGGACAACAACTGGTACCTGAACCAGGCGACCGAAGACCGCACCGAAGCCGGCGACTCGGCAGCCCGAACCCGCATGTTCTCGATGCTCGGACGTCTGCACTACTCCTACGACAACCGCTACCTGATCACGGTAAACTTCCGCGCCGACGCCTCGTCGAAATTCCCCGAAAACCTCTGGGGCTACTTCCCCTCGACGGCCGTGGCCTGGCGCATCAACGAGGAGCCGTGGCTGCGCAACAGCGATGTCCTCAACAACCTCAAGTTGCGCCTGGGCTGGGGACAGATCGGAAACGACAAGATCGGCGACAACGCCTTCCTGCAGACGATCTTCAACTCGGGACCGACGTTCGTCGGATACCCCTTCGGCATCAACCCCGAAATCGCGGCCGGAGCCACCGTACTGACCTACGTCAATACGGGCGGCAAATGGGAGACCACCGAGCAGTGGGACCTCGGCGTGGACTTTGGACTGTGGAACAACAAGCTCACGGGTACCGTGGACCTCTTCCTGCGTGACACGAAGGACATGCTCCTGAGCGTGACGGCACCGGCTCACGTAGGCAACCTCCACGCCCCGACGGCCAACGTCGGAACGGTCCGCAACCAGGGTATCGAGATCACCCTCGGACATGCCAACCGCATCGGTGAGTTCGACTACGAGATCAACGGAAACGTCTCGTTCATCCGCAACCGGCTGACGGCCCTCAACGGCGGCGAGCGCGTCTACGGCGACTATACCATCTGCGACGAGGGCCTCCCGCTCTACTCCTTCTGGGGCTATGAGTACGAAGGCATCTACCGCACCGACCAGGAGGCTGTCGATCACCAGTTCGGAGTCGATCCCGTGGCCATCACCGAGCATGCCGGCGACGCCCGCTACAAGGACCAGAACGGCGACGGCATCATCGACGACGACGACCTGGTGGCCATCGGCAACCCCTTCCCGTGGCTGACCTACGGCTTGAACCTGGGGGCCTCGTGGCGCGGACTCGACCTGACGGTCTTCTTCCAGGGTGTCTACGGCAACGAGATCTACAACGCCGTGCGGCTCCGCACCGAAGGCAAGGGCACCGAAGCCACGCTCAGCACCACGATGCGCGACGTGTGGTCGAAGAGCAACCCCAACGGGTCGATTCCCAACCCCTACGGCAGCTCGCGCAACACCGTTTCGTCGAGCCGCTACGTGGAGGACGGATCCTACCTGCGCCTCAAGGAGCTCACGCTGGGCTACACGCTGCCCAAGCGCTGGACCGACCGCATGCACATGAACCGCTGGCGCTTCTACGTCTCGGTAAGCAACCTCTTCACGCTCACCGGATACACGGGATATGACCCCGAAGTGGGGGGGGGAGTCGATTACGGCAACTATCCCCAGTCGCGGACGTTCCTCTTCGGCACCAACATCAACTTCTAAAACCGACTACGATGAAACGAACCTTGCATATCATCACGCTTTTCGCGGCTCTGGGCCTGGCATCGTGTACCGACTGGCTGACCGAGAAGGGGCCCGGAACGACCGAACTCGGAGACTTCTTCACCAGCGGAGAGACGGCGATACAGACCGTCAATGCCGCCTACGTGCCGCTCTCCTGGGAGTTCAACAACACCTATTTCTGCGAGTGGTTCATCGGTGACGTCGCCTCGGACGATGCGCTCAAGGGCGGACAGAACATCGGCGACATGGCCGATGCCTACGACATCGAGAACTTCAAGACGGTATCGACGAACACCATGCTGCTCGATTTCTACCGGGCACAGTTCCAGGGCATCGGCCGCTGCAACCTCGTCCTTGCAAACGTCCCCGGCATGGAGACGGACGAAACCATGGACGAAAAGACCAAGGAGCGGCTCATCGGCGAGGCCTACTTCCTGCGCGCCTACTACTACTTCCGTCTGGTGCGCATGTTCGGCGGGGTGCCGAAGGTCGAGGCCCCGATCACCTCGTCCGACGACTGGCGGCAGCCCCGCGCCACGGCCGACGAGATCTATGCCCTGATCCTCTCCGACCTGGACAACGCTCAGAGCCGGCTCTGGAAGAAGAGCGAGTATGCCGATGAAGACATGGGACGCGCCACACGCGGCGCCGCACTGGCCATGCTGCTCAAGGTAAACCTCTACGTGAAGGACTACGATACGGCCCGCACCTGGGGCGCCGAACTCCTCAAGATGGGGGACGAAGAGGGCGAATACTCGCTTTGCACCAACTATGAGGACAACTTCACGCTGGCCGGCGAGAACGGGCCCGAATCGGTCTTCGAGATCCAGTACATGGAGGATCCGCAGTCCGACTACGGCGAGGGATACGGATACACCCGCGGTACGATGACGACGATCCTCACGCGTTCGCGCTCGACGCTCATCGCCACGACCGGGGCCGGATGGGGCTTCAACCACCCCACGCAGGACCTCTACGACGAGTTCGAGGAGAACGACCCGCGCCGCGAGGCCACGATCATCAACCCCGCAGATGACCAGATGGTGACCCCTTCGGAGGAGATCTACCTGGGCAACCGCTACCTCAACCGGAAGTATGCCATGATGACCGACAACGGCGGAGCCCCCTACCGTCTCTCGCACGAGACCCGTTCGCCGATCAACAACAAACAGATCCGCTATGCCGACGTACTGCTCATGTACGCCGAAGCCTGCCTGGAAAGCAATACCGACCTTGAGGCCGGACGCAATGCACTCAACCGGGTCCGCGCCCGCGTCGGGCTCTCCGAAGTGGACCTCACGCGCGAGAACCTGCGCCACGAGCGGCGCGTGGAGCTGGCCATGGAGGGACACCGCTGGTTCGACCTCTGCCGCTGGGGAATCGTCGGCGAGACGATGAACGCCTACATGGCTGCCGAAAGCGAGGAGGCCCGCGCTCAGATGGGCACCTTCATCGCCGGCAAGCACGAACTGATGCCGATTCCCTCGGAGGAGGTGCGGCTGGGCGGCCTGACCCAGAACCCGGGCTATTGATCCGAATTGACACAACCACTTATTGTTCCATTCAAAAAACTTAAAACAACCATGAAAACTGTGAAATTTCTGCTGATGGCCCTCGTAGCCACGGCATTCGTCGGCTGCGACGACAGCGACGACTCGACGTCGAAGATTCAGCTCGACACCCCGGCACCGGCGGTAGACGAGAGCACGATCACCACCACCTCGGCCACCGTAACGTGGAGCGCCATCTCGAACGCCGCCTCGTATGAGGTGCAGCTCGACGGAGCCACCGTACAGACCGTCACCTCGCCCTCGGTGAGCCTCTCCTCGCTGACGGCCGGCACGAGCTACACGGTCGGCGTACGCGCCATCCCGGGCGACACGGAGGCCTACGAGGCTTCGAAGGTCGGCACCTGCTCGTTCACGACCTCGGACGAGAGCGGTGAAGGCGGCGGCGAAGGCGGCGAAGGCACATCGTCGCTCTCGGGTAGCAACTACTACCTGATCAGCCTCGACACCGAGACCTACGAGACGATCAAGGACAAGGTCGTGGCCGACTTCCGTCCCAACGAGGTAGACTGCTTCCTCTATGACTGGGCCGGCGGCTTCACGGGAGGCACCTGCGCAGGTCCCAACTTCTACGGAGTGGTCACCGACTGGGTGAACATGTCGATCAACACGGGCCTCGGCTGGTTCGGCGCCGGTTTCTTCTCGACGAACCTCGACAACATCAAGAAGCTCGCCGACATCTCCGCCGAGCCGGGGAACTACTACCTCCACATGGCCTGGAAGGGCACCAACACGGGCAACTATGCCGTGAAGCTCTATGACGGCGTAATCGACGGATGCCCGATCATCGTAGACGTCGAGGGCGAGTACGGATTCACTCGCGACGGCGAGTGGTACGAGATCGAGGTGCCGATCCAGGTTTTCTATGACAAGGGCCTCAAATACGACGCCAACATCCTGAGCAGCCTCTCGCCCGACACGTCGGGCAACACCGGCCTGAACATCATGGCCATCACGCAGCCCGACGACGGCACGATGCCCCAGTCGCTGCAGATCGACGCCGTATTCATCTACAAGAAGTAAGGACCCAGGGGCCGACACACAGGAACAGCGGGTTTGAACGTACCCGCTGTTTCACTAAAAACCGAAAACCGACGAGCACATGAAAAAACTGCTGATTACGACTGCCGCACTCGCCTCGTTGTGGCTCCTGCCCACGGCCTGCGGCAACGACGACGACGGAACGACACCACCGCCGACCGATCCCGACAGCCCGGAAGCCCCGATCGAAGGGTATTCGCTGTACTGGGCCGAGGAGTTCGACTCCGACGACCTGAACCCGCTGAACTGGAACGTCGAAACGGGCGTCGCTGCTAACCAGGAGCTCCAGTACTACACCGACCGCAGCGAGAACCTGCGCGTGGAGGATGGCTGCCTGGTGATCGAGGCCCGCAAGGAGCCGATGGAGAACCGCGAATACACTTCGGCGCGCATCAACACCCAGGGAAAGGTGCAGATCAAATACGGCTACATCGAGGCCCGCATCTGGCTGCCGGCCGGTCAGGGCACCTGGCCCGCATTCTGGATGATGGGCACCGGTGCCTCGTCGTGGCCCCGCTGCGGCGAGATCGACATCATGGAGCACGTCGGCAAAACGCCCGGACAGGTGACCCACGCCCTGCATACGCAGAATGCCAACGGCAACAACGGACGAAACTGGAACGCCTCGACAGCCCTGGCTGAAGCCGAGGGCAGCTGGAATACATACGGGCTTCTCTGGGAACAGGAGAGCGACGACGAATACGGATGCATCTCGTTCTACGTCAATGGCGAACGATCGGCATGGAAGTATCAGCCGCGGAATGCCGACCTGGCCGAATGGCCCTTCGACAACTATTTCTACGTGATCCTCAACCTGGCCATCGGCGGTACGATGGGCGGCCAGGTCGATGACGCCATCTTCGACGACGAGGTCATCATGAAGGTCGATTACGTCCGCATGTGGACCCCGAACACCGCATCCTGATATCCAAAATCCCCAACAAGCAGAAAACGACATGTCCCAATTCAAACATTCCATTTGCCAGATGGCAACCCTCGGATGGTGGCTGATGCTATCGCTGGCAGCCGTCTCGTGCAACGATGACGATCAGTCCGGCGGGCAACTCGCAGCCCCGACCACGATGCTCACGGCCAATTCCATCGGAATCGACCGGTTCGGAATCTATTGGAATTCCGTCAGCGGAGCCGACTCGTATGAAATACGCCTTAATGACGAAGTGCTGACCACCGTACAGGCCACCGAATACACCTTTACCGGATTGACCGAAGCCACGACCTACACGGCCGGCGTACGCGCGCTGTCGGATACGGCCGAAGCCTCCGAATGGAGCGAAATCCGCGTAAAAACCTACTCTTCGAGCGAGGTGACCCGACTCGACACCCCGACCCTCACGGCCCCGACCTCTTCGGTGACGCAGACAGGATTCACCGTCGCCTGGGAGGCCGTCGAGCATGCCGACTACTACACCTGGACGCTCGACGGCGGCCAAGAGACCTCGACCGAGGAGCTGCAGGTCACCTGCTCGCAGCTCAATCCCGCAACCACCTATACGGTCCGCGTCCGCGCCGAATCCAGAGTCGGCAGCTATGCCGCCTCGGAGTGGAGCGAGATCCGCGTACGGACGGGCTCCGCGGAATCCGGATCAACTGACGCACCTGAAGGATACCGCTTGGTATGGTCCGACGAGTTCGACGGCAACTCGCTCGACGAGTCGATCTGGAACATCGAGGTCAATGGCTCGGGCGGCGGCAACAACGAGCTGCAATACTACTGCGAGAAGGGCGTCAGTGTGGGCGTCGAGCCGAAGAGCGGCCGCAACTGCCTGATCCTGACTGCCACACGTGAAAACTATCAGAACAAGCAGTTCACCTCGGGACGCATCAATTCGAAGGGCAAGTACAGCTTCACCTATGGCCGGCTCGACGCAATGATCCGCATGCCGAAGACGGCCAACGGACTGTGGCCTGCATTCTGGCTGATGGGCGACGACTACGGCCAGGTGGGATGGCCCGCCTGCGGCGAAACGGACATCGTCGAGATGGGCCACGCCACCGGAATGGCCCAGGGCACACAGGACCGCTTCTTCAACGGAGCCTGCCACTGGGGCCCGGCATGGAACAACAAGGGCGACTACTCGCGCGACACGACGGCGCCTTACGGCATGCAGGACGATTTCCACCTCTACACCTGCATCTGGACCGAGGACGAACTGGCCATGTACTACGACCTCGACGAGGATCCCAACCGGGAGCCCTACTTCCGCATGACGATCACCCGGACCGCTGGCTACGAGAGCAACGAACTGCACGTGGGCAACTACTTCCACAAGCCCAACTTCATTCTCTTCAACCTGGCCGTCGGCGGCAACTTCCCGGGCATCTACAACACCGCGCAGATCACGGCACTCAACGACGGTCCCGCGAGCATGTACGTTGATTACGTACGGCTCTACGTGAAGGAGTAACCGGGCTGCACTCCGCAACGCGACAAGGAAACGCCCCTGCCGACGTACAGTCGTCAGGGGCGTTTTTACATGATGTCATGTCCGCACACTCCCGAGATCCCGTTTTCTGGGAGGGAAGGGGTAAAATAAAAGCAACCGCCTGTTCAACAAGCAGTTGCTTTTTCGTACCCGGAGCCGGGGTCGAACCGGCACGACATTGCTGTCATTGGTGTTTGAGACCAACGCGTCTACCGATTCCGCCATCCGGGCTGATGCTGCATAGCAGCGAATCGGGACGGCAAAGATAGGTGAATTTCGTTATATTTCAAAAAAATCGGCTACTTTTCGAAGTACTCCCTGATTTTTTTCGCACGCGCCGGACCGACCACTCCGGCCAGCTCCTCGGGGTTGGCCGTGCGGACCTTCTCCACCGTGCGGAAATGGTGCAGCAGCGTCTCGATCGTCTTCTGTCCGATGCCTTCGATCTGCTCCAGTTCGCTGTGGATAAACGCCCGGCTCCGCTTCTGGCGATGGAACGAGATAGCGAAGCGGTGCACCTCGTCCTGGATCGAGGTCAGGAAGTGAAACAGCGGCGAGGTGGGTCGAAGCCCCACCAGCAGCGGCGGATAGCCGCAGTAGAGCTCTGCCGTGCGGTGTCGGTCATCCTTGGCCAGTCCGGCAATCGGGATATCGAGCCCCAGGGCCTCGAGCACCTCGTGGATCACCCCCATCTGCCCCTTGCCTCCGTCGGCGATGACCAGATCGGGGAGTTCGGCCCCCTCGGCCTGCAGACGGCTGTAGCGACGATAGACCACCTCGCGCATCGAGGCGTAATCGTCCGGTCCGACCACGGTTTTGATGTTGAAGTGGCGGTACTCCTTGCGCGAAGGCTTTCCGTCGCGGAAGACCACGCACGAGGCGACGGGATGGGCCCCCTGCAGGTTCGAATTGTCGAAACACTCGATATGGCGGGGCGGCCGGTCGAGGCGCAGCGCCTCCTGCAGGGCGTTCATCAGCCGCTCGGTATGCCGCTCGGGGTTGCGGATCTCCAGATTCTTCAGCTGCTCGGCCCGGTAGATGCGCGCGCTCTTCTGCGAGAACTCCAGCAGTTCGAGCTTCTCGCCCCGCTTGGGTACGGTGAAGGTCACACCGTCGAAGAGCAGCGTGGTCGAGGGCAGGAAGGGGACGATCACCTCGCGGGCCAGCACCCCGCCGCCGATCTGTTCGACGATGTGCTGGATGGCCAGCGTCAGCATGTCCCGCTCGTCGGCCCCGACGCCCGGCGAGAGCTTCACGGTCGAGACGCCCACCACCGAGCCGTGGCGGATGCGGACGAAGTTGCACCACACCACATCGTCGTCGGGCAGCAGCGAGAAGACATCCACATCGACGATCTTCGCACTGACGATCACCGAACGGCCCGCATAGTTGTCCAGGGCGTCGATCCGCTGCTTGTAGCGTTGCGCCACCTCGAAGCGCAGCTCCGCGGCGGCTCGCGACATCTCCCCCTCGAGGTATTGGCGCACCGGACGCAGGTCGCCCCGCAGCACCGAAGTGACCATATCCACCAGGCGGCCGTACTCCTCCTCGCTCTGCGCCCCGATGCAGGGGCCCTTGCAGTTGCCCAGGTGGTACTGCAGGCAGACCGAATAGCGTCCGCGCGCGATCTGCTCGGGCGAGAGGTTCAGCTTGCAGGTCCGCAGCGGGACCACCTCGCGGATGAAGTCCAGCACGCTGTGCTGCATCATCACCGAACCGTAGGGACCGAAGTACTGCGAGCCGTCGCGCAGCAGCGTGCGCGTGCGTTCGACCACCCGCACGACGGAATCCTCGCGCGCCTGCAACGACGCCTCTTCGCGCAGCATCTCCATATACTCCGCATTGCCTTCCAGTCCCGCGATACGCGCCGTCACCTCCTGCGCCGAGGCTTCGGCGGCACCCGCTGCGACCAACACCGCCAAAAGGAAAAATCCTTTACGCATCATCTCCACCATTTTAGAAAAAACAACTGCACGAGTCCGAAAATCTCCAAACGACCCAGCAACATCAACATCGTATTCGAAAACTTCATCACGGCCAGCAGGTCGGAGTAGTTGCCCAGCGAGCCGACCATGCCGAATCCAGGCCCCACGTTTCCCATACAGGCCACCGCCGACGAGAAACTCGTCTCCATATCCACTCCGCACATCG
>ENA-OPEC01002341-OPEC01002341.1-human-gut-metagenome-genome-assembly--contig:-NODE-2341-length-10697-cov-2.662845_pt1 | contig 10697 bp, 9 predicted proteins | sample MGYA00241622_ERZ501507 | MGnify/ENA primary metagenome ERZ501507 (study PRJEB25962, sample SAMEA2042582) | human gut metagenome | biome: human gut; feature: human-associated habitat; material: faeces... | reverse complement strand
AGCTGCCGCTGAGAAAGTACGGCAGCGCGCCGAACACGCTCAGCACGATCCAGCACAGCGCCACGCAGACAAAGCCGTCGCGTGTCTGCAAACGGGTGTTGCGCGCGCGGATGAGCGAAAGCAGCGCCCCCACGCCGCCGCAGATGAGCAGCGCATACAAAAACGCGCGCTGATCCACGCCGCCGCACGCCACAGAGAGCAGCAGCGACGGCGCCATGCACAACGCCTCGATGCAGAGGATCACGCCGACGATTTTTAGGATAAGACTTTGGTTCATAGTAAACATTCCTCGCTGTCAGACCCGGTCATTCAGCCGAGAATATCGTTGAGATCCTGCAAAAAGAGCTCCTGCGCCATCACGATCACACGGTCGCCCGCGCGGATCTGCGACTGGCCGTTCGGGATCTGCATTTTGCCCTCGTGTACGATGGCGGCAACGAGCAGCCCCTTGCGGAAGGCAAGGTCGCTCAGCGGCCGGTCAAGGAAGTGCGTGGCGGGCGTCGCCGTAAACTCGACCGCTTCGATCGCGCCGCCGAGGATATAGTGCAGGCTCTCCACGGCGCTGCCCTGCGAGTTGGCAAGGCCGCGCACATAGCTCGAGATCTGCCCTGCGATGACCGCCTTGGGCGAGATCACCGTGTCGAGTCCCGTGAGATTCACAATGTCGAGATAGCCCATGCGCGACATCTTGGGCACGACCTTCTTCACGCCGTAGCGCTTGGCCGTGAGCGCCATAAGGAGATTCTCCTCGTCGCGGTCGGTCACGGCGATGAACGCATCGCAGTGGAAGATCCCCTCGGATTCGAGCAGGTCGTGGTCTGTGCCGTCGCCGTGAATGATGGTCGCCTTCGGCAGCTTTTCTGCAAGGGCAAGACACTTGTTCTCGTCCTTTTCCACGATGGTCACATGCGTGCCGAGGTCTGCCAGCAGCCAGGCAAGATACTGCGAGATGCGCCCGCCGCCGAGAATGCTCACGCGCCGGATCGGCGACATCGCGCGCCCCATTGAGCGCAGCACGCGCGTCGTTTCCGCAGGCGTGCCGATGACATACACGCGATCCCCTGCCTGCGGGACGAACGAGCCGTTCGGCACGATGACCTCATCGCCGCGCTTGGCGGCGCACATGAGAATACTGTTGGGGTTCTCGCGGTTGAAGTCGATGAGGGATTTGCCGACCAGGGTGTCGTTTGCCTCGGTCTGAAAGCCGATGAGCTCGACAAGGCCGCGGGCAAACGTCTCCACGCTGAACGCCGACGGCACGCGCAGAATGCGCGAGACCTCCTGCGCGGCGGCATGCTCGGGGTTGATGATCATATCGAGTCCGATCTCGCGGCGCAGGATCGGCGCATCTCGGAAGTATTCCGGATTGCGCACACGGGCGACCGTGTGCTTTGCGCCAAGCTTTTTCGCCATCAGGCAGCAGATGAGGTTGACCTCGTCGTTTTCCGAAACGGCGATGAGAAGGTCCGCCTCGCGCACGCCCGCCTCCAGCAGAACGCTCGCGCTCGCGCCGTTGCCCTCCACGCACATCACATCGAGCATGGAGTCCACATGGTTGAGCACGGCGCTGTCGCGGTCAATGACGACCAGATCGTGATTCTCGCCTGTCATCTGCTCGGCAATGGCATAGCCGACCTTACCGATACCGACAATGATGATTTTCATTTCTGCGTTTCTCCTAAATTCTCTTCGGCTTCCGCCGTGTGCTGCTTACGCAGCACCATCAAAACACTGTTGAATTCCGCCCCCATGATCAGCATGACCGAGGCGAGATACAGCCACAACAACAACACGATCACCGCGCCAAGCGTCCCGTAAATGACGGAATAGCGCGCGACTTTTTCCACATAGTACGAAAAGAGGAATGACAGCACGAGCCACATCACAAGCGAAAAGACCGCGCCCGGCCAGATGCGGTTCATCTTGCGCGACTCCTGCGCAAGACCGTACATCATTGCAGTCGGGAAGAACACGATCCCGCCGAGGATAGCAAAGCGCAGCCCCGACCACAGGCTGATAAAACCATCGCTCAGGGCAATGTAACCGGACAGATGCTCCGAGCAGAAATTCAGCACCCGCCCGCCGACGACCGAAAGGCCGATGGACAGCACGATCATCAGGATCAGGCTCAGCGTGTAGAGCAGGAGCTTGAGCTGATGGCGCACAAACTGTGTCGGCTTATGCTCGCCGTAGGCCCGGCGCACCGAGACCATCAGCGATCCCGCCGCGCGGTAAGGGAAGTAAACGGAAAACACCAGCGAGAACCACAGCAGCCTCGGGCTTGAATCGCGGCCGACATAAATAAGGTACTGCTCGATGATGTCGAGCGCCTCCTGTGGAATGAACGCGCGGATCTCATGCAAAAAACCGCTGATGTCCACCGACATGATGCCGACCAGGTTGCTCAGGAAGATCAGCAGCGGAAAAAGTGCAAAGAGGAGATAATAGGTAAGCGCCGCACTGTCGCGGCCGACATGATGGTCAAAATAGCGTCTTCCCATCAGGTAAGTGCCTTTTAAAAAACGGTGTCGGTCAAGATACTGCTGCAAGGGCAATGCCCACCTCCTCAAAAAATGATTTCTCTTCAATCCTTGTAGTATAACACAGCATTTTTCGAAAGGGAAGCGAAAAAGCGAAAGCGTGCAAAGTTTCCCCGAAATAAAGGCAGAAAAGGGGTTGACACAGCGGAAAAATGTGCATAATATAAGGGTGTTAAGTTCATATATCGTCCGGTAGGTAAGGCTACCACAAGGATACGGACTGCTGCCGCGGAGTAGTGGAGACACTATGAGAGGGTTTGAACAGGTTGCATCGAAAACAAGGTGCCATCTAATGCAGTTTCACTGCCTTGTGATGCTAAAGCTTGAACGGTAAGGAAATGCTGCACAAGGGGCAGTGTTTCGGCATCATCGCTCCCATAGCCGCGTCGCCGGACGCAGGATATGGGGGATTTTTTTACCCCCGTTCCGCATGGATCTATTATATTTTGCACTATCTTCGGAAAGGAGGAGACGGCTATGGTCGGCTTTGAAGAAATGCGCGGCGAACTGCTGGAAAGAATTGAGGATTTGCTCAAGCGAAAACAATACACCGCGCTGCGCGATCTGCTCTCTGACCTCGCTCCGGCGGATATTGCCTCGCTTTTTGAAGATCTGGACGAGGACAGCATTCCACTCCTCTTCCGGCTCCTTCCCAAAGAGCCCGCGGCGGAGGTGTTCGTCGAACTCGATCCCGACGCGCAGGAGATGCTGATCCGCGGCTTTTCGAACACCGAGCTGAAAGAAGTCCTGGACGAGCTGTACCTCGACGACGCGGTCGACATCGTGGAGGAAATGCCCGCAAACGTCGTCAAGCGCATCTTAAAGCACGCAGACCCCGACACGCGCAAGAGCATCAACGAAATTCTCAAATACCCTGACGACAGCGCGGGCGCGCTGATGACGACGGAGTTTGTCGACTTAAAGCGCGACATGACCGTTGAAGACGCCTTAAAGCGCATTCGCCGCACCGGTACGGACAAAGAGACCATCAACGTCTGTTACGTTGTCGACCCCGCGCGCAAGCTGCAGGGCATCGTTTCGCTGCGCACCATTCTCCTTGCCGAGGAGGACGATGTGATCGAGGAGATCATGGAGACGCACGTCATCTCCGTGACGACGCTTGAGGACAAAGAAGACGTTGCGCAGACCTTCTCGAAGTACAACTTCATCGCCCTTCCGGTCGTCGACAAGGAAGACCGCCTCGTCGGCATCATCACCGTTGACGACGCCATTGACGTCATGGAAGCGGAAACGACCGAGGACATCGAAAAGATGGCGGCCATGCTGCCGACGGACAAGCCCTATCTCAAAACGAGCGTCTGGGATACCTTCAAGTCCCGCATTCCCTGGCTACTGCTCTTGATGGTCTCCGCCACCTTCACCGGTCAGATCATCGCGCGCTTTGAAGATGCGCTGAGTGCCTTTGCTATCCTGACGGCTTACATTCCCATGCTGATGGACACGGGCGGCAATTCCGGCAGCCAATCGTCCGTAACGATTATACGCAGCCTTTCTTTGGCGGAGATTCGGTTTTCTGATATTTTTCGGATCATGTTCAAGGAGATGCGCGTTGCATTGCTTTGCGGCGCAACGCTCGCTGTTGTAAACTTCGGAAAACTGATGCTCTTCGACAGACTGGGGGTTTTTGTTTCGCTGACGGTAAGCCTGACACTCTTGGCAACGGTCGTTGTTGCAAAGTTTTTCGGCTGCACGCTGCCCTTGCTTGTGAAAAAAATCGGACTCGATCCCGCTGTCATGGCAAGTCCGATTATTACAACAATTGTTGATGCGATTGCGCTGCTTATTTATTTTGCAATCGCTTCTGCAATGCTCGGCATTTGAGCAAAACAAAAAAGTATGTTGATTTTGTGCAAAACACAGCAAAATACGGAGGATAAATGGTAAATCTCGGCAACGATTGGGACGAAATTCTTAAAGACGAATTTCAGAAAGACTACTACAGGAATTTGCGGAAGTTCCTGACCGATGAATACAGAAAATGCGTTGTGTATCCGAATATGTATGATATTTTCAATGCGCTTCGATATACATCGTTTGAAAACACGCGGGCAGTGATACTTGGACAGGATCCGTATCACGGGCCGCACCAAGCGCACGGGCTTTGCTTCTCCGTTTTGAAAGGCATCGCCCCGCCTCCGTCCCTGAAAAATATTTTTCGGGAACTTTCCGACGATGTCGGGTTCATTCCCCCGCATCACGGAGAGCTTACCGAGTGGGCAAAGCAAGGTGTGTTGATGTTGAATTCGGTTCTCACGGTGCGCGAACATCAGCCGAACAGCCACAAGGGAATGGGCTGGGAGATTTTTACGGACAGGGTAATTTCCGAGCTTAACAAAAAGACGGAGCCGGTTGTTTTCCTGCTTTGGGGAGCGAATGCGCGGCAAAAAGCAAAGGTCATCACAAACCCGATTCATGTAAAGCTTGAAACGGTGCACCCGAGCCCGCGTTCGGCCTACAACGGATTTTTCGGCTGCAAGCATTTTTCAAAGTGCAACCAAATCCTTGCCGATTCGGGACAGAGAACAATCGAGTGGCAGCTTTCGGATTAAGCTTTGAACAAAAATCAAAGGAGCTGAAGATTCTGGACGAGCCTGCCAAGCCCTTTGAGCACCTGAAATGGGTCAACGGCCGGACGCCGGATCTGGCAACCTATATGAAGGAGCACCCCTATATGTATGCCGGCGACAATGTCCGGGCGGTGTTCCGTGTGGCCATGGAGCAGTTTGCCCTGAATTTCGCCCCGGATGTGACGGTGCCGGAGCCCCAGCGCCTGCGGGAAAAGGTTAAAAACGCTTTGAAAAAAGCGTTGGAGAAATATGAATAATATAAGCAAAGGAGATAACATCATGAATCAGCTTGCCGACAACAAAAAAATAATGGATTTTCTGCTGTATAGCTACTTTGGATTCAGCAGTGGAGACCTCGACCAAACAAGGAAAATAAAGTGTTCGTACCGTGCATATTTAGACTTAGCTCGCACGGTCAAATATACCTATTCTTCAACAGAGCTGGAAAAAGCAACGGTCGGTACTGATGCACATGCGTTCATTGATATTCGGAAAAAACGAATTGAAGATGTCTGCTCGAAACTAATTGAATCCATCGAGGACTTTCCGAATTGTCCCGACGATTTCGACACATGGCATGACGGGCGGTGCGCTCAAATCATTTGTCAAATGAATACGCCTTATGATGATGGTAGGAAAAAATTTCTTAAAGACGGTTTTGCATTTACATACGGGCAAGCACAGAAATGGGTGAATATGACGCTGAAATATCTGTGGCTGCTTGATATGTTGCCAAAGGGCCTTTCTGAGGCAAAGTTGCATGTACCGGTTGACAGCTTTATTCTTGAAGCTCTAAAAGAGACGCAGCAGTTCAACACCAAGGGAAACAAGATTACCGGTTCCGGCGAATCCTACTATTATAACGGCGAAGCGTGGAGTGCCATATCTGAGTACAAAAACTACAAAAAGCTGCAAGATGGAATTAGGGACATTGCGAAGAAACAGGGAATTTCCCCTATTCAGTGGGAAGGTTCTGCATGGATGGATGTAGCTAAAAAGAGAAGCAGCAAATGAATAAACCTACAGGGGCTGTTGCATTAGTCCCCAAAACAAAACCGGGCAACTCAGGAAGGGTTGTTCGGTATTTAAAATGGCCGATATTCCGGAAAAATCAGATTACAGAAAACTGCATTCCGGTTGTCGCAGGCGGTGAAGAAAGATTGACCCTGAGGTTAAGTTTTCAATTGTTGTATATGCAAACATGCGAGGAATTTTCTCGAGCAGAGCTATAGAAGAAGCGTACAAAACCGACATCAGGTTTATGTGGCTGCTGCAATACGAACCGGCACCGGATCATACCACGATAGCAAGATCTCTTGAAAAAACATGAACGGATGTGCAGAAGGGCTTTTTTACCAACTTGTTCAAAAGCTTTCGGAAATCGGCGAGATTGAATTCGAATCAATGTTCGTTGACGGAACAAAAACTGAAGCAAATACAAACAAGTACCGATAAAGGCATTCTTCTCCGAATGAACCGTTCGATCCAAGTTGAAGGTGCTTTCGGCGTTTTAAAACAGGATTACGGGTTCGGAAGATTCCTCGCCCGAGGGAAGACCAACAACGAAACCCGCCTTTTTATCCTCGCAACAGCGTTCAATATCCGAAAACTTTGCAGTCGGCTTGCTGACGGACGATTCGGAAAAGCACTGTTTGAACCGAAAACAGCCTGAAATAACCTTCCGAGAACAACAAAACCTGAGCAGATCTGTTTGCCGTACACAAAAATCACGCTTTCTGCATGAGCCGGCTTCGCTTGAACCGAAAAATGTAATGTCCGGCACTCCACGGATTGCCCTCCTAAAAAAGAAAGAGGCTGCTGCAAATATGACTTGATTTTGCAACAGCCCCTTTTTATTTTTTATAAAGACTCTTTGACTGAGCTGCGATAGACGACGGAACGGTTATTGATGCCGAATCCGTGCGTGTGCAGCGAAAAACATGCACAGAGCAAACCGACTTAAAACGTATCCTTGCCGCTGATCCAACGGATATAGTCTTCCGATTCGGCAAGCCCGAGACGGCGCTGCATCGCAAGGGAAACATCATTATCGAAATAAACCTGTCCGTAAACGGTCCATCCTCTGTCGGCATGATAGTTGTTCATGTGCGACACAAGTGCACTGCCGACGCCGCACCGGCGATATTTTTTAAATACTTCAAGCATTCCGACGCTGCCGTCGGTGTGCATTCCGATGAAGCCGGCAAGTTCTCCGTCACCCTCGGCACCGAACATCAGCCCGTGTTCAATCGTTGCAGCTATTTCTTCCTTGGATTCAAGCTTATAGTGCGCGGCAACTTGGGGAAGATCGTCCGTTGTCAGTTCCCGAATCGGAAAAGGCGATTTCGCCTTGTGCCGCTGCATGGAGTAGCGGCAGAATTGCTTGCAGGGTTTTTCGACAGAAAAACCTTTTCGTTCGCAGCGAATTGCCTCAAAGGCAGCTTGCCCGTGAACAACGCAAACCCGCATTTCGGGAACCTCGCGAAGGGCAAGCCTTCCGGTTTCAACGGTTGCAGCCCAAAGCATGTAAGCTCCGCATGAGTGCTTGATAAGCACCGCATCCTTATTGGAAAAAATAAGGGCGTCAACATTGCCGCGGCGGAAAGCCTCCTGAATATCAATTGTTAAAACACCCTGCTCTTTCAGCACATTAACAACTGTTACGACGTTTCTGCATCTTCTTCTTTTGCTCATTATGCGCGGATTCCTTCCGAGTTAAGTTTATTAAAGAGTATCGAAAACAATTCGGAGAACAAAAAATATGAGAGCCGTGTCCTGATGCAGGTTTGTCCTGCGTTTGCCCAAAAATCAGGGACGGTCAGCCGGAGTTTTGTCGAACGTACCGTTCGTATCATTGAGCTGCGTCCTGACAACGTTTTTTGTACCGTCATTCCCGTCTGCAATGTCTTTGCCGGTGTTTGAACTGTTGTTTCCGCAGTCAACTTTGCTGCTTCCGGGGCGGGGCAAACTGACCCTGTCGGATTTTTCGCAGACCGAACTTCCGCCGGCTTTCGCCGATGTGCCGCCGATTCCCGCCGATTCGGAGTTAAGGGCAACGACGGGGATTTCCCCGATTGCATCGTAGCCGGAGTCCGATATCTGCTCAAAAGGAATATCAACTGTCGGAGCTGTTCCGATTGGAGCAGCATAAACCGGTGCGGTTTCAGCAGGCGAATTGTCGATGTAAGGAACACTGACGACAGGCAGCGTACCGTCTTCGGACGGTTCGGAATCGCCCGAGCCGATAACGGAAGGTATCCATGGGGCAGGTGCGGCCACGACAGCAGCGGTCTTCCCGCTCGTGCCCGTTATCTGTCCGGAAAGCTGGTTAAAGAGCATTTCAGCGGTTGCCTGCTTAAACCCGAAGAAACGAACGCGCAAGCATGTGCCGCTTGTTATCTGCCAATAGTAAACAATATCCACGCCGTTGGAAAACGAACCGACCTGGCCGACAGAGAGCTGATACGGCGCGACATCAACAACTTCGCAATCGTAATAAAGGCGGTTGCCGTTTGCATCAAAACCTTCGGCAGAAATGCGCAGGGAATCGTTATCAACCTTTTTGTGCATTTCGGAAGGAAGATTCTGCGGGAACATGTTTGTGTTTTTTATCGCCTCATCGGCGACGGTTCCGGCGTTTTGAAAACTGTCATATCCGGACGGCAGGTTCATCGGATCGGAAAACGGTTCGGGTGTTGCCCCTGCATTCGGCGTGAGGCCTGCACTGACCTGCGGATCTTTTGTGCAATCGTTGATTTTTCCGATGGTGAGTGCAAAAACAAACAGGATCAAAAGAATGGCCGCGCCTGCTGCCGTCAGCGCACGGATTCGGCGTATGCGCTGCATTTTGGACTTTCGGCTGCTCTCAACAGCGCGCAGACGAATCGATTCGAAATCAATCTCGGCCGTGCTTTCGTTTGCAGCCCAACGAAGAAGCTCGTCAATTGTGCGGGAACTGTCAAATTCCGTGCATGTGTCGGCGGAATGATTGGAATCCGCTGCTTCGAGATTCACCGTATTCGAACAGAAATAATCATTTTTTCTTCCGCTTTTTTTCATCCGCTGCCTCCTCCCCGAGCATAACCGCAAGCCGCTTTCTTGCCTTCATAAGCCGCGATTTAACCGTTCCTTCGCTGATGCCCGTGCAAGCCGAAATTTCGCGAACGGTCATACCGGCGTAATAGTGCAGCAATATGACTTTGCGGCTCGTTTCGTCAAGTTTGTCGATCGCACTTCGAACTTTTGCCGCTTTTCGGCGCCTTTCAACTTCCTCATCGAGCGGGAGGGCTGAATCCTCGATATCCTCGCTTATCGGCGCATCAACCGGCGTTTCGTGTTTTGCACGGCGCAGATGATCAAGCGCGATGTTTGTGGACACGCGGTAAAGCCAGCTTTTCAACTGTCCGTCGTCAAGGCCGGCCAGCCTGCCGAGATTGGAAAGAACACGTTCAAAAGCAATTTGCGTAATATCTTCCGCCGTCTCCCTGTTTGGCACAACACGATATGCCGCCCAGAAGACAAGGCGTGAATAATCACTATATATGCTGTCGAAACTGCGGTCGGACAATTTTTGTCTCCATTCATATAACGCAATTCGCGCCGATTCGGTTGCGTTATCTTTCAAAAAAATTTTTGCTGCGGAAAAAATCCGAAGAATAATACTCGGAGAAGCGGAAAATATCTGCTTCTCCGTTTAGTTTATAATTTTAACACAATTCGCGCATCTTTGCAAACTGAATTTTTACTTTTGACAAAAGGCACGGGTACTGAAATGCAGCCGAAAAGGCCGAATGCTATTTGTCGGATCCCGACGCAGAGCTTTCCGGCTCCGAATCCGAAAACGCTTCGGGAGTGCCTCCGGGGGTGCTTTTTTCATAAAGCAAGGGGAAATATTTTTTATCGGTAATGCACATTGCGGCGGCACAGAGTATGAGAAAAATTCCCGCAATGCCGATAACGAGCCACGCGGAATCAAAGCCCGAGGTGTCCACAAGCTTGCCGATAAGCAGGTTGCCGACTCCGGAAAAAGCACCGGATGCAATGGATATTATCGAGTTCATCCTTCCCCAATGCGTTGAGGGAATGCGCCGCGTCACATAGGGCTGCACGCCGATGGTGTTGAATACTTCACCGATGGTGAAAACAGTCATTAAAACGAAATACAGCGGGATGATTCCCTGAACGAACCGATAGCAGAACAGCCCGACAACTATCAGCGTTTCGCCCAGAAGTATCTTTCGAACATCCCGAATCCGCCCGAAAAATGTCGTTACAACGGGTGTTGCAAGGATTACAACGAGGGCGTTGACGCTTGTCATAACGCCGAATATTTCCGCGCCTTCCGCACCGTAAAGCGCACCCATGTTAAGCGGAAGGAGGTAGTTGAATTGAGCATACACAAACCCGCCGATTCCCGCAACAAGCAGATATATAAGTATCGTTTTTCTTTCGCGCAGAAGCGAAAAAACACTCACACCTTCACGCTTTTGTTCGTATGCGCTGATGTTCTTTTTCGGTATGCTGAGCGTTTTGACAAAGAAAAGAATCGGCAGCGTTGAAGAAAGCGTTG
>ENA-OPEC01002337-OPEC01002337.1-human-gut-metagenome-genome-assembly--contig:-NODE-2337-length-10702-cov-2.224101_pt1 | contig 10702 bp, 9 predicted proteins | sample MGYA00241622_ERZ501507 | MGnify/ENA primary metagenome ERZ501507 (study PRJEB25962, sample SAMEA2042582) | human gut metagenome | biome: human gut; feature: human-associated habitat; material: faeces... | reverse complement strand
GATTACAATATGTTTTGCCAGAGCTTAAACAAATACAAAAACAAGTAGAGAAAAAAATTCATCTTACAATAGTAGGAGATGGACCATACAGAGAGTCATTGGAAAAAATAGTAAGTGACGAACAATTAGAAAATATGGTATTTTTTGTAGGGCAAAAAGAGAAAAAAGAAGTAATACCATTTTATCAGTCGTCTGATATTTTTATTTTGCCATCGTTATCAGAGGGAATGCCTAATGTTGTGTTAGAAGCTATGGCATGTGGATTACCTGTCATAATGACACCGTGTGGAGGAAGTAAGGAATTGATACATGAGAATGGATATATTACATCGATAGAAGAGTTTGGACAAACATTGTGCAGATTGTGTAAAGATGAAGATCTGCAAGAGAAAATGGGGCAAAAGAGCAGACAAATTGCGGAACAGAAATTTAGTTGGACAGAAAAGGCTGATCATTATTTAAAGTTATTAGAAAAGTGTATGAGATGAAGAAAATGGTAGATATTGATTTGAAGAATAAAATAATAGTGACAATTGATACAGAGATGGATGCAACTATACACTGGGAAAAACCATATCCGCCAAAGTTTACATCTGTTACATATGGAATTCCTCAGATGCTTAGACCAATATGGGATAAGTACAAGATACATCCTATATATTTTGTTTCAAATGAGGTGCTACAGGATGCAGATGCCTGCAGGGTTTTGAAAAACGAAGTAAAAAAGGGAGCAATTATAGGAACCCATTTACATCCAGAATATGTGTTGGATACAGAGCACATAAAAAGTGGAAAAGGATCTAAACAGTTTCCGTGTTATGCATGCAGCACAGAAGAGGAAAAAAGAAAAATTATTGCTTTGACACAGGAGATTGAGAGAAAAATAGGGGTAAAACCTATTTGGTACCGGGCTGCCAGATTTGGTGCCGATATTGATACTATTAAAATATTAAGTGAATTGGGATATCAGTATGATAGTTCGGTCACTCCTAATATTAATTGGAGAAAAAAGGGAGGACCAGATCATAGTGGGGGATTGCATGAACCATACTATATTTCCATGCAAAATTATTACAAAGCGTCTACAGAACAAGAAAATATAATTGAAGTTCCGGTTACAATTGAGGAAAAACGATGGGGATTTATCGGAAATTTATTGCCGGAAAATTGGCTTTTTTATAAGTGGCTGAGACCTACACATATGTTTTTATATGAAGAAAAAGCTTTGGTTCGTAAGTATAAAAAAGAGAAAAAAGCATTGGTGATGATGTTTCACAGCATGGAAGTTATGATCAATAAATCACCTTATGTAAGAAATAAGCTGATGCAGCAATATTACTTATATCGTTTGGATAGAACCATAAAGTATGCACTTAAGAATGGATACGAGAGTATCTGAAAGGATGAAATTGTATAAATGTTTACCTTTTTAGTGATTTCTTACAATGAAGAAGATGTTATCGTACAGACTTTGGAAAGTATCAGACACCAGATTGTACAATATAGCGGTAAGGAAGAGATTCAGTTAATTATTGCAGATGATGGATCAAAAGATCATACAACAGATGTAGTGGATGATTGGATAGAGAGAAATAAAAAACTATTTTCTGAAGTTACGAAAATATATCATAAAAATAATGTTGGAACATCAAAAAATTATGCAACAGCTGTGAGAGAAATACACGGAGCACACTTCATATCGCTTGCAGGGGATGATCTTTTACCGGCGAATGATCTGTTTGGATTAATCAGAGAAAATGAAACGGTCGATATTATAGCTGGCGGAATACTTATGTTTCAGGATGGAAGGATATTGGAAAAAGATTCCCATTATATGGACATTTTTGCACAGAGTATTGTAAACCACAAATACCTTAGATGGGCGATGAAGTTAGGCTGCCCAATTCAGGCGGGAGCTATTTGGAAAAAAGAATTAGTTAATGAAGCAGATTTGAAATTTACAGAACAGTTTAAGCTATTAGAGGATCGTTCGCGTTATTATCGTATTGCTATGAAAAAAAAGGCATTCACTTATAAATATGTGAATCAACCGGTTTTATTATATCGAAAAAGTAATAGTTCAGTATCAAGTGGCAATCAAAAATATTTGAAGATGTTGAATCAGGATATGGCACGCTTGTATTTAATTGGTGAACACGAAACAAAAAATCCGTTTATGAAAATAGCATTTCTGTTTCAGTATTGGGCTGTTCACTTGCGAGGTAATAAAAAGGTTGGAATTCTCAGGTATGCAACACCATATTTTTTTGTGGATCAGATAAGAAGAGGAATATTTTGTAAGAAGTTTGAAAATCTGCAAAGAGAATTAATAGGAAAATATAAAATTCAAAATCAGCAGTTATACGATAAGGTGTCAGGGAATAATGAAAATACTAAATGATTTATTAATTAATTATAAATTCATAAAATTATATAGATTATTAACAACGCTAAAATTCTACAAATCCGCATTAAGAACCTATCTTGTTCGGGATTATAAAATTGGAAAGTTTGAAAAAGCTGGTATAGAGAATATTGTGACGGAAAAACGAATATTAGAAGAAGCACAAGAACGGGAAGTGTGTATTCCGGAATACATAGGCGTATCCGAACAGAAGATAAAGAAATTTTGTACAGGTAAGGTGTATTGTGGTGTAATAGAAGAGGCAACAATTGTTGGTGCAACGTCATGCATTTTTCAGGGGAAAAAATGTTTGAATGATATATTTGTGGAACAGGATGAAAGATTGGATGTGAGCTATGGACCAATAATGTTTGATTATGGGGACAGTGTTGTTGCAAGATTTCATGAAACAGATAAAACAATAGATTATGCAATAGATCTGGTTGGAAGTGCGCCTGATAACTATTATCATGTTACAGTTGAATTATTAAGCCGATTAAACTATGTACAAAATCAGGAAGAGTATAAAAACTGGCCATTGATTGTTGACGAGGCAATTTTTAAAATACCACAGTTGAAACAGGTATTAGAAAAGATAAATGACACAGGAAGAAAAGTTATTTCAATAAAAGATGGCGAGTGTTGTCTGGTAAAAAGATTGTTATATATATCACGGTCATGTTGGATGCCAATGAATGTGAAAGACAGAGAGACAACGAAAGAAACAGATTTTGCAATATCTGAATTACATCTTAGGTCAATTCGGGAAAAAATGTTAGCAGAAATAGAAACTGCCCCAAAATTGGAACGAAAAGTGTTTATTTCCAGAAGAAATTCAGTAAATCCACGTTTGGTAAATGAACCAGAGGTAAAGGAATTTTTCGCAAAAAATGGATTTGAGATAGCATATCCAGAAGAGATGACTTTTGAAGAACAGGTAAAATTCTTCTCAGAAGTAAAATGTATGGTAGCGGCAACCGGGGCGGCAATGACGAATGTGTTATATTGCCCGGAAGGTGCAGTGATTGGTTGTATTGTTCCGAGTGAGTTTAGATTTTACTTATATTCAACGATGGCTTATCTATTAAATCAAAAACCAATATTTTTGTCAGCCGATATTACGAAAAAGACATTATGGCCCGCAATGGATCGTTTCGTTTTAGAAATTAAGTATTGTGAGAAATTCATTAATAAAATAGCAAGTGGAGAAAAAGATGAAATATATTAATGCGGTAAAAGAAATACTACATCAAATAACTTATATTTTAACCTATAAACAGAAGAGGGCTTTTTATGGTTTGTTTATTATTACATTGATAGGTTCACTTTTGGAAATGTTGGGGATATATGTGATACTTCCATTTATTCAAGCTGTTATGTCGCCAGAAACATTATTAAATAGTGGCTTTACGGGCTTGATGGCCGAGATATTACATATAAGTGACTCTGAAAAAATGTTGATTTTAATGGGCGGGTTTGTTGTAAGTGTATATATATTGATGAATGTATTCCTTATATTTGTTGAATACAGACAGAATAAGTTTAAGTGTGATTTTAAAAAAGAACTTTCTGTTAAAATGCTACAGACTTATATGAAACGTCCATACACATACTTTATAAATACAAACAGTGCAAGAATATTGAAGGGGGTAGAATCAGATGTTGACGGTGTATATGCTATTTTTGATAATGGTTTTCGACTGATAGCAGAGCTAACTACATCCGTGTTCATAGGTATTTTTCTTGTATATATTGATCCAATTATGGCAGTAGGTATATTGTTTATTGCAATAGTAACAATGTTAATTATTTTGTTTGGATTTAAGGGTCATTTGGTTCGTTTGGGGCATCAGCAAAGAGAATTAAGTATGCAGCTTGGGAAAAAAGCTGGACAGGCAATCTGGGGGTATAAAGAAATAAAAGTGATGCAGAGGGCTGATAATTTCATTGAAACATATGAAAAATCAGCAGAGAATGCCAGAAAAATTAATATTTCTTTTAATTTTATGTCTGCACTTCCAGAAAAAATTATCAGTGTGGTCTGTATATCAGGGATGATCGTATTAGTATGTATTCGTTTGTTGATGGAAGGAGATATGGCATCGTTCATTCCGAAATTAGCAGTTTTTGCAGTTGCAGCATTTCGTATTATTCCAGCTATTTCGAGAATTTCTGTCCGAATAAACTCAATATTATTTTACAGACCTTATTTAGCTGCTACATACGAAAATGTAACTGAAGTGAGAGAATATGAAAAACAACAGGATAAATATAAGATAGATAATAGTGTTGATGAGAACGTTGTAAAAATAACATTGTTGACAGGAGACAAATATTCTTTTAAAAAAGAATTGAAAGTGGATAATGTTTGGTGGAAATATGATAATGCCGAAAATGCAGTATTAAAAAATTTGTCAATGACGATACATAAGGGTGAGTCAGTCGGTTTTATAGGTGCTTCTGGTGCGGGAAAAACAACGTTAGCAGATGTTATACTGGGATTGATGCGCCCGCAGGAAGGACAAGTTTTTATTGATGGAATAGATGTTTACACGATACCTAAACAGTGGAGTAGAATTATTGGTTATGTTCCACAAGTGGTATATCTTACAGACGAAAGTATTAAAAACAATGTGGCGTTTGGTATTCCAGATAATGAGATCGATGAAGCAATGATTTGGAATGCTTTAGAGCAGGCTCAGTTGAAAACTTTTGTAGAACAATTACCTGAAAAATTAGAAACAAGAGTAGGGGAACGAGGGGTGAAATTTTCTGGTGGACAGCGTCAGCGTGTTGCTATAGCGAGAGCACTTTATTGTAATCCAGAGATTTTAGTATTAGATGAGGCAACATCTGCATTGGATAACGAAACAGAAAAAGCAGTTATGGAATCAATAGATGCATTACAAGGGAAAAAGACATTGATAATAGTTGCGCATCGTTTATCAACCATTATGAATTGTGATTCTGTTTATGAGATAAAAGATGGAATTGCATGTAAAAGGGACAAAAAAGATATCTTAAAAAGTAATGGGTGAATTTAATGGAAAAAGTGTGTTATGAAAAAGGACAAGGCGGTTGTTTAGAAAGAAAAATAACTGAGGAAGATATTATAAAATTTGCAGAGGTTACAGGCGATTTTAATCCAGTTCACATTAATAAAGAAAAAGCTGAAAAAACAATATTCGGAAGACAAATTGCACATGGTATGATGACGGCATCTCTTATTTCAGCAGTTTTAGGAACAGTTTTCCCTGGCGAAGGAACGATTTATCTGGGACAAAAAATGAATTTTAAAAAACCGGTTTATATTGGAGATACAATAACTGCGAGGGTTGAAATTATAGACGTGAAGCAGAATGGTAAAGCAAGGCTTATGACGAACGTATTTAATCAAAATGGTGAATGTGTCATTGATGGAGAAGCTGAAGTTAAATTGCCATAAAGTAAGGAGGAATTTTATGAGATATGCACTAATTGGATGTGGTAGAATATCACCAAATCATGTGGTTGCTGCAAAAAATAATAAATTAGAGATGGTAGCATTTGTAGATATTAATGAGGAAAATGCAAGAGATAAAATATTAAAGTTTGATTTAGAAGGTCAGGATATTCACGTATATACAGATTATCATCTTATGTTAGAAAATGAAAAACCTGAGTTGGTTGCAATTGCTACTGAAAGTGGAAAACATGCAGAAATTGCATTGGCATGTTTGGAATATGGTTGTAATTTAATTATCGAAAAACCAATTGCTTTATCATTGGAAGATGCGGATGCAATTATAGCCAAAGGAAAAGAAAAGAAAGCACTGGTATGCGCATGTCATCAGAATAGATTTAATAAATCTATTCAAAAAATACGAGAAGCGGTTGATAAGAATAGATTTGGAAAATTATTATATGGAACAGCACATATTCGTTGGGCACGAGATTATGAATATTATTCGAGAGCAAAATGGCGAGGAACATGGGAGCAGGACGGTGGGGCTCTCATGAATCAATGTATTCATGATATAGATTTATTACGTTGGATGATGGGAGACGAAATTGATACGGTTTTTGGGATGACGGATCAGTTAGTACATTCTTATATTGAAGCAGAGGATTTAGGAATTGCATTAATTAAATTTAAAAATGGAAGCTATGGTTTAATTGAAGGAACCACAGATGTTTTTCCGAAAAATCTGGAGGAAACCTTATATTTATTTGGAGAAAAGGGGACTGTTAAAGCGGGAGGAGAAGCAGTTAACATTATTGAAGAATGGAGATTTTCTGATTATCTAGATGTACCCGAAGATGTAAAAAAAGAATGCAGCGAAAATCCACCAAATGTATATGGATATGGACATACAAAATTATATCGAAATGTAATAGGAGCAATTAAAGGCGAAAATGAGTTACTTGTTGATGGAGAGGCAGGACGGAGGGCATTGGAATTAGTACTGGCTATTTACAAATCGGCATATAGTGGTATGCCTGTAAAGTTACCTTTGCAAAAATGTTCAACATTAGATTTTAAGGGAAGATTTGAAGAAAGAGAGTAGGTTTGCAGTGGAGTTTATAGATTTAAAAAGTCAATATTTCAAGTATAAAAAAGAAATTGATGAATCAATTTTTAAAGTGTTGGGAAATGCAGATTACATTTTAGGAGAGGAAGTTGAACAGTTCGAAAAAGAAATTGCACAATATGTAGGAAGAAAATATGCGGTTGCATGTTCAGATGGCACATCTGCGTTACAATTAATTTATATGGCTTATAATATAGGTGAGGGAGATGCGGTGTTTTGTCCGGATATGACATTCATTGCATCTGTGGAACCGGCATGCCTATTGGGGGCAACACCGGTTTTTTGTGATATAGATGGAGAGTCATATAATATTTCAGTGGATTGCCTGGAGAAACAAATAAAAAAAGTTATAAGTGACGGTAAATTAAAACCACGGGCAATTGTTGCCGTGGATTTTATTGGAAATCCTATAGATTATCATGCATTAAAAAGCATTGCTGAAAAATATGATTTATTATTAATTGAAGATGCAGCACAGGGAATAGGAGCGGTATATAATGGGAAAAAATGTGGAACATTAGGAGATATTTCAGCAACATCTTTTTTCCCATCTAAACCATTGGGATGTTATGGTGATGGTGGAGCTGTTTTTACAGATGATGAGAATATATATAAATTATTAAAATCCATAAGGGTTCATGGAAAAGGAAAAACAAAATATGATAACATTCATATTGGAGTTAACTCCAGGCTTGATACAATTCAAGCTGCAATATTGCGTGTGAAATTGAAATATCTTGATCGTGAGATAGAAAAAAGACAGGAGATTGCAAAAGAGTATAGTAGTAAATTAGAAGAATATGTGAAAGTTCCAGTGATTAATCATAATAATATATCAGCATATGCGCAATATGTGATTGTACTTGAAAGCATGAAGCAAAGAAATGAGCTTATGGAGTATTTAAAGGGAAAGAATATACCGACAATACAATATTATCCAAATCCACTGCATAAATTACCTGTTTTTAGTAATGTGAATTGTTATGGAGAAACATATGAATGTTCAAGTTGGTATGGGGAATGTTCATTGGGTATACCTTTTTCTGCTTTTTTGAAATCAGAAGATCAACAGTATATTATAAAAAGTATTATAGAAAAAATAGGAAAATAATTAGTTATGAATGCGATTGTATGTATAAATAATAATGTTGTTAGGGATTCAAGAGTAAAGCGGCAGGTGAATGCACTTGCAGATGAATATGAACATGTACATGTTGTTGCAGTAGCAGAGCCAGATGAGAATTTTGGTGTTCAAAGAAACAATGTAACATATTCATTTGCAAAAATAGAACATTATGATTATCCGGCAACACCTTATTTAAGAGAACAACTAAAAAAGTGGAAATTATATGATGAAATAGTGGAGTATTGTCCTATTTTAGAATCGGATACATACAATCAGTATTTTGAAATGAGATATTTGGCTTTTTTGTATAAAATATTGACATCCAGTGAGAGATATCAGGAAATACAAAACCGCAAAGCTGAAAAAATGGATTTACAACCAGCGCTGTCATATATTATCAGGTTCATAGAGAATAGTATTGGCATTGCGAAAGAAGCCGAAAAATATGAGGCCGATGTAATTATTTGCAATGATGAAGATTCGTTATTAGCTGGTGTGGTACATAAAAGAAATAAAGGAACAAAATTAATATATGATATTCATGATTTGATGTGCGATATTACGCAAAATGTTTTTCCTTTAGTGTATAGTGAAATGCTTGTTTTGTATGAAAAAAATATGGTACAATACGTAGATTGCGTTATGGGGGCAGGAAAATATTTGCTTGAGTGGATAGATGAGCATTATTGCTTGAAGGTTCCGTGTGTTCCTATATATAATTGTGGAACTGGTGATAAAATATTATTGCAGGAAAAAAAATATGATGAAGAAAATATCAGAATATATTATCAAGGATTAGCATATCCAAATCGTAATTTAGAAATATTGATCAGAGCTATTCAAGATATAGATGAAGTTTCGGTTGTTATTAGAAGCGACGATAATGAATATGTCAAAACATTGAAAAAATTAGTTGATGAACTGGAACTAACAGGGAGAGTCAGTTTTGTCGATCTTGTGTCAACAGAAAAGGTTTATGAAGCTGCTAATAAAGACGGTGATATTGGAATTTATCTGGCAGATCCTAGTGAATCCATCAATTGGCGTGCTTCTTTTACAAATAAGTTTTTAGAATATCTGACGGCAGGGCTGCCTGTAATTACTACAAATGCAAGAGATCAAGCAGAAATAGTTTTGAAATATGATTGTGGATATGTATTGGAAAATCTATCAATTGAAGAATTACGGAATTTATTAATTCAGATAAAAAAAGATAGAAAAGAGTTAGCAGAAAAAAGCAAAAATGCAATGTATGTTGGACAACAATTGTTTGACTGGAATATTTATAAAGAACAGATGTTGAATTTGATAAAGGAAAAGCCTATAAATAATTCTAAAGTGGAAACGACAGAAAAATGCATATGGACGAATGAAGAGAAAAAAATACAAAGAAAAATAAATAAGATACAAAGCTATCCCAAAATAATGAAATATTTATATGCTATAAAGGAAGAAAAATATGAAACTGTCAGAGATAATCGGAAACTTAAATAATGTTGAGTTATATTGTGATGGAAAATTTGAAGAAATTAATTACTGTACGAGTAATACAGAACTGGATTTTTTGGGTTTCTTGGAGAATGAAAAATATATTTTTAAAATGAATGATCATATGACATGTGTTATATGTAGGAAAGAGGCAATATCTATATTACCAGCGAATGTAGAGGGAATTCTTATCTCAGAGGAACCAAAGACAGACTGGTATCGGGTATATAACTATTGGGCAAAACAACAAAAAGCAATAGAGAAAAAGTATAAGACTATTGTCGGAAAAAATTGTAAAATAAGCAATTTGGCTTATGTTGCACCGAATAATGTAACAATAGGAGATAATACAATTGTAGAACCATTTTGCTGTATTTACGAAAATACTGTAGTGGGTGATTCTTGTATACTTCATACAGGAACAATAGTTGGGGGACAGTCATTCTCAAGTGCACGTGCAATGAATGGTGAAGTAGTAAATTTAATTGATTTAGGAAAGACAATAATAGAAGATAATGTTGAAGTATGTTCAAATGTGCATATTGCAAATGGTATTTTGCCAACAGATATTACGTTATTGGGTGAAGGAACCAGATTAGATGCACATATTCATATTGGTCATGGTACAAAGCTCGGAAAAAGAGTATTTATTGCTGCAGGTGCCATGGTAGCAGGAAATTGTGAAATAGGGAATGAGGTGTGGATTGGTGTTAATGCAACTATATCAAACCGTATAAGAATTGGTGACAGGGCACGAGTTAGTCTCGGCGCAGTTGTAACACGAGACGTATCTCCGGCAGCAACAGTGACGGGAAATTTTGCGATTAATCATGAAAAGTTCATTCAAAACCTTAAGCGAGATAGATAGTTAATCCTAGATTATTCACGGCTATGCCGTGCGAAGTGACTGAAAGCCACATGATTACTGTATTTTAATTGAATATTGCTGTTTCACCTATCAAGTGAATAAAAAAAGAGCATCCATTTGTGGTAAAATTAAGGTGTTCAAAGTCTTAACAATCCCAAACAAAGGAGCCCTTTATGAGTATTGTAAACACCTTAGCCTTAGAAAGCAATAGACAGATTAAAATAAATTTTGATGGAGGAGATCTC
>ENA-OPEC01002320-OPEC01002320.1-human-gut-metagenome-genome-assembly--contig:-NODE-2320-length-10770-cov-5.099673_pt1 | contig 10770 bp, 14 predicted proteins | sample MGYA00241622_ERZ501507 | MGnify/ENA primary metagenome ERZ501507 (study PRJEB25962, sample SAMEA2042582) | human gut metagenome | biome: human gut; feature: human-associated habitat; material: faeces... | reverse complement strand
TTGTTCTAAAACGGCTGCAAAGTTACGGCTTTTTTTTTAATCTCCAAATTTTTTACGGGATTTTTTTACTTTTCCCTTAATTTTTCCTTATATTTGGTCAGCTGAACCCTCATTGCATCAACACACAAATCTACACCTTCCTCAAATGTGTCGCACGTTTTTTCTACAAAAAGCGTGTTTCCCGGCACCGAAACAGTGAGGCTTGTAACTTTATTTAATGCTGTTGCTGGTTTCTGAACCTTTAATTGCACCTCTACTTTCTGTATGTCTTCGTAACTCTTTGATAATTTCTCGGCTTTCTTATTAACGAATGCCTGCAATTTCTCGGTAGCGTCGAAATGAATCGACTGAATCATAACTTCCATAGTTCCCTCCGTTTTTAATAAGGTTAAGCCCGTGGATGGGCGTTTTTATAGACTTTCTTCAACTGCTCGAATGTCGTATGCGTATAAATCTCAGTCGTAGAGAGACTCGCATGACCAAGCAGTTTTTTCACACTTTCAAGTCCCGCTTCATGATTAAGCATTGCCGTTGCGAATGAGTGGCGCAACACGTGCGGCGAACATTTCTTCTGAGTCGACACTTTCGAGAGGTTCTTTCTGACAGCGTATGCCACCTGTCCCCTACTCAGCCTTCTGCCTTTTCGCGAGACCATCAGAGCCTCGCAATTTTTTTCAGACAGCATATCCCTTACCGAGATATATTCTTTCAGTGCCGTCGCCAGTTCTTCCCCGAAAGGAATCACGCGTTGCTTGTTTCCCTTTCCCGTCACTTTCAACTCGCCGACCACAAAGTCGACATCGCTATTATCCAGCCCGATTAGCTCAGAAAGGCGCATCCCTGTCTCATATAATAATATAATTATGGTACGCGCGAGGGTATCTCCATAGTTGTCTTTCCACATACTATTATCGAGGACCTCATCCATTTCCCGCTCTTTCATATACGCCGGCAACAGTCTTTTATTTTTAGGACCGCGCAGCGAATAGACCGGATCTGAATCCACGAGGTGACGTTTTAGGGCAAAACGATAAAAGGAACGCAAAGCACTCAACCGTCTATTGATTGAAGTTGCAGTGTTTCCTTTATCCATCATACTCTCCATCCATTTTCGGATAACATCGGAGTCTACCGACTCCCAAGAGAGATGATTATCCAATTTTTGCATGAACAGCTCAAACTCTTTCAAGTCCTTGCCGTAACTTTCCACTGTAAGCGGAGAGTAATTCCGCTCCAAGCGCAAGTAGTCTAAAAATTGTTCTCTCATCGCAACGTTGCCTTCATCACGGTTTCGGCAACGAATTTACGGAAATTTATTCAAACTACCAAGAAAAACGGAGTATTTTTATTCCTCCGCGTCTCTCATTTTCTGTACATAGACAGCGTGTTCCATCTTAAGTCTCTTCAAGACAGAGGGTTTGTCGTACTGCTGACGAGCGCGAAGCTCTTTAACAACACCAGTCTTTTCAAACTTTCTCTTGAACTTCTTGAGAGCTCTTTCGATGTTCTCACCATCTTTTACGGGTACAATAATCATCTTTTTGTTTTTTTGTTATTTAATTGTTAAAACTGTGATTATGGCGTAATGCCACAATTTGCGGGTGCAAAATTACTGCTTATTTATCAAACTGCCAAATATTTAGAGAGTTTTTTATTTATGAAATAAAGAGTCAACAATAATTCTGCTGTCAGCTTTCTGAATTTTGATATGGGCTGTACCGCCCTGCCGTAAATTTTGAGGGTAAACGACCTGCCAGGATCCAATAGTCGGTATTCCGGAATATACATCAAAAGGACAGTGTTCTTTAATTTCTTCATTACTTTCGAAAAATGATTCCCGTAATAGCACTAATACCTAAAGCAAATATAATTATATAGGAATCATCGCGATACCATGGAGTAATAAAATATCCAGATGTAGGGATTTGGAGAGGAAAGCATTCCAACATAATTTTGTCATATATGCCTACAAGTAACCACGGCAAAAGAGAATATATTATAGTCTTACTTAACTTGTTAATAATAATTCTATTAATCCCTATTATGTGAATGCCCAATATCATAATACAATATAAAGGTATATAGAATATTGTCATAATAAGATAGTTGACGAAAAGTCCTGAATTATTCAAGTCCCCATCAGAAGCTATCACAAAAGCACCTCCAATCCAAAGACAATTCAAGAAATAAAACCGTACTGTTTTACTTATAGTATTCATAATTAATGTGAGCGCGTTGTGTTTAACATTCTATCAAATTCCTGTATAAGTTTTTCGTCATTAACAGCCCTTTCCTGTTCTTCCTTTGTCCATGACATTGCAGAAGAATTAAAATAAAGAATAAAATCGTGTATAAATTCCTCTATTTCATGATACCCAAACCTTGACATCATGTAAAACATCAGTTTCTTTTTCATTCTGTATATTTTTCTATTTTTATCTCCTTATTCCTCATAACAGTATATGATTTATTTAAATGAGGTATACTATACTCCCAACTTTCATCTATCTTATAGTCATCCTCACCCCAGCCATTCCTGTAAATATAAAGCTCCAAGTTATTGCTAAAAAACACCATAAGGTTATAATCCTCATCAAGATATACTTCCTCTACAGTTTCGCCCAATAAAGTCTGTGCAGCTACTGACATCATAGGAGTTGACTCATCATTAGCTGTAGCTAACAATTCCTCACCTCGCCATATTTCCCAATAGTTCCATACCCAAACACCATTGTCATTATCAACTACGACTAAAAGAATTGTCCCAAATCCAACACGGCTGTAAGTGACTTTTTCCCCTATTAGTTCCTTTAATAGTTCTTCCATAAGTATTAATCCAAAAACTCATTTCTATTTTTATAAGACTTATAATCAACAACTAAATATTTTCTTATGGTCAGAATTAGTCAATCCTTTCATATCTGTATATTTTACTTCTCGTGGTAATAAAAAATAATTCTACTATCAGCCTTCTGAATAATAATATGGGCGGTACCACCTGCCGTAAATTCTGACGGTAAGCGACCATCCAAAACCCAATAGCCAGTATTCCCGAAATACACATCAAATGGACATTGTTTTTTAATTTCTTCATATCCATAAATTGAAGACAATATGGCTATCCCCACTTTTGCTGCGGTTTCATAATCTCGAAGTACCCCATCGGGTAAATTACAGACCGTTGAGTCTGGTGTATATCCATTATCAGGCATCCATTCATAAATATTAGGAAACACTTCCTTCCCCTCAGAGTTGATATAACTTTTAAAAGGCAGGCGTACAAAAGGCAGCCTATCCTCCTGCTTTTCTCCTTGATATATATATGTTATTGGCGAGTGCGGAACGTGAACGTCGTTATTTATAAAATCAGACAACAGAGTATTTCCTTTATACCCCCATATAGATGCCACATCATCCATAATATCCATCATCCCCTTATTGACTTTAGAGACACTCTTTTCTTTCACATATTCTATATACGAATAACCGCCAATGGAGAGTATCCTGCAATCAGACCGCTGTATCATAATATGGAAATCTTTATAAGGTAGGCTACCGCTGACATCCCAGACCTCACCATTTATTAGAGACACCTTATATGGTTTCTGCATTTCAGATACCCTTTTTCCGTAAAGTGAACTTAATATAGCAATCCCGACTCTTACAGCTACATCAGGGGTTTTTATTTTAGGATATTTTGTAGTATATTTCTTAGGTAGTTGTCCAAAATCAGGTGAATCTTTTATACCAGTAAATAATTCTATTCCCATATACTCACACATTGCCACACGTTGTTTTACCGGCAGTTGGTTCTTGGTATCTCCATTACGGGAAACTATTATTCCAACTGTCAGCATACCAATAAAGATTATAGGTAGCGAATACATTATTCTTTTGTTATATATATACTTAATAAACGCCATAGGTCAATATTTTTAGTATCTGCAAAAACTCTGTATCAGCATTAATCGGGTTAGTCTCGATAAAAGATGATTTATTGTTCTTACGGTCTGGGGCATTGTAGTCGCTTGGCATACCTGTAGATAACAACGTTACCTTTCCTGTTTTCGGGCTATATTTCTTAAGAGAGCCGTTTGGCGTTACAAGATACGAATCACGTTGTCTTCTATTTGCATTGCCTATATCCATATTATCTTTAATAGTTTTAAGGTTCACTTTATCGTCAATATTATATTCATCATCTCTTGGCATCCCAGAAAAATCATTATCATAATAAGATGTATCATCATTCTCTGTACAATGGCCATGAGTATGAATCTCTGCAACTGTTTTATATCCAAAAGGAGCTTGGCTAAGTGTTACACCTTCCTTATTGCCTCTATTAGCAACGGTATATGTATATCCTTTCTGTCCTTTTTTGTTTACGACCTTGATTATAGTAGACCCATATTCCGTTCTTTCACGAATGGAATTGTCATTATAGTACAATCCAAAATCAATAGCGGCTTTATCTATCGTCAGAAAGAAATCACCGGGTGCCATTCCTTTATAATCAACTAATCTCACAGGATTGTTCAAGCAATACACATACGGACTGACATTATAATATTTTTCACACAGCGGATCCATTGTCGTCCAGCGTCCTATGGGACTGTCATAATACCGCGCGCCGTAGTCATACCAGTCAAGGCCGTGGGTGTGGTCAAGCTCCTTGCCGTTATACTTGTATGGCTGGATATTGCCCTCATTGGTTATATTGCCGGTAATCATACATCCTGATGGATAATAGTCACTGCGTTCCATAACCTGCCCGTCTGCGGACACCACAAGGCGCACGCTGCCCAAATGGTCAAGGGCATAGAAACAGGGCTTGACGGGTGAGCCGTCAAGCGGTATCAATACGCTGCCTCCGTCATACTTATAACGCAGGCTGTCGCCTGACAACACGACAAACGTAACCGCCCATAATGACAGTTTATTTTTAATAATATTTCTCATTTTAATGGTCTTGTGGAATTTGGAAACTTCCCATGCGTTCCAGGTCTCTTCTTGCACGGATATCACCACCAGAAGCCCCTTTCTTAAGAAACTCTATAGCCAAGGAGTAACTGAGGCTGTCTATACCACCAAGTGCAGGATTATTACTGTAAATATCCACAATGCTCCTATAAGCGTCATAGTTCGCATCATTGTAACCATACTTGTCTGACATATATAGAGCATAATAGAATATATTATGCGGAAGAGAATCCTCACAGAACTTCTCCTTCAGTTTATGATAGGACTCTATATTACCGTCCTTAAGGACATCCACCTTAAGAATATCATCTTTTATACGGATATGCGGCTCAGGCTTCTTCTGAAAGGCATATTCCAACCGACAAGCTATCTTAAAAGGAAGTTCATGAAAGCTCCATCCTAAAACTACGCCTAAGACTATAATTACCATATTTAAAAAATTATTTTTCATTTCTGTCTTTCTCCCATCTTATCATATATTGAAGTTCTTTCATACAATTCTCATCTCCTGCCAAAGCAGACTTTTCGAGCCGTTGCCTGAAACTGTCTGCAAGTTTTACCGTTCTTTCTCCTGGTGGAAACCAATAATAGTTCCTTCTTAGATAGAAATACATGAAGTAAAAGGCACTGCTGTCGTTGAATTTGTTTGCCATGACGAGAGAATGAATACATCCTTCACCAGCAAGGTCGGGATTATATGTAACCAACGTGCCATAGAATATTTCATAATTATACGAATTAGGTTCTTTCAGGAAAATCTTTTCATATTGTTCCCTTAATATTGAAGGATATACTTCCTCTGGAATCTCATCCTTAAACAGAATCGATTTCAAATATGGACCATAATAATACATGATTCGCGCAGAAAAGCCCAAAATTAAAGAGGCTGTTAAGAGTATTATTTTCTTCTTCATTGCTATTTATATTTTACATCGGGAGTGAAACCATCTATGGCACAAGGGTATTCATTGCCTGGATAACTATTAGTCAACTTGCCATTATTGAACTGCATCCACTTTCCTTTTTCTACTTTTTCTATTGTAGGACAGGGCAATTCAGAGCTTTCCATCTCCACTGTAATACTATTAGATGGGGCTATAACAGTAACATCGGGAAACATCTCAGATAACATCCTGCCAAAACACTTCTCGTCTGCCTCCCTTGAATAATCTTCTTGTCCCGTATGACAACTATGAAGAACTATCGTCAGAGGTGTATTATTTTCTTTATGTTCCTCCCACATCATGCTTGAAGATAATAATAAGTTTTCTACTTCTTCTTTGGAACTTTCAGTTATGATTAAAGGCTTATACTTATACGAATATTCAGAAGCCTCTTGAACAGAAGTTATAAAATGTGGTCCATCCGTACATAACCCCAAAAGAACACTTTGAGTATACCCATGCGTGAATATATGCAAAGCTGTTTCATCATCTGGATAATTTATAGCATTCTGTATCAATATCGAATTGTCTGTGGAAGTACTATTTCCAATTGTAGAACCTGGGATAAAAAACATTATCTTTTCTTTTCCTTCAGAATCTATATATTTCACGGGATTATCCCCACAATACGCATACGGGCTTACCTCCGGGTTTTCTTCACACAGCGGATCCATCCTGTCCCAAAGCATAGTGGCAGGGTCATATTGCCGTGCGCCATAGTCGTATGTGTACAGGCCGTGCATCGGGTCAAGTTCCTTGCCGTTATACTTGTAGGGCAGGATAACAGTTTCTCCGTCTATGTTTTCCGTAATCAGGCAACCTGAGGGGTAATAGTCATTGCGCTCTATAACCTGACCGTCTGCGGACACCACAAGGCGCACGCTGCCCAGATGGTCAAGGGCATAGAAGCAGGGCTTGACGGGTGAGCCGTCAAGCGGTATCAATATGCTGCCTCCGTCATACTGATAGCGCAGACTGTCGCCGGACAACACGAACGGACCGGCATACAGCGTGGAATCTGAACTGAGAACCGTTGAGGATGTATGCTCATATACCGTGCCGTAGGGAACTTCTATGCCGGGAACGGCGGTACGGTGTAAGGCCTTCAGTTTCACACCCGATGCGTCATATACGTATTCCGTCACGCTGCCGTCCGTGAACTGGATAAGGCACGGGTTGTTGAAACTGTCGTATTCAATCAGACCGATATGCCTGTCGGGATTGCGGGTCATGGAACCATTGGAGTTGTATGCATAACCAACGTCGGCAGAGGTGTTCTCGTGGAACACGTAAGGTGATGTGAACCCTGAATAAGAGCCAGCATCGGATATGCCTGTCAAATGGTTTCCGTCATAGCTGAACGACATATCGTTGACAAGGGCATAGCCTATATCCCTATCTGTAAACATATATCTGCCGTGACGCTTCAATGTCAGCGGCGAGCCGTTGGAATTGTATGTGAAGTACTCGCTGTTGTCGAAGTCCTTGTCCGTGTCGGCGTGAAGCGTGTATTCCGAGGCGACAAGCCGGTCAAGGCTGTCGTAGCGGAAATTATAGCTGCTGTTCGTTGGAGTAGACGTGTCACCGTCCCATTTCACACGGCTGATGTCGCCGTTATAGCATGGGACAGTCCCATCTGTATAGTAAAGCTCCTCACGGAATCCGTTGCCTGTTATCTGCGTCAACCATCCACGCACGTTGTAGGAATACTGCTGATAAAGGGCATTGCTTCCGCGTGTCACCTTTGAGAGCCTGCCGAGACCGTCGTACTCGTTTGACGCAAGGACAGTCTCGCAGCCGTTGGCTTTCAGCACAGAGGAAACGGGAAGGTCATTTGCCTCGCCGTATGTGTTCTCTATCGTCATGGGGATAGTTGCGCCATCCTTATAGACAGTGTACTGCACCGTCAGGGGCTTGCCGGTGAACGAGTATTCCGTTGTCATTACCACCGCCACACCGTCCGTGTATGTACGGCGGACATCAGAAGGCCTGTACTTGTCATCATAATATGTAACGCTGCAAAGCATACTGCCGTCAGACGAGCGCATGACAGTTCCTGTAAGCAGGTTCCTGGCATTTGTAGAAGAGCCTCCATTCAGGATGTTGTAGCAGGCATCTTTCTTATGGAAGCCGTTGAAGTTGAGAAAGGAATGGTTGTCATAATAGTTCACAAGCTCTATCTCCGCATTCTGAGGCTGTGCCTTGCCTGCCGGTATTTGGTACAGACTACCGCCGAAGCCGCTGAATACGGGAGTGTAGCTGACTACGGGAATATCATTTTCTCCGGTGGCGCAGCTCGTATGTTTAAGCCATTGATATATATGATATTCGCCTTTTACATATGATAAACAGTAAAATAACTGCATTTGCATGGCTTGTTGTAATCTGTTGTTAATAATTTTCATCATCAATGACATTTACGCTTTGCCGTATTTTAGGGATGAATAAAGTATCTGGTTTCATGTTTATCTGTAATTTCTTATTTCTGTAATACAATAAAAAGGAACGCTTGATAAAGTTTATAATAGGAGTATGGTCTGATATTGCCATATCACCATATTGAATATAAACGCTATCTGGCTTACAATACTTTATTTTTGTTTCATGCTGCATAAAACATGAACAATCAGACATAACATACACATTCTTGCCATTCACCAGGAAATGGGAAACAATCCTGTCTTTATCCCAAACATCTTTATACATAGGACCGACTAACAGACCTGTATATTCTTTACGGTCATTAAACAAAAAACTTGAAGGAAACAACAAATAAGAGTCATACCTGCCATTCTTTGATATATACTCCTCAATAGCCGAAGATGTTTCCTTGCTAAATTTAAACCCAATTTCCCCTGTCTTGTCACATCTACATGAGACTAATAACAGCAGCAATATGTAATAAATACATTTCATCTACCGATCCTCCTTATTATTAATGATATTTTTGTTTTTCCATTTAATAAATTATAGACAGAACCGTCTCTATTATTTACTTTTGGCTATAACTGTTATTGTCCCTTATAAAGAACCCCTCCTCTATTGAAAGTCTTTTAAGATGCCCGTCTGGAAGTATCTCAATTTTTTCAGGAAAAGGAAAATTCCATAATGTCTCATTTATAGAAGTATACCTCACACTTGGTATTCCTATTTTTTCTTTTTTTATCCATGTACTGTCTAACAACTCCCCAGAGTGGTCTGCACCATACAAAACGATTAAATATCCATTTCTGTAAAAATATCCATCATACTTTTCCTTGTCGTAGAAAGGCATTGAACGAAACATTACATATTGTTTGCTGTCTTTTATGCAAAATCGAAGTTCATACAGCATATCAATATTATAATAAATATATGTATTTATAAATTCGTTCAATTCTTTGTTTTTCACTACATTACTTGCCGTTGTATGTTTCCTGTTGTATTTCAAATCAGAAGGATTTTTAATCAATGACAATTTATCCTTATCTTTTATCTCGTATAATTCTGTATGAGGTTCACAATTAAAGCTAAACAGATACATGTTTTTATAATTTTCTATCTGGCCATTATATCTTAGTAAACGTGTCGTATCTATTAAAGATGACCTGTCAAGACTATCCGTCTGATAATATGTCAACAACCTGTTTTTATAAATACAATAGCCGTCTATCATGTTAGGGTCATATGTCGGTTGCCCTATTATATCCAATAAGTCATGCTCCGCAGGTTTCGAGGCGATGATTTTTATGACATCCCATGACGGATGTTTATTAATAAAACTATCAACGACTGTTGTTAACGAGGGAGAAAGAGGGTCATGCTTAGACAAACAGCTTGTCAACAAAACAATAAGTGCGAAAGATACTAATTTTTTCATTGTCTATATATTTTATTCAGAATTTGTATATAATTGGGAGTAAAAAGGGTATTAAATCTGGGACTACTTAAATCATATTGATATAATTGGCTTTTCTGTTTTTTATCTCCAGGATAATATATATATGCCTTGGGGTATCTACTGCTACCATAATTGGGATGAGCTTTTTGATAGTCATTATATATGTTATTTAATGTCCATATATCACTATCTAATATTATAACTTTTTTACCAGGAGCAATTTCCTGATATTCCTTATAGTTTCCAGAGGCTTTTGTTCCTGACGGATTACTTCCCCATGGATGACTGTGCAAATGAAACAACATAGATTTATTATTTTTTGCATTATTGCCAACCGATTCCGTATCAAAATCTGTTCTAAGTTTGAAAATATTTCCAGAGTTGGTTTTAACGCCAACCAAACTCCATTCCACTTTAGTGTTATCTGCGGCAAATTTAAAGAACTTGAAAGCGTCATCAGAATTTGTGGTTATTGCTGATGTACCTTGGGTACTTTGATTTCTTACCAATTGATTCACTAAACTACTACCAACTGTTATATTATATTTCCCCGAAAAAATACGGTGTGTAGACTTCGCATTTGTTTTTCTCCAAAATTTAATATACCCCAACTGATTAATTTGATAATCGTCCATACCATTTGGGTCTATGGCATTCACTGGATTATTGTGACAAAACACATACGGGCTAACCTCTGGGTTATCTTCACACAACGGGTCAATCCTGTCCCAAAGCATAGTGGCAGGGTCATACCGGCGTGCGCCATAGTCGTAGGTGTACAGACCGTGCATCGGGTCAAGCTCCTTGCCGTTATACTTGTAGGGCAGGATAACAGTTTCTCCGTCTATGTTTTCCGTAATCAGGCAACCTGAGGGGTAATAGTCATTGCGCTCTATAACCTGACCGTCTGCGGACACCACAAGGCGCACGCTGCCCAGATGGTCAAGGGCATAGAAGCAGGGCTTG
>ENA-OPEC01002308-OPEC01002308.1-human-gut-metagenome-genome-assembly--contig:-NODE-2308-length-10827-cov-4.026922_pt1 | contig 10827 bp, 8 predicted proteins | sample MGYA00241622_ERZ501507 | MGnify/ENA primary metagenome ERZ501507 (study PRJEB25962, sample SAMEA2042582) | human gut metagenome | biome: human gut; feature: human-associated habitat; material: faeces... | reverse complement strand
CGTGCTGCCGGTGAGCTGTGTGGACTTGGATGCCGCCATGCTTGGGGAGATCCTGCGGCGGGTGCTGTACGAGTTCCCGGTGCAGGAACTGGATTTTGCCCTGCCCCGCTGGGTGACGATGCTGGAGCCCGGGCACTGGTTGCAAACGCAGGTGTATGCAGCTGCCATGCAGCTGGCCGAGCGGGTGTCCCGCATGAAGGATCTGCCCACTGGAACAGACGCCCCTGCGCTGGAATGCGATGCCGTGCAGCGCTCGGCAGTGGCGAGCGCAGATCTTGCCGCCGGCAGTGTGCGGGTGAGTGTGGAACTGAAGCCGGAGATCTTTTATCAGGTGCTCAGCGAGCAGACCGGGCTGGATATCGGGGACGAGGCCGGGCTGATGCCCTGCATCATGGAGCTGGCCCGGGCAAAGCGCGCCTACGAGAAGGTGCGCAGCGCCTTGGAGCAGGTGGAAGCCACCGGCTACGGCATCGTGATGCCCTCCATTGATGAGCTGCATCTGGAACCGCCGGAGATCGTGCATCAGGATGGGCGCTGCGGGGTGCGGCTGCAAGCCTGCGCGCCCTCTATCCAGATGATGAAGGCCACCATCCACACCGAGATCAGCCCCATTGTGGGCACCGAGAAGCAGAGCGAGGACTTGGTGCAGAGCCTACTGGCCGACTTTGCGGACGACCCGGTGCAGCTGTGGGAGTCCAACATCTTCGGCAAAAGCCTGCACGAACTGGTGAACGACGGCTTGCAGAATAAGCTGCTCCACATTCCGCAGGAGGCCCGCACCCGCCTGCAGGAAACGCTGGAGCGGGTCATCAACGAGGGCTGCACCGGGCTCATCTGCATTCTGATTTAAAATGGCCGCCGCGTGCGCGTTGGCCATATTCAGCGGAAATCTATTTTATTATATTTGCGGTTTGGGCGCGTCTGCGGACGCTTCCAAACCGCTTTTTTTACGTAAAAAGCCCCAATTGCGAAGTTTATCATCTTTAAAAATGTTGTTGTCCCTGCGGCCTCTTGATGGTGAAAGCAAAAACAGGAAAAGCCCGCAGGCTTTTCCTGTTTTTTAAAAATAAAAATAATTCCGCTGTTTATGGCCAGAGCAAAGCGGCGGCCATTCAAAATAGTACCATAGTAAAAGGGTTGCTGCACGAAGGTTTGTGCAGCAACCCCTTTTTTATCAGGTAGATTCTCTTCTTACAAAGCCGCCGGGCACGATGACGGTGGGAGCAATGGCAGGCTTATGCGCCATTTTGCGGCGCAGTTGCGCCACCACCGTTTTTGCCATGCCGTCCAAGTCCACCCGGTAGCTGGTGAGCTGGGGGCTGCAAAGAGTGGAATAGCGGTAGTCGTCGTAGCCGGTCACTGCCACATCCTGCGGCACCCGGTAGCCGTTGCGCTTGAGGATCTCCACCAGATTATAGGCCACCGCATCGCAGTTGCAGACAAAGGCGTCCGGCATTTCATGAGGCAGAGAGAACGGCACGAACTTACCCTGATCGTCCCGGTCCTCCAGCCGCCAGTCATCCCGGATGGGCAGACCGGCGCGGAGCATCGCCTTGACGTAGCCCAGATACCGGTCCATGATGGAACTGGTGGACAGCACGCTGCCAACAAAGCCGATGTTCCGCCGCCCGGTGGAGATAAGGTGCTCGGTCATCGTGTAGCTGCCGCTGGTGTTGTCGCTGAGCACGCAGTCGGCGGCAATGGCATCGTCGTAGAAGTCCAGCAGCATAAAGGGCACGCCGGTCTGCACCGCCGTAGCAAGGTAGCGGCGGCTGATCTCGCCCATAAAAATCAGGCCGTCCACCTTCCGGTTTACAAGGAAGGTGGGCATATTGCAGCTTTTTTCTGCCTGCGGCAGAACGATCTCCATCAGAACCGAGATGTCCTGCTCGGTGGCAGCTTTCAACACGGCACGGTACAGATTAGAATAAAAGGCATTCTCATTGAAAAAGCGGTCTGCCACCAGAATGCCGATACTCTCGCCGCCGGGGTGGGCGTTGGTCCGGGCGGGGGGCTGGTAGCCCATCTCCTCGGCGGTGGCAAGGATCTTGGCACGCATCTCGGCGCTTACGCCCTCCTTCCCTGCCAGACCCTTGGAAACGGAAACGGTGCTGATGCCCAGCCGCTGTGCAATGTCCGCCATGCGTACTGCTTTTGCCATGTTCCTGACCAGCTTTCTTCTTGATTTGGTTATGAGGTAAATAAAATTCCGATTAACTTTATAATTAGCATAACAGTTTTCGGTAGTTTCGTCAACAAAAACCTTGAAAACCTTTAAGCTAACCACCATTTAGGCTAATTTTCTCTATTTTTGTTAGCTAACAAAACATTTTAAGTTCAATTTTCGTGTTGTATCCCGGATTTGCAGGTCAGTTTTCACAAGAAAATCGCCGAATTGCCACCAAAACACCGAATCTTTTTGGTGACATTGACAGTGCATCGTGAAAAGACTATACTTAAATCACAAAAAGCGAAAGCAAGCAGTTAGCTAAATCAAGTTAACGAAAGCTTTCGCAAATCAGAAAAAGGTTCCACATAAAGAAGGAGGACATCCCTATGCGTAAGATCAATCGCCGCAATTTCCTGAAGGTCACTGGTGTGTTGGCCGCAGCCTCTGCTCTTGCCGCCTGCGGCGGCAGCAGCACTTCTACCGCCGGCTCCACCGGCAGCACCGCCGGTTCCGCTGCCAGCGCAGACGGTGCAAAGGCTTACAATGAGCTGACCGTTGGCACCGACAACACCGACCTGAAGGCCGAGCTGAAGGTCATCAGCCACCGCACCGACCTCATCGATGACGGCACCTTTGACGGCTACGTTGCCGCATTCCAGAAGCTGTATCCCAACATCACCATCAAGTACGAGGGCATCACCGACTATGCCAACGACATGACCACCCGTCTGACTTCCAACGACTGGGGTGATCTGTGCATGATCCCCACCAACATCCCCCTGACCGAGTTGGGCGACTACTTTGAGCCTCTGTGCGCACTGAGCGACATTGAGAACGATTACAACTTCGCTTCCAACCGCGCTTATAACGGCAGCGTGTACGGCATCCCCTCCACCGGCAATGCACAGGGCATCATCTACAACAAGAAGGTCTTTGAGGCTGCCGGCATCACCACCCTGCCCAAGACCCCGGACGAGTTCCTGGATGACCTGCAGAAGATCAAGGACTACGATCCTTCCATTGATCCCCTGTACACCAACTACGCCGCCGGCTGGACCATGACCGCATGGGATGCTTACACCAGCGGCGGCGCAACCGGCGACCCGGACTGGATGAACATTACCATGCCCCAGACCAAGGATCCGTTCCAGAAGGGCATTCTGGGTGCGGACGATATGGGTCCCTACGCTGTGTACTACATCCTGTACGAAGCAGTGAAGCGCGGCCTGACCGAGGCCGACCCCACCACCACCGACTGGGAGGGCTCCAAGCCCCGCATCAATAACGGCCAGATCGGTGCCATGGTTCTGGGCAGCTGGGCCATCGTGCAGATGCAGGCCGCCGGTGACCACGCCGACGACATTGGCTATATGCCGTTCCCCATTACCGTCAAGGGTACCCAGTACGCCAGCGCAGGTGCAGACTACTGCTACGGTGTGAACAAGAACACCACCGATGACAAAAAGCTGGCTGCCATGCTCTACATCAAGTGGCTGACCGAAAGCTCCAACTTTGCTTATGATCAGGGCGGTGTGCCGGTGCTGAAGAGCCAGGAATACCCCGATACCCTGAAGGCATTCGACGGCATCGACCTGGTCGAGGATGCTCCCGCTCCCGCAGAGCTGGCAGACCTTGCCACCGAGGTGCAGCAGGAGGCTGAGCTGATGCTGAATGCCGACCAGACCCACGTCATGCGTGTGGTGGAGGCTGGCATCAACGGCGACGAGACTCTGGACGACATCGTGGCCGACTGGAACGCTGCATGGGACGCAGCTGTGGATGCCTGCGCACCGCAGTAAGCGATCTATCGTTATAAATCAGCAGGGCGGGCCCGTGTCCGCCCTGCTTTTGGTGAAAGGAGGTCTTTTACATGGCATCTTCCGCAACCGTATCCGCGCCTAAAAAGCGCAAGAGCTTCAGCGAATACTTTCACAGTATGCGCGGCCAGCAGCTCATCGTCACGCTGGTGTTCCTGTTCGTTCCGCTGGTGCTGCTGTTCATGTTCACCTATCTGCCCTTCTTCAAAATGGTGGAGTTCAGCTTCTTCAAAATGAAGTACATCGGCAGACGTACCTTTGTGGGTCTGCAGAACTACATCTCGGTCTTTACCCGCAAAGACTGCTTCCATGCTCTGAGCCTGAGCCTTTACTACATGGTAGGCTCCGTGGTGCAGATGGCGCTGGCGCTGCTGTTTGCCACCATCCTGAGCTTCAAGTGCAAGGGCAGCAAGTTCTTCCGTGGTGCACTGTACTTTCCCTGCCTCATCTGCGGCATCTCGGTGGGCTTCATCTTCAAGTTCTTCTTCACCCACGGCTTTGTGCTGGATACCCTGCTGAGCTGGGTGGGCTTCAACGTGGATAAGCTGCCCTTCTGGCTCCGGGATGAGTCCATCAACAACGTCGTGCTGGTGGCCTGCTCTATCTGGAAATACATCGGCCAGAACATCGTCATGTTCATCGGTGCTATCGCTTCTGTGGACCCCGTTCTGTACGAGGCTGCTGAGATCGACGGTGCCAACGCATGGCACCGCTTCAAGGACATCATCCTGCCCTCCATCAGCACCATCGTGGTGCTGAACCTCATCATCTCGGTGTCCGGCGCACTGTCCGCCTTCGAGATGCCCTATGTTGTCACCGGCGGCGGCTTCAACACCTCCACCTACTTCGTGGTCATGGACAAGATCGCCCATACCGACCAGAAGGTGGGTCTTGCATCCGCCATGGCTGTGGTTCTGCTGCTGCTCATCGTGATCGTCACCTACGCCCAGAAGGCTGTGGAAAAATGGCTGGAAAACCGCAGCAGCGGCGTAACCAAGTGAAAGTGAGGCAGAACGTATGAACGCAATCAAAATGAAGCGCATCCTCATCAATATCTGCAAGTATGTGCTGCTGATCTTTGCCGCTTTCGTGGCACTGGTGCCCATCGTGTCCTGTATCTTCACCGCCTTTAAGACGGAGGAAGAGTATGCCAGCACCAACGTCATCACCCTGCCCAAGAACTTTTTGAACTTCGATAACTTCATCATCGCATGGAACAAGGCCAACATGGGCAAGGCGTTCCTCAACAGCTTTATTATCCTGATCTGCGTGCTGGCAGGCAGCATTATGATCAGCGCCATGCTGGCTTATGTGCTGAACCGGTTCAAGTTCCCCGGCAACAAGCTGATCCGCAACCTGTTCACCATTGCCACCCTGATCCCCGGCATTGCCTCTCAGGTCACGGTGTACCAGATCATGACTGCTCTGCATCTGGTGAACTCCATGCCCGGCTACATCATCCTGATGATGGGCACGGACGTTATCACCATCTATATCTTTTTGCAGTTCTTCGAGAACCTTTCCTCCACGCTGGACGAAAGCGCCATTCTGGATGGCTGCACCTACTTTGGTGTGTTCTTCAAGATCCTGCTGCCCCTGCTGAAGCCCGCCATCGTCACCAGCGCCATCCTGAAGGGTGTGTCCACCTACAACGAATACTACATGGCAAACCTGTATCTGCAGGATAAGACCAAGTATCAGGTGGTTGCTACCTCGCTGTATGTGTTCTCCGGCCCCATGGGCAACCAGTACAACTACATCTGCGCCGGTGTCATCATCACCATCATCCCCGCCCTTATCGTGTTCCTGCTGTGTCAGGATCAGATCTACAGCGGCATGGCTGCCGGTGCTGTGAAGGGCTAAAATTGCGACCGCCGCCTGCGGCGGAAACAGGGAGCAATTTTTGGCGCCGCGGTCAGCAGGACACGAGGCCCGCCCAAGGGCCAAAGTGGACGCTGGGCACCGCAAGAGGAAAGCCGTTTTCGGCCAGTACAACCTTTTCAAGACATCCACATTTTTCCTTCATCATCTGCTGCTTCTCCCGGTTTCTGTGCAGGAGCCGGGAGAATACAGCAGAAGGAAAACAAACAATCTTCTATTACAGGAGTTTATCTTATGAGCAACGTAAAAATGTTCTGCGATGCACTGCCCAACATCCCCTGGCAGGAAAAGCCTGCCGATGTTACCGCCCCGGTGTGGCGGTACAACGAGAACCCCATCATCGACCGCAACCCTGTGGAAGGGGTGGCACGCATCTTCAACAGTGCCGTGGTGCCCTACGAGGGCAAGTTCATCGGCGTGTTCCGTGGCGAGCAGATCGACGGCATCCCCTACATCTATCTGGGACGCAGCGAGGACGGCATCCACTGGAACTTTGACAAGGACAAGATCCCCTTCGTCAACGAAAAGGGCGAGCCGTTTATGCCGGTGTACGCCTACGATCCCCGTCTTGTGAAGGTGGAGGACACCTACTACATCATCTGGTGTCAGGACTTCTACGGTGCGTCCATCGGCATCGCCAAGACCACCGACTTCAAGACCTTTGTCCGCATCGAGAACCCCTTTATCCCCTTCAACCGCAACGCCGTGCTGTTCCCCCGCAAGATCAACGGCCTGTACACCCTGCTGAGCCGCCCGTCTGACAGCGGCCACACCCCCTTTGGTGACATCTTCCTGAGCCAGAGCCCGGATATGGAGTTCTGGGGCCGTCACCGCCATGTGATGAGCAAGGGCTCCAACTGGTGGGAGAGCGTGAAGATCGGCGGCGGTGCTGCCCCCATTGAGACCAGCGAGGGCTGGCTGCTGTTCTACCACGGCGTTACCGGCACCTGCAATGGCTTCGTCTACTCCATCGGCGGTGCCATTCTGGATAAGGACGAGCCCAGCAAGGTACTGTATCGCTGCGGCAACTTCCTGCTGACCCCGGAAAAGTGGTACGAGGAGCGTGGCTTTGTGCCCAACGTCTGCTTCCCCTGCGCCACCCTGCAGGATGCCGACACCGGCCGCATCGCTCTGTACTATGGCTGCGCCGACAGCTATGTCGGTCTGGCCTTCACCACCGTAGACGAGGTGGTGGATTACATCAAGACCCACGATAACGCAGGCCCCACCGACCACGAGGTGGGCATCCGCTAAGCGTCAAGCGCAACCCTCTCTGTCAATGCTTCGCATCGCCATCTCTGCAAAAAGAGATTTTACGTCCCCTACCGGGCGCTGGCACGGCGCAAGCCGTGACCGAGAGGGTTTTACTTTGTACAGAAAGGAAGTTCTGTATTATGTCTTCCATCAAACAGGCAGCAGAAGAAATGCTGCTGCAAACCATCATTCCCTTCTGGAAAGGGCTGCGGGACGAGGAAAACGGCGGCTTTTACGGCTACATGGATTTTGACCTGAAGCTGGATAAAAAAGCCGAAAAGGGCTGCATCCTGAACAGCCGCATTCTGTGGTTCTTCTCCGAGGCTGCCATGCTGACCGGCCGGGCAGACCTTGCCGAGGATGCCCGCCACGCCTACCAGTTCTTCCTGAAAAACTGCTACGACGAGGCAAACGGCGGCGTGTACTGGAGCTGCGATTACACCGGCAAGCCGCAGGACACCACCAAGCACACCTACAATCAGGGCTTTGCCATCTATGCCCTTTCCGCTTACTACCGGCTGACCAAAGACCCCGTTGCGCTGACCTACGCAAAAAAGATCTTTCATCTCATCGAGCAGCACTGCACCGACAGCGAGGGCTATCTGGAGGCCTTTACCATCGACTGGAAGCCGGAGAGCAACGAAAAGCTCTCGGAAAACGGTGTCATGGCGGCAAAGACCATGAACACCCTGCTCCATGTGTTCGAGGGATACGCCGGGCTTTATCAGGCAAGCCGTGACCCGGAGGTGGAAAAAGCCCTGCGCCGCATCCTTGATATCTACGAGCACAAGATTTACAGCCCGGAGCTGCACCGGCAGCTGGTGTTCTTTGACCAGCACTACAACTCTATCATCGATTTGTACAGCTACGGCCACGATATCGAGTCCAGCTGGCTCATCGACTGGGGCTGCGATTTACTGGGAGATGCAGCGCTTTCCAAGCGCATCCACGCCATCAACTCCGACCTTGCCGCCCACATCTACAAGGAAGCTTACATTGACCACTCGGTGGTCAACGAGTGCGACCGCGGCAAGGTGAACACCACCCGTGTGTGGTGGGTGCAGGCCGAGTCCGTGCTGGGCTTCGTGAACGAATACAACAAGAGCGGCGATGCAAAATACCGCGATGCCGCCGCCGATATTTACCACTACATCTGCAACGTGCTGGTGGACAAACGCCCCGGCAGTGAATGGTTCTGGGAGGTGGACGCAGACGGAAAACCGTCCAGCCGCAAGCCCATCCTTGAGCCGTGGAAGTGCCCCTACCACAACGGCAGAATGTGCATGGAACTGATAAGGAGGAACCCCGATGTCACAGTCTAAACTCCACCCCGAATACCTGCGCCAGAAGGCTTTGCAGGACGCCTACCTCGCCCGCAAAAACAAAAAGACCGATTTCTACAACGGCATCTACGACCGGTGGGAAAACCCGGTGCTGACCCGTGAGAGCATTTCCCTTTCGTGGCGATTCGATCTGAACCCGGAAAACAACCCCCACTTTATGGAGCGTTTGGGCGTGAACGCCGTGTTCAACTCCGGTGCCATCAAGCTGAACGGCAAGTATTACCTTGTGGCGCGCATCGAAGGCAACGACCGCAAGAGCTTCTTTGGCGTGGCAGAAAGTGACAGCCCGGTGGAGGGCTTCCACTTCTGGGAAAAGCCCATCCTGCTGCCGGACACCTGCCCGGAGGAGACCAACGTCTACGATATGCGCCTGACCCAGCACGAGGACGGCTGGATCTACGGCGTGTTCTGCTCCGAGAGCAAGGACAACAGCGTGAATGACCTGTCCGCTGCCGTGGCTGCTGCGGGCATCGTCCGCACCAAAGACCTCAAGACTTGGGAGCGTCTGCCGAACCTTGTCACCAAGCGCAGCCCCCAGCAGCGCAACGTGGATCTGCTGCCGGAGTTCGTCAACGGCAAGTACGCCTTCTACACCCGCCCCATGGATGACTTCATCGACACCGGTTCCGGCGGCGGCGTAGGCTTTGGTCTGTGCGAGGACATCACCCACGCCGTCATTGACGAGGAGATCATCACCAGCCCCCGCCGCTACCACACCATCACCGAGGCAAAGAACGGCGAGGGTGCCACCCCCATCAAGACCGAAAAGGGCTGGCTGCACATTGCCCACGGCGTGCGGAATACCGCCGCCGGGCTGCGGTACGTTATTTATGTATTCGTCACCGCACTGGATGACCCCAGCAAGGTGATCGCGGAGCCCTCCGGCTTCCTGATCGCTCCCCGGGATTGGGAGCGTGTGGGCGATGTTTCCAACGTGGTGTTCACCAACGGTGCCATTGCCGATGAGGACGGCAGCGTGTATATTTATTATGCAGCCAGCGATACCCGTCTCCATGTAGCTTCTACCACCATCGACAAACTGCTGGACTTCGCCTTCAACACCCCCGCCGACCCGCTGCGCAGTGTGGACTGCGTAAAGCAGCGGTGCGCCCTCATCGACAAAAATCTAGAGTACCTCAAGAGCATCGGCGAGTAAACCGCCCCTCTGAGACCTCCGCCCGAAAGGAAACGCCATGAAAAAGACCAACATCGACAGCCCCTTCTACCGCACTATGGGGAAGATCGGCGATCTGCTTTTTGCCAACCTTCTGTGGCTGGTGTGCTGTTTGCCCATCGTCACCGCCGGAGCCTCCACCCTGGGGCTGTTCACGGTGGTGAACAAGATGGCGGCAAAGGAGGACTACACCGTCCATACCGACTTTTTCAAGGCGTTCAAGCGGGATTTTAAGCAATCTACTGCCCTGTGGCTGGTGCTTTTGCTGGCAGGCTTTGCCGCCCTCACCGGGCTGCGCACCGCCACCGCACAGGACACCCCCAGCACCGGCATTCTGGCGGCAGCGTCCTTTCTGCTGCTGGTGCTGGCGGGCTGCTGCGGCAGCTGGGGCTTTGCCCTGCTGGCACGGTTCACCTATCCCGGCGTTCTGCCGGTGCTGGCGGACAGCGGCCGCATGACCCTTGCAAACCTGCTGCCCACTGTGGGGAATCTGGCTTTTCTGGCGTGGTTTCCTCTGCTGGCAAAAGCCGCCCCTGCGTGGTTCGTCTATCTGCTGCCCCTGTGGCTGCTCATCGGCGGCGCAGGTTCTGCCCTTGGCATGGCAAGCCTGATGCGCCCCGCCTTTGCTCAGCTGGAAAAAGCCGGGCGCAAGGAAGAGGAACCGGAAGAAGAACCTGACACGGAGGACAGCGTGCAATAATCGTCTGCACCGAAACTGTCCTGATTGGAAGAAAGTGTGATCCTATGGAAGAAAAAGTAAAACAGCAGTATGACCGCTGGCTTTCCCAGTCCGGGATGCCTACCGACCTTGCCGAGGAGCTGAAGAGCATTGCAGGCGACGAGGATGCCATCACCGACCGCTTTTACCGGGAGCTGGAATTCGGCACCGGCGGTCTGCGGGGTGTCATCGGCGCAGGCACCAACCGGATGAACGTCTACAACATCCGCAAGGCAACCCAGGGGCTTGCCAACTACCTGAACGCCTCCGACCTGCCCAAGAAGGTGGCCATCGGCTACGACAGCCGCATCAAGAGCGATGTGTTCGCAAAAGAAACGGCGGCTGTTCTGGCTGCTAACGGCATCAAGGCGTACATCTACCCCCGTCTGGAGCCCACCCCGGCGCTGAGCTGGGCGGTGCGGTACTACGGCTGCGGCGCAGGCGTATGCGTTACCGCCAGCCACAACCCC